>Ga0307488_10004016_pt1 | contig 12262 bp, 7 predicted proteins | sample SB02metaG_FD_202248 | JGI IMG/M metagenome (GOLD analysis project Ga0307488, IMG submission 202248) | Sea-ice brine microbial communities from Beaufort Sea near Barrow, Alaska, United States - SB 0.2 | ecosystem: Environmental > Aquatic > Marine > Coastal | place: USA: Alaska | collected 2017-05-06
CGATGGTGAACTATGTTGATGTAAAATAGCCGAGTAGCGGATTTGGCCAGCGTACCAAATTGATGTGGTGGTTGCAGGTCAATGTTTTTTCGTCTCGACGGTTATTATTGGAGGTAGTACAGGATGTGTCATTCAATAAATTTAGCTAGAAAAAACCTATGGGTAGGGATTTCCGATGAAAAAACACAAGGACTACGACTGTAATCTCGGCTGTATGGTGGAAAACACCCTCGAAGTGATACGCGGAAAATGGAAGGGTATCGTACTGACCTTGCTGTTCGATAAATGCTACCGCTTCAATGAATTGCAGCGGCAAATGCCAGGGGTCACACAGCGCATTTTAACCAAGCAACTGCGTGAGCTGGAGCAGGCGGGTCTGGTGGTTCGAGAGGTTATCAGTCATAAACCCTTTGCCGTGTCCTACAGCCTAACCGAATTGGGCAGAACACTTAAACCGGTTATCCATTGTTTAAAACAATGGAGCTTGGAGCATGGCCATAGGGTTTCTGCACTAGAAACCGTGGCCGACTAGAAGTTTTTGCCATCTAGGGTTTAGAGCTTAAAGAGTGCTGTGCTAAAAAGGTGCACTGCTAAAAAGGTGCACTGCTAAAAACGACTGTTGTACAGGATGTTCACCCGCGCCACATATTTACTGGTGGTGCTGTGGACCCGTGCGCCCTCGTGCAAGACGGAATCGGGACTGTGACCGTGGCGGAAAAACAGGGCGCGGCCCTTTTTCGGGGTAATCGATAATCGCTTACCATCATTTTGGTAAAGATGCGTTACTCCGCCCTGCACACCATCCTCGGGTCCATTTAGATAGAGCAGCATGGTTAGTTTTGACCACATGCCGGGCCACTGCACCATGCTTTGCTGATCGGCACTCAAGCCGTAACCGGGCCAGTCGCCATCTATGTGTCGGTTGAATACGTCATTCTGATTATATTTATACATGTTGATGCGCTGACTGAGTCGGTCGGCTAGTGCATCTCCGTCTAAGGTGCTGGGCAGGTGAGGGCGGAGGCGATGGTAGAGGTTGGCTAAAAAAGTGTCATCCCCCAGCCAGTGTACGGATTTGTTCATCCGCATGCCTGGCGGGGTTTGGATCCCAGGGGCTTCATCGCGATAACCCAACTGTTCTGTGAGCGCGATGATCGCGTCGGCCTCGGCGTCGGAGAGAACGTTTTCGATGGTGAAAGCAAGCTTATTGGCCAAGCCGATGGTGTGTCGACTGGTGGTGTCGAGCCATTGTTCCGGCCCGAGCAGAGCTGGGCTGGGGACGACGGCATAGATGGGCGTATCATCGACAAAGCCACCCATCGGCAGAGAGCCTTGGAGGTATTCAACCGGGTAAAATTTAGGTGGCTTAGATTGGTGCAGTTTCATGCGTCGGGTCTCTCTGACGGAAGGTAATGCACCATCTTAACCTGTTTTCCTGCGCTGTAAATTAGGCACCATTTTGATACCTGGTACCCGGTAGTATGCTTATAGGGCGGGGAGTGGGTCTAGCCGTAAGCGGGGATAGGCCGTCAATTCATAGTAAGCCTTGAACGATTGGCCTGCCACCAAGGGTGAGTATTCGTAAAATTTGTAACTGCGAGTTAGATCGCAATCGTACTCGTGCAGATAAATGTCACCATAGATGTGCACGGTGGTGGCAACGATGAGGTCGAAGGCACTCCCTGGGGCCGTATCCGGCACGGTGAATTGGCCGAGATCTAAAACGTGGGCGGCGCTAGCGCTTGGATCGGGCATGGGCTGAAGTAACTGAACTGTGTCGGCTCTAAGCTGCAAAGCACAGTGCAAAAAGTGTCGCTCGAACTCTGCAACCAATGCCGGTAAATCGTCGGGATTTTGCTGTTGGCTATAGCGTTGTTCCTGATCCCAATGCGCGGCCCACAGCTTGAGGCTAATTTGCTCAGGAATAAATATACCTTGGGCTTTTAGCAGGCCACTGAGGTGGGCCGTCACGGCCAGTTGCGGTTCTTGTTCGAGTGCCTTTTGCATCGTCTCAGCAATAATCAGATCGAACCTGAGTTCGGTTTGCCACTGGGTGGCATCGGCACAGTGGTAGCTCAGACTGATTGGCCCGAGCTCGAAGTCGGCTACCAGAGCCTGCACGCTGTGGAGCGACTGGGCATGGATATCCAGCAGATGGCACTCAAGTCGACCGGCCGACCATTTCGCCAGTAACGGCATTACCAGGGTAGCAAAGGGGCCGCAGCCGGCATAGAGGACACGGATGGGTCCTGTTGGCAGACGGCCTTCCAGATCGCACAGGGCGGCCTGTATGCCGGCAATAAATTGCAAGGTGCGTTGGTAGTCTTTAATGCAGAAGGCGGCGGCAGCCGGATTAATGGCCACCCCCGAGGCCAACACACTGTCCTCAGCCCAAGCCGAAAAAGTGCGGTCGGGCGTGATGGCGCTGACGACCGCGCAATGCTCGGCAAAGTCATCCAGCGCGCCACATTTGTGGTCAAAGCTCAGCTGGCCATTGAGTAGGGTGTCGGCCAATGCCCGCAGATCAAAGTAGGGTGCACGCACCCCTAGCCGCATGCGACGCTGCGCCACAAAATATAAGGGCCACCGACGCCGGCCTCGACCAGTTCCTTGTGATATTTGCCGCAACCGCCTAACTGGGTCGGGGGCACGCGTTCCTGGTGCTGAACATCGGTTTTGGCCTGGATGTTATCGAGCATATCGAATACGGAGTCGGTCAATTCGATATGGCCCCCAGATGGACCAATCAGCTTTTTGCCGGTCAATTTGCCCGCGCGGATCTCTTCGAAATAGCCGGTGCCGGCGGTCAGGCTGCCACCTTTCGGATCTTCCATACCACCATTGGGTGCAATGGCCAGATAACCTTCTGGTACCAGGGCAATCAGTTCGTCCAGGCTTTTGTCGCCCGGGGTAAAGTAGGTATTGGTTTGTCGGGCCATTAGCGGTCGGCGCCAGCTTTCACGTTTACCGTTAGCGGTACGCGGCACTTGCAGATTGAGTGCCGAGGTCAGGTCGGTCATGGGTGTAGACAGCAGACCGCGGTCGAGAATGGTCTGTGCTCGGGCCAGCTGGCCTTCGTTATCGAAGTAGTAACTGCCATTACTGCCGGCCTCTTGGCCTTCCATGCTGAACAGGGCCGGGTTGTTTACGATGCTGGCCTGATCATTGCCAACGCGGGTGCCGCTAGCTTGGAGAGTGCGTGCAATGCTGCGACCCTTCATCCAGGTGTCGCCTTCCTGGGTATGGCCAAAGGCTTCGTGAGCGATAATGCCGGATAGGGCTGGGCCGGTAATCACTGTATAGCGGCCAGGGCGCAGTCGTTCGGCAATCGAGAGCTGCTGGGGCGTGCGCGCTAGGGTATTGAGCTCTTGCTCGCCGAACTGGATCAGGTCCAACGTGCCCAAACCCCCTAGGGCAACTCGGCCCGACTGACCGGCGGCGGTAAAGCCGGACCCGGCTAGCACCGTGACGGGCAAACACTGTGATAGGGTCTTGGCCCGATCGACAAAGAGCGTAGTAGTGGTGCGCAGCCGCAGCATCAGTTGCACATCGGCGATTGGTTGGTAATCACTCTGTTCGGTCTGTACTGCACTGGCCAACGTCAGCGCCTGTTGCCGATAGTCTTTGGCTAGGTCGATCAGTTGTTTTAATTCGATCTTGGCCGGATCCTGGCCGCACAGCGGGGCGAAATGGACTGCCGTGGTCGGCGTGAGCTGTGCTGGCAATTGCGCGACCAGGTCAGCGGGCAACGGCGTCAACAGTTCCTGCTGCCAGGTTAACGGACGGTAGGCCGGAGTATCCGTCGGCGTGGCGAGTGCTTCTACCTTGAGCCGCAAATTGGTGGCCTTGGCGATCAGGTTAGCCGAATCGAGGGCATTGGTGGCCACCTCGTATTGGACGGAATTGGCCATCAACCGGAGCACCACGCCGCTGTCTCGGGTGGCGGTGGTGGTCAGGGTTTGTTTGGCTTCAACCGCCTGAGTCTGCTTTTCTTCATACCAGGCGAAGGCATAAAAATCCTCTTCTCGACCCTGCTCCAGTATCTGGACGCACTGGTGCAGGGTTTTCTGTAATGCCGTCAGGGCTGCGGGTAATTGAGGTCGAAATAATGGGCTTTGCGTCATATCAGGTATTCTCCACCTGACCGGCAATCTGAATGCCGGTCCAAATCAACATATGTTCGGGGCCATCGTAACCGCTCGCCGCTTCAAAATAGCCACCGACCGTATTGCGTTTAACCCGTTGGGCACCGAACTTAAAACCGCCCAGGCTGGCGCGCACATTACCGGACACGATGCCGCCCTTGAGCGTGGCGACAAACTGGCCCTGGCGATAGAGTCGACCGAGTTTGATTTCGCTGCTCCAGGTCAGGGTGGCCGAATTTACCAGTAGCGACGAGAAGTCGAGTATCTCAATGACCTCGTCGGCGCTGTTTAACAGCTCGGCCTTGCTCAGGCTGCCGCTGTTAACGACCAAATTGCCGCTAATGCCATTGACGGGCTTGCCCAGATAGTGAGCCATGCGGGAATTGATCAGTTGGGTTAGAACCTGATTACTGGCTATTACCTCGGCCTTTTGGGCGATCAAACCGTCTGCCGTGAAGGGGGAGCTTTTGGCCATCTGCTTTAAACTAGGGTCGATGGTTACCGACAGTTGGTCGGACTCTGCGTCCGGCTCTCCGGTGACGACTGAATCACCCGGCAACAGATGAGGGCCCTTGGCAAATTCGCTGGTCGCATCCAGTTGATTGACTAGGGCCGCGACCAGTTTGCTGATGCCATAGCTGTCGATCAAGATCGTAGCCTGGGCCCGGCTGGGCGGTAACTCGGCGGCCACGGTCATCAGCGTCTCGATGACTACGGCATCAAGCTTTGCCTCCAGATCGGCATCGTCCAAGCCGACAAAATGCCAATATTTGAGTACTTCCTGATCATTGGGGCCGGGGGCTCGCTCCATAGCCACCTCGAAGTAGAGATCGGTGGTGACCTTGCGTGCATCGATACCGGCTGAACTCTGCAATAGCTGGTGGTGCACATTGCTGAACAGTTCCGCACTATTGACCTGTACACCCTGCAAACTTGGACTATAAGCCGCAATACGGGCAATTAGGTCGGTATGGGTCTGGTTTAATTGGCTGACCAAGCGGGTATCGGCTGCTTCAACCAGTGGGTAATCGCTGGTTGGTTTGTCGGGTAACGTGTAAAAAGGGTTCATCGCCAGCAGGGCACTGCTGTGGATCAGTGCCAGTTGTGGGTTTAGATCGGCCTTAGGATCGATCGAACTGGACGACGACCCGAGCTGGCTGCCATCGGCCGAGGGGCAGTAGAGGGTCAAGCTCAGGGCCAGATCGTCAATGTTACGATCCTGGTAAACGGTTAAACCGTTGCCCGCTGTGCCTAATAGCAGAGACTGGCAGCCTTCACTGTATTGGGCTCTTATTTGCCAATCGGCGACCTCGGGGTGGTCGGCCGTATAGCGGGCAAGGCTTTCGTGCAGGGCGCTCAGCGCCGGGTGGTCATTCCAATTCATAGGGGTCTCCGGTTAATGTGGCCAGCCTAGCATAGGATTCCGGGTAAGGGCATAGGCTGGTAAACCCGTCGCGAGTCTGGTCAGCATGGCGGTTGCGGATTTTGAGTTATTTACTGGCGGCCGAATTGGCACATAGAGCAACATCACACTGCGGACAACGTGAAGTCCCCCAGCAGAGACAGCAAGTATTGGTGCTTTTTTAGGCTGCGTGTTACCTTACTATATGTAAGGCAATTGAGTTTAATTAAGATTTGCTATGACCACCGCAACCATCACATCAAAACATCAAATAACCATACCGGTCTCGGTTCGAAATGAACTCCATTTAGCCGCCGGTGATCGCATTGAATTTGTAAAAGTTGCTGACGGGAAGTATGAAGTTGTTGCTGCCACCCGTGATGCATCATTGCTAAAGGGACGGATAAAGGCCAAGGCTAGCGTGAGCATTGACCAGATGAATACCGCCATCAAAGCTAAGGCGAGTTCACAGTGATCGGGTTGGATACCAACGTCGTCATCCGTTACATTACTCAGACGATTTTGTGCAGGCAGAGCAAGCGAACGCACTGATCGAACAGAAGCTTTCCGCTAAGCACCCTGGTTTCATTACCTTGCTATCTATGGTTGAAATTTCTTGGGTGCTGGAGTCGTGTTACGATCAAGCTAAAAAAGACATATTGACAATTCTCCACGATCTGCTGACGACGAAACAATTACTGGTTGAATCTGCTGATTCAGCATACCTTGCAATAAAACGCTGTCGTGAAAATGCTGGAACAGATTTCAGTGATTCACTTATTGCCGTTTTGAGTGAATCAAAGGGATGTGATGTGGTCTATACCTTTGACCAGAAAGCTCAGAAAGTTGGTATGACCTTACTTTAATATCCGCTCGTTGGCATTGAGTCTGGCTTGAGGTCAGTTGCCTTCGAAAAGTTAATCTATTCATTAACCATTATTCCGCCCTTGCGATAGATAACGCTGAGCTTTACGGACTCTACTAGATTAGTCTTTTGTTGACAGAGTTCGAGGTTCGGGATGTATCGGTCCTGGTTAAGGGGTCGCGGCGGCATCCCCCTTTTTCTTATCTGCCTCGAGATGAAGGCCCGATCGCGGCAGTCAACAGTGTCCCGTCAATTACCGCTGGCCTCGATTGCAGTTTAGCGAATATCACTAAAGCCAGAATACTTAATCCCTGTTAACAGAGCCATGTCCCGATGCCAGGTGGCTAGGTCGTTCTTGTTAAACTGATTCAAATGCGCATGGCCGCAAGCCCGAGCCATGACCGACATCAGTTCGGTCGAGGCGTTGAAGAAGTTCTGCAACTGGCGCGCGGACTTGTCGACATTTAGGCGCTGGCGCAATTCCGGGCGTTGCGTGGCAATGCCGGTTGGGCAGTTGTTGGTGTTGCACATCCTTGCTGCGACACAGCCGATCGCCTGCATGGCGCTGTTGGAAATGGCCACGCCATCGGCACCGAGGGCCAGGGCTTTGACGAAGTCGATCGGCACGCGCAAACCCCCGGTGGCAATCAGGGTGACTCGACCGCTGGCGCCTTGTTCATCCAGATAACGACGGGCTCGGGCCAGGGCCGGAATGGTCGGCACACTGATGTGGTCGCGGAACATTTCCGGCGCCGCACCGGTGCCGCCGCCGCGGCCATCGAGGATGATGTAGTCGGCACTGGCATCGAGCGCAAACTGAATATCGGCTTCGATATGGTTGGCACTGAGTTTAAAACCGATCGGAATGCCGCCAGTCAGTTCCCGAACGCGATCGGCAAAACGCTTAAAGTCGTCGGTGGTGACCAGGTCTTTAAAGGTTGGTGGTGAGATAGCCGGTTGTCCTTCGGGTATGTTGCGCACCTGGGAGATCTTGCCGATATTTTTATTGCCCGGCAGATGCCCGCCGGTGCCGGTTTTCGCCCCTTGGCCGCCCTTGAAATGGAACGCCTGCACCTTGCTCAACAGTTCTTCCCGATAACCAAATTCGGCACTCGCCAGTTCATAAAAATAACGGCTATTGGCGGCCTGCTCCTCTGGCAGCATCCCGCCTTCGCCCGAACAAATGCCCGTGCCGGCCAGGTCGGCACCGGTGGCCATGGCCACCTTGGCCTCTTCCGATAGGGCGCCGAAGCTCATGTCCGAGACAAACAGGGGTATCTTTAGCACCAATGGTTTCTGGCTTTGCGGGCCGATGATCAGTTCGGTACCGACGGCCACGTCCTCCAACAGGGGTTTGGTTGCCATCTGTGCCGCCATGATTTGGATATCGTCCCAATGAGGCAGGGTGTGACGGGGCACGCCCATCGACGTCATTGGGCCGTGATGACCCAAAGTAGACAAGCCTTCGCGCGCCAATTGGTGAATAAAGCTGACCGTCGGTTCCTCCACGGTCGGGATCGCAATCGGTGCTGCATTGGCGGCATTTACGGCGATACCGGGCCCTTCCTGACCAACCTGTTCGGCGCTGAATTGCTTATGGGTGCCGTCGCAGAAGGGAAAGTTTTGACTGTGTTTGCAGGCACAGAGATAGGCATCTTCGCTGCGCTCGGCGGTCAAGGCCTTGGGCTTAAAGCTGGTGCCGGCATGGGAGCCATCACAATGGGGTTGGTTCTTGGAGCGGCCACAGGCACAGAGATGGTAAGTCTGACCTTCGGTCAGAGCCAGTTTGATCGGGTTATTGGCCGCTATAATGGGATGTTCGCTCATTGTTGCTCCTGGCAGATAGGTATGAGGATTTGGGTAGAAAAAAAAGATGATGGGGAGCTTAGTTTATCAGGCTTCTACCGGTTCAGTGTTTACAATATCTTTGTTGCAGGCTAGGGCTAATGACAGTAACTGTCGAGGGGGCGGTTACTTGCAGGAATACAGCACCTGGTAGTGCACGGCAGGTTGTTCGTTGCTGATACCCGCTGCCACGTCAGGCGGTCGTTGCAGCCAAAGGAGTTGATAACGGCAGTCTTCCACAGTGATGGGTTCGCTGAGTTCGATCGCCGGCTGGTGTGGATCGGTTTGCAGATAGAGCTGATTATCGACAAAGCTGAAACGGCCGATGTCCGTCTGATACGGCGTGGTCTTACCATTGATGAAACCCCAGTAAAGTTGCTCGGCCTTAGACAGGGTTATCTGGTGAGAAGGCCCACTGGGTCGGTCATCTACTCGGATCGATATCAGACAATCTGTGCAGCTCGGTGAGGTCAAACGCCAGGGTGACAGGCGGATGTTGTTAATTTTCAATTCTTCACCCTGGGTCACGACTCCGTCGATGACCTCACTGGTATAGAAGATAGCCACCGGTTCAGTCAGCATGGCTCGACTCTGGCACGCGGTCAATAGCCCAGCGCACGCCAACGCGGTTATGAGTCGCAAACGTCGATGTATCATTCTGGTTTAACCATCGTTTCGGTTATGTAAGGCATGCGATCGTATTGCACCCGGGTCGGCCAGACAATAAAGGGTGTATCGATCTGCTCGGTCAGTTGCGCACCATGGTTCGATAGGTTGCTCAGGCCACCAAAATCGGTCACCAAATTGGCCCAATCATTGTGGTCAGTGAGGACGCTCGCATACGAGTCATTGTTAATGTCGGCAGTCACGTTTGTTTCAGTGGCACCATTGGCGCAATTAAAATCGACGGCCTGAGAGCCGGTACGGCCAAAACCCAGGGTTTCATTCAGGCTGTTTTCATTGAGTGAAATAGAGCTGTCGTCGGAGAAACCTATCACAAAGGTGGTATAGCTGTCGGACGGTCCATTGGTCAAAGTCGTGGTGCAGGCATCGTAAGCTACCGCATGCATTCGATCGCCTTCATCGGTGCCAATAGTCGGCAGACCCCGCAATTGATAGGTGTAGTTCATCACGCTGAGGTAGTTTGGCTTATAATTGGTTCCTTCGTCGCCGCCGTGATGCAAGCCCAGGTTGTGACCCAGCTCGTGCATCAGGGTAGAGGCTTGATAGTTGATCAGTTTATTCAGATCGCCGGCCGAACTGAGACCCCAATTGCCAAGGCTGACAATAAGGTCATTGCCCCCGAGCTCGGCCAGTCCCGAGGAACCCGAAGAACCATTAAGGTTTTGTGAATTGGCAAAAATCAGGTAGTGAAAGAACTGCAGGCGATCGTAGCTAAAATAGGCGTTTTTGTAGTCATAGAAATCGGCACGGCCATCGCCGGGCGAAAAATACATACCGTTGCTAAAGGGCACCTGTTGTCCGCCACCGAGGTCGTAATCGAGTGGATCCAAACTGCCGGGTACCTGATCGTATAGGTCGCCGACATCGAAGTGGATGGCGATGTTATGGGGCACAAAGGCCGCGACGACGCTATCCAGTGCTTCCCTGCGCGGTGTGATCCCCTCATCACTGGAATTCATGTAGTCAAGTTCAATAAAAATATCGGTGACCCCCGGTCGGGCACCCCAGTCGTACAGCGGCATGCCGGCGAAGGTTTTGCCGGCGACCTCGTTACAATCCGGGATCATATCGAAATCGGCATCGGTGGTGCATTCAACATCGTTAACGGAACCAAAGGTACCGGGGTTGTAGGCAGTCCAGTCGGCCGCGGTATTGGTATCGCTGTGGCTGGCGTCGCGACCTATCGATTGACCAAAGGAGCTGGTGGTAGATACTAGCGTCGCTTGAGCCCCGCCCCACGCTGCAGGATCGGTAGGGGTATAATTGTTCCCGAATGTGATGTAGTCAACGGTGGCGGTGGTGCTAGTGTGGATCAGTTCAATATAGCCGTTGGCGTCCCAAAAAGGGAATATAGAGCCACTCTTAATATAGACCACCTTGTCGTTATCGGCATATGTTTCGGTATAGTGTTGAGAGCGTACCGCAAGGTATTGCCCCGGCAGTATGTTTGTATTGGGTAAGGCGAAAGTGACATCGGTAACGGCATTATTCGTATTGTTCAGTGCTCTACTTTTAAAGGTGTAGTCGCCCGCATTGATGGTGGCGCCAGTGCCATTGTAAAGTTCGAACCAGCGTAGCGCGTTAGTATAGTAGCTGGAACCGACCTCATTGATCATCAAGTAGCCGCTTGCGAGCGTGGTAAAACTCTGCTCGGTCGCAGCGCTGGTGATGGCGAACCTATTGCTCAGGGTCGCGGTCGCGCGGACCTTATAGCCGGTGGTCGCGGTCAGGGTCACGGCCGGCGTGACCGTCACGGTACGCGCCAGGTTGGTCACCGTCAGGCCGGTCAAGGCCAGGCAACTGCTGAAGTCATCAACCGACAATTGAATAGTGCCACTGCATGCGCCGTCACTGCTTTGCACGCTTACGGTGGCACTGTCCAATGGATCGTCGCTGGTCAACACCAGGTTGGTGTTCAGGGCTACATTGTTGGCGTTATCGAGCGGGGTGAGCGCGATCGTCGGGGCGGTGGCATCGGCGAAGGCCAGGGTGATCACGGCGCTGACGGCCGTGGTAGCGTCACTCACTTGCACGGTAAAGCTGTCGCCCGCGAGGGCGTCGGCGGAGGACAGTGCGTAATCAAAGGCACCGGTGGTTGGGTTGGTAATGGTTACGGTGCCGTGTGATCCTTGGGCCGTGACCACCCAGGTAAAGGTACCGGAATCGGAATCGCTAAAGCTTATGGTGTGTTGTACCGGCTCAGCAAAGGCCAGGTTGGCGAGGGTCTGGTTGGCCATGACCGGCGGTTGATCGATATCGAGCGTGGTAAAACTCTGCTCGGTCGCCGAGCCGGCGATGCCGAAGGTATTGGTGAGGGCCGTGGTCGCGCGGACCTTATAAGGGGTGTTGTCGGCCAGGGTGACCGCCGGGGTCAGCGTCACGGTGCGCGCCAGATTGGTGACCGTCAGTCCGGTCAAGGCCAGGCAACTGGTAAAGTTATCGTCCGACAGTTGTAGGCTACCGGAGCACGCGCCGTCACTGCTTTGCACGCTTACGGTGGCACTGTCCAATGGATCGTCGCTGGTCAACACCAGGTTGGTGTTCAGGGCTACATTGTTGGCGTTATCGAGCGGGGTGAGCGCGACCACGGGGGCGGTGGCATCGGCGAAGGCCAGGGTGATCACGGCGCTGACGGTCGTGGTGCTGTCACTCACTTGCACGGTAAAGCTGTCGCCAGCGAGGGCGTCGGCGGACGACAGGGTGTAATCGAAGGCCCCTGTGTTGGCATCGGTAATGCTCACGGTGCCGTGCGAGCCTTGGGCGGTGACCACCCAGGTAACGGTACTGGAATCGGAATCACTAAAGGAGATAGTGTCTTGCACGGTCGTGGCAAAGGCCAGGCCGGAAAGCGTCTGGTCGGCCATGACCGGCGGTTGATCGATATCGATCGTGGTAAAACTCTGCTCGGTCGCCGAGCCGGCGGTGCCGAACCTGTTGCTCAGGGCCGTGGTCGCGCGGACCTTAAACAGTTTGTTGTCGGCCAGGGTGACCGCCGGGGTGAGCGTTACGGTGCGCGCCAGATTGGTGACCGTCAGTCCGGTCAAGGCCAGGCAACTGGTAAAGTTATCGTCCGACAGTTGTAGGCTACCGGAGCACGCGCCGTCACTGCTTTGCACGGACACGCTGGCACTGTTCAACGGATCGTCGCTGGTCAACACCAGGTTGGTGGCTATGGCGACATCGGTCGCGTTATTGAGCGGGGTGAGCGCGACCACGGGGGCGGTGGCATCGGCGAAGGCCAGGGTGATCACGGCGCTGACGGTCGTGGTGCTGTCACTCACTTGCACGGTAAAGCTGTCGCCAGCGAGGGCGTCGGCGGAC
>Ga0307488_10004017_pt1 | contig 12262 bp, 11 predicted proteins | sample SB02metaG_FD_202248 | JGI IMG/M metagenome (GOLD analysis project Ga0307488, IMG submission 202248) | Sea-ice brine microbial communities from Beaufort Sea near Barrow, Alaska, United States - SB 0.2 | ecosystem: Environmental > Aquatic > Marine > Coastal | place: USA: Alaska | collected...
GGTAATTGGTGAAATAGTGATAAAAAAGCACTACAAAAGCGGCGATACCTCTTAAGGCATCAATGCCTTTTAGCCTGCTTTTTTCCTTGTCAGCCATACACATACTCTTTTGGTAAAATTAAACCACTTTGTGATATCAAAGGGCGTTGATATAACGCCTTTTAGCATATAGTAAGATGCCAAACGTTTGTAGCTATTGCCTAAATATATGTAATTGCCAATGTTCCAAAAATACTCATGGGCTATTTTTTGTTTGAGCGCGCGCTTTTCGGCAGTGCTTAAATCGATATAACTTGAGTAGCATTCAAAACCTTCAATTAATTGCAGATAAACCTTAGCTTTTTCTTCAAGTGGTTTATTGCCAACGTCAGACGTATTAGCGTCATGTTCAAAACATTGCACCATAACCTTTTTAATGTAACCGCCCTTACAGCCTGATTTTATCAGCATAATAGCCATAAGTCTGTCTTCACCGATACGAATATTCGGTATTTTTAAGTGATCAAAAACTGTACGCTTAAAAACGGTGTTTTGGAAACCTAAAAATAGGCCACTCTTTATTTGGGTTGTGACAGCGAGATCGTCATCGTAGATAAACAACTCCCCCTTTTTGATGGTACTTAAGCCTAAGAAGGCTCGTTCATTCCCATTAATATAAAAACTATTTGCTGATAGCACTAATTCTGAGCCTAACTTGTGCCTGGAGACGGGACAATATACCCAATTAATGTTGTTTGTAGCCAGTAAGTGCGCCATGGTTTCAAGATAATAGTCTAACCATAAATCATCACTATCTAAAAAGGCAATTAGCCCCCCTGTAGCATGGGTAACGCCCGTTTGTCGTGCGATTGCAGCACCACTGTTTAGTTGATAAAAATAGTCAATTTTGAACGAATATTTATCATTTAATTGGTCAACTATTTCCTTTGTGCTGTCAGTGCTCCCATCATCCACCAAAATAACTTCAATATTTTTATACGTTTGCGCCAAAACACAATCTAAGGCGCGCTTCAGAAAATGTGCTCTGTTATATAAAGGAATAATTACACTGATTTTTTTCATATGACTTCCATGTCATGGTAACTATTTTGAAAAATAGTTATAAATAGTATTAAAGGTACATACCTTTGCAGTTTATTAATTACTGGCCTAATAATTTTTATAACAACATGCTGTGTAGTTAGATGTTGCTATGTTCGTGCGATAAGCCCATTTTTTTACCGAGGCAGCAATAGCTTAGTACAAAATAAAATTTTTGGCCTATTTGAAGATAATCAAGTGGCCAAACGATCCTCTTGGCCGATCCGGCTGGTGTGGCACTGTGGGGTTATGACAAGTAAAAAAGCATTGATCAAAGCTGCCATGCTAGAAGAAGCGAACGGCATCATTCAAGCCCTGTGGGACAGACTTAACGATTTCGAAGACCGGCTTAAGCAAAACAGCCGTGACCCCCCATCCGCCGTCCTCTGATGGTTTTTCAGATCCTGAGCCTACACGTAAACTCAATGGCAAGGCCAGAGGCGCACAGCCGGGTCACAAAAAAAGCAAACGTCTTCTTGTGGATAAGCATCAATTATACGGCGGAACATGTGAGCAATGTGATGACAAACACCCGGCTGGGTTACGCTTCAGCCGCGGCGCTATCCCTGAAGCGCTGGGCAGAGTCAGCACCATGCTGACACCCACTTACCATGCTATCAAGGAAGAACTCTTGACCGCGCCCATCGTACATGGCGAGTCATACAAGGGGTAATGAAAACCGCTGGTTGTGGCAGATTTGTACCGACAAATCATCCTGTTTTATGGCGTACCATTTAAGTGGTCAGGTGGAAGCCAAAAAATTATGGGGTGAAAATGCGAAGTATGTTGTGGTCACTAATCAATATGCGGGGTATAACTACATTGACCAATAGAAGCGTCCGTTATGTTGGGCCCATATCTTACGTATCGTCAGTGCCCTTGCGCAAAGTTGGGGGAACAAATACCGCGATAGTCAAACGGTTAAAAACAATAGTCAATATACCGTTTCGTACTCGGAATCGTTTTGAAAATGAGAATGTCACCGAGCAGGAAAGACAATTTGAACAGCTTCAGAGCTGGGATCAATTCCTGAGAGCAGTTCCCTTTAGCTCAGCAAAAACCCTTTTAAACGAGCAGTGAAGCTCTGTCTGGCCAGGGCGAGTTGTTTAACAAGGCTGAAGCCAAACGTGAAAATCTTGAGCCTAAGCAGGCTGTAATTTACTTTTTATTTGACCTCGTTAAGGGAAATATATAATTCAATTATCTTTTCACAATACAATTTAACTTCAGTGTTTTTTTCTACAAATATTCTTGCTTCAAGGCCCATTTTTTCAGAATCTTCGATTGATATCGATAATAACGTTTTAACTGTATGGGTAATATCAGAGAGGGATATCAAATATCCTGATTTCCCATCAATAAGTGTTTCTGGTAGTCCGTCTATGTTGTTGACGATTGACGGCGTATAATAAGCGCCTGCCTCTAAAGGTACTCGGCCCAAAGGCTCGCGTTTAGAAAACATTAATATACAATCCGTTGCGTAAAAGAAGTGACTAACGTCTTTTTGGAACCCGATAAAATGTACTTGTTTAGCAATACCCAGGGTAACTACTAAATCTTTGCATTTACTCAGGTAAGCTTGATCTTTTGAAGGGTCGTCCCCGGCAATTAATAATTGCCAATTTGAATGGTTAATTTCACTTAATACTTCGAGCATTTCAAAAACACCTTTTACCGGTGAAATTTGCCCAATAAAACCAAAAATCATATTTTGCGAAGATATATTAAATAAACTGCATGACTGTTGTCTTAAAATTTTTCTTTGACTGTTTGTTGAAGTTGGTGGGATTACAACTGGATTTATTAATGCATCGACTGAGTTTACTTTCTCAATAAGACGATAATGTTGCTGAAACTGTGATTTCAAATATTGACTTACACAAATGACGGCGTCTGGCACACGTTTCATCCACCAATTGATACCTTCCCCTATAGGGTCTCTTAAATGGCACACTATGCTGCATCCATTGAGCTTTGCTGGCCAGTATATGGTTGGATAACTCCAAATTTGATTGCTATGAACAATGTTAATCTTATATTTAATAAACAGATAACAAAGACGAAATTGAGAATAAAGTGATGGCAGAAAATAGCGGTCTGCACTTAATGATTTTAAGCCGCAGCTTTCAAAGCGAATATTATTTTCATTCGCCCAGTCTAATAACGGAGAATCTTCAGGACAAATTAGCAGAGTTTCAACGCCCATTTTACTAACTTGCGATATTGTTGCCTGTAAGGAACGCTCTGAACCACTAATAAAAGGTGCTAAAGCTATGTATGCCACTGTTAATTTTGACAAAATTTATTATTTCCTTTTCCTTGAGCATGCCAAGTCGTAATGCTCTTTTAAACGAGCCGCTAGTACCTCTGGTGTGTAGTTACTAAAAATACGTGATTTGGCTTCAATGGACAATCCTTGCCAAAGTTCTTTAGATTCTAATACTTGTGTGCATTTTTCATACAGCCCTTGCAAGTTACCGACTTCAACCGTACAAAAAGGGTTACCTATTACTTCTTGCACTGAACCGCCTGTGTAGCCAAGAGCAGGCTTACCTAACGCCATTGCTTCGCTTACACTCATGCCGAATGTTTCAAGTTCACTGGTACTAATAAAAATATCGATACAAGCATAAAAACTGCTAAGATCGTCTAAATTACCGAGCATTTTTATATTTTTTTCTAATCCTAATGAATGAATTAGTGTGGTGATTTTTTTAAAGTAGTCTTCGTCGGCGTAAGGTGGGCCCCCTGCAATGAGTCCATATACATCTTTACCACTATCACGGAGTTTTTGGATGAGTTTTACAAAGTCTTCAATTCGTTTTCGTGGTCGAATAGAACTTGCGGTACCTAATACTATTTGCTCCCCGTTTAAACCCAATTTTTCTTTAAATGCACCGACATCACATTGTTCAGTTTGATCAACTAATTTATTATAGTCCCTACCATTCCCAAGGATAACAGCACAATTACTGTCCACGTAATCGGGGAAATTATGTATTGATCTCTGATACTGATCTTTGCTGGTGAACAATAACTTTTTGGGGTGACAAATCCCACCGAATAACCATTTTGCAAATCCATTGCCAATAACAAATCGTATTCCAACTACTACAGGTATTTTAAGCAAAAATGCGACATATCTTATAGTTGGATACACTTCGTGTTCGTTAATATGGATCAGGTCGATTTTCATTTTTTTAATTAACTGTATCCAGTAAATAGCATCGCGAATAAAACTAATGGGCTTAGAAAAAGACGGAACATCAAAGGAGTGATGAAAACAATTAATACCCTTATCTACTAATGAAGATATCCATGGTCCTTTGTTTGAACACACAACACTTATATTAATATTTGAGTTCACGGTCTCACTAATTAAGGCATCTATTACACAAGTTGTACTTCGCAGATTGGCACTATGAGTAAGAACTAATATATTCATGATAAGTTTCTACTTTTAATAAATTTTTGATAACTGGGCTTGTTGATTCTTTTTGCTATATACAGATTATAGGCACAGGCTGTAAATAAAATACACCAATAAAAAATTTCGGCACGTAATCTATTCATAAATGAAGCTGCTACCATAAATGATAATAGAGAAGCTTGTATTACAATAATTTTATAATAATGTTCTCGTACTCTTGGCCCTAGCGATTTTAAATACATTTTGACTTGATTAGTTTTTCTAAAACTAACAAAAATGAGCATAAGGAAAACAAAAAGTCCGGGGTAGCCAATTTCACTCAATGCTTCAAACCAACTTGAATGAACTGATTTATGTCGCACGGCAGTTGGATCGGCATTGGGGTCAGAGCTTACGACTATATCGTAGGGTATGTATACTGGGCCATAGTGATTAAACCCTTTTACCCCTTGTCCGAATGGAAAATCAAATGACATATCGATAGCTGCCATCCAAAAAATAGTTCTAGTTGAACCACTCTCTGCATCTTCTTGTACTTCTGTTTCGGGCGCTATAGTTAACATTCTCTCTTTAAACGAGTCATCCATTAGATTAAAGGCTGCCATTAACCCAAGTAATCCAATAACCAGTATTTTCATTTTTTGTCCTGAGGCTTTTATTTTTGTAAAAAATAGTGCCCCCATAAAATACAAGATGCCAATAAATGCTGCTAGAAAGGCACCTCTGCTATTTATAAGGACTAGGGCATTGGCAATAAGAGCTGTTGCTATTAAAAAAATGATACGTTGTGGCCAGTTTTTAGCAACCCATACATAATATAAACAAATTACGACAGCAGGTGCCAATGCACAAGCGGTACCATTTGAATCCGGTGAATCAACGGTACCGATACCCTCAACTCTGTCTCCGCTATTTCTACCTGTATCATAGGCGACGAAACTTAAGTAGCTTGCACCATAAACGTACGCCATTAGCGAATAATCCAAAAATCTTATTGAGTTTATTAACTTATATGCAACTGTTATTATGATCACGAGTTTAAAATAATTGTCTAACATTTTGTAATGGGAGTCTGGATTGACTGCATAATAATAAGCAATGAAATTTAGAGCGAATAGTATATACATCCATTTGAAATGTGGGACATTAGATAGCTTATTTTTATCAAGTTCTTTTTTATTGGCTAAATACACTATTATCATCATTATAGACGTGTAAAAAGAATAACTAATATCAAATACAAGATAATCCCACCATCGATTTTGAGGATTAAAAAAGTAGACAGCTTGATAAGTAAGAAACGCATATACAGGCGCAGCTCTAAGTGATTGTAATAAGCCACAGGAATAGGTTAAGTAAAATAACATTACATTAATCATTTTTATCCGCACTTTTGCTATAAATTACGCTAAACCTTTTTTGCATTATTTGCACACTAAACTTAATTGCAAAAATATTGATAGATGCTCTACTGAATAATAGAAGTGCTTTTTTATTACTAATAAAATAATTAATAGCATTTTTGAATGCGACAGGATTGTTATTCATCGTTACCAATCCATTTACCCCATGCTCTACTATCTCAGAATTACCCCCTGCGTCTGTTACTACACAAGGCTTTTCGATGGCCATGGCCTCCAACAGGGTCATAGAAGTACCTTCACTTAACGATGATAACAAAAAAACATCCATCAACGCCAGATAGTGCTGAGGTTGAGGATCATAGCCTGGCATGATCACTTTATCTTTTATGTTTAACACGTCTATTTGCTTAAGTATGTTATCCCGTTCCTCACCGTCCCCCACAATGAGTAAAAAAGTGTTTGGGTGGTCTTTGAGCAAGAGTGAAAAGGCTTCAAGCATCATACAATGATTTTTAATTGGATCGAGTCTGGCTATCGTGCCCAAGACTTTAGCATCTAGCGGTATCTTCAGCTTTATTCTGAGTTCAGCGGTTTTTTGCGGGTCAACTTTGGGTGGCTCGATGCCATTGTATATTACGTCAATACGATTTTCGGGGATGTTCTCAAAATCTATCAATGCTTGTTTGGTGGCCCTTGAAATAGCGGTAATGTGGTCGGTTATTTTACATAACCAGGGATTGATCAATTTGCGCTTCCAGGTGCCGGAATCAGGATAAAAACGACCATGTTCGGTAAATATAACCTTGGTTTTTGTCCCTAATGCGCCAAGCACACCATATACCCAGGGAGTGTATTGGTGGCAATGAATAACATCAATTTTATGCTTCTTTAAATGTTTTCTGATTGCAAAAATCAATGAAACATCAAACCCTGGTTTGCGTTCTACGGCGCTAATATTTAATCCTGCGTTTTGTAACTCGATCCCCCAGGGACCAATAGCTTGCTCGATACAAAAAATAGACATATCGAACTGATCTGCGTCTGAACTTTGTATAATATTTTTGATCACCATTTCGGTGCCACCAATACGCATGTCATAGGTAAGGTGCATGACGGTCACTTTACTCACGGTGCGGGCTCCTGTTTGTCCTTGTCTGTGTTTACTGCGCTATATTTCACCCACCACATCTCAAACATCAGCATACTCCACAGCACCGCTCCGTGATCAGCTTCTTCTGCTTGATGTTCATCCCACAGTGTTTGTATGTAAGCGTGATTAAAAATAGTTTTTAAGCCACGGGCTTGTTCCATCAAATGACGCTGAGCCATGTCTTTAATTTCATGTCTAAACCAATGCGCCAGTGGTACCGAAAAACCCATTTTTTTACGGTATAAAATACCGTCGGGCAGCATGGGTTTAAACGCTTCTTTTAGAATATGCTTTTTTTCACCATTTTTAAATTTAAGCTCTGAGGGCACGGTGGCGGCAAATTCCACTATATCTTTATCTAATAAAGGCGCGCGAACCTCTAAAGAGTTCGCCATGCTCATGCGATCTACTTTAACCAATATGCCGCCCGGCAAGTAAGTTTTTATATCGGTGTAAAGTATTTTAGCTAAATGATCAGGCCCATCAGCCTGGTTGTATGCATCTACGGTGATTTTTGACGGATGATAACCGTTTAATTCAGTATTAACCTCGCTTCGGACCAGTTTGCCCCACTGTCTGTCGTCAATTTGTGAATTGGTGGTATAAAAACCCATGGCAGGATCCTGGCTCAAACTTGTGAGCAGGGATTTTCCTTTTCGACAGATAGTTGTATTACTTTTAGCTAGTATGTTGGCTAATATCGGAAATACTTTTTTACGTAAAAATAACGGACATTTGTTACGTAGTTTATTTTCAGTGGCGTCTGTGGTGTATTTTTCGTAGCCGGCAAATACTTCGTCACCGCCATCTCCGGCAATGGCAACGGTGACTTGTTGCCGGGCTAATTCGGACACAAAATAAGTGGGTACCAACGAAGGATCAGCAAAGGGCTCATCAAAAAAACCGACTATTTTTTCCAGGCTATCGGCAACGTTTTGATGCACGGTGAATTCGTGGTGTTCGGTTTTATATTGTTCGGCGACTTCTTTAGCGAATTCGGTTTCGTTAAACTTTTTTTCATCAAAGCCAATTGAGCAGGTTTTTACCGGGGTCTGGCTATGTTGCGCCATCATCGCAACTACGCCACTGGAGTCGACTCCGCCACTTAAAAAGGCACCCAGGGGCACGTCACTGATCATTCTTTGTTGTGTGCAGTGGGTCGCCAGTTCACGTAATTGTTGGGTTAAGTGTTGTTCGCTTTCGCTGCTCGTGTGCTTAAACGAGACATCCCAATATTGTTTGATCTCAATACCCTTGGCATCAACGGTCATAAAGTGGCCTGGGGGTAGTTTATGAATATGTTTGAATATACTCTTGGGATCAGGCACATATTGATAAGCGAAAAAATCATATACCGCGTCCAGACGTATTTCCCGTGGCACATCCGGTAGGGTCAATAAGGCTTTGATTTCTGAGGCGAAGGCAAACTGTGTATCGGTCTCAAGGTAATACAAGGGCTTTTTACCGATACGGTCTCTGGCAATCAGCAGGCGTTCACTGGTGGTATCCCAAAGCGCAAAGGCAAACATGCCGTTGAGTTTATCGAGCATTTTTTCGCCTTCAGCTGCATACAAAGCCAGAATAACTTCTGTATCAGTCTGGGTTTTAAAGGGATAACCGGCAGTGATGAGCTCTGCCCTTAATGCCTGGTAATTATAAACCTCACCATTAAAGACGATGACATATTTATTGTCATGGGAAAACATCGGCTGGATCCCGGCATCTGATAAGTCAATAATACTTAAACGTCTATGAGCCAGGCCCACAAGATCATTTAGGTACTCCCCACCTGCATCGGGGCCACGATGATAAATACTGTCGCCCATTTTTTTGAGCGTCTCTTTGTTACCCATAGCATCTTTGAATTGAGTAAATCCGGCAATTCCACACATATTCGTTGGCCCTAATATCTTTTGTTGTTTGTTTTATATTGCCTAAGGAGCGCGATTATTATGCTTTATAAGCTTATGTGTTTACGTATCAATGGCCCCAAAGTGGTGGTCACTTCTATAGGTAACTTGGACCAGAGCTGTTCGGCTAGGGGACGCAATTTACCGAGTTTGAAATTTGAACGCTCAGTATTTTGCTCGTTTTCCAATTGGGTATTGGCTAAATCTCGCCACGATAATTGATGAGGTTGAGCCCCCCATTGGCGTTTAAATTTATAGGTTCCTTCCCCGTAGGTAGAACGGCCAAAGTCAAATTCGTTACAACCTGTATCACAAGCATGTTTCAGTAATGACCAGTACAGCATCATATTAGGTGCCAGTTTGTTGTGTTCGGCGACTGTGGATGCCCAGGGAATGGACATTTTCGTACCATTTCTAAGGGTGATACCAGCGCCCACCGCAACTGTGCCACTGTACACAACGGATAACACAATATTATTCTCATAATATTTAAATAAGGCATCAAACCATTTTTTGCTGTGAACAGGTGAGCCGAGTTTGCGCATATTGGTGGAAAATATATGATAAAAATCATCAGTTTGTTTTTTATCGTTAGCGATGATGCTGGTTAAACCGTTTTTTTCTGACTTGCGAATTTGACTGCGAAGCTTGGATTTGAATTCAGCCAAAAGCTGCACTGATGTATCTGGCAGGGGTAACAACATACGCACTTTTTGGCTGGCCATAGCCGCCTCATTTTGCACTGAGGCGTTATCCCGATAGTCTAACTTACTGCCCCCGGCTTGACGTAAAGCGGCCAGCGCCTTGGCAAATAGCTGCTCTTTAATGAATTCACTGTTACTCAAGGCACCACCAATATCACAATAAGGTAACGCGCAAAAAGACAATTGCCTAAAAGGGGCTTTCATCGCAATACAGGGCATGATGCCAACGACCTGCTCGTCTTGCAGCGCTAGCAAACTAACACTTTGATGCTGATAGGCTGCCTCAATACTCTGCAACCAGGCAAAACGGTGATAAGGGGTTGTCTGGGGATGTTGCACCACATACTGATCCCAAATTACCTGGTCAGCGGATGTGGCTAGGCGAATGTGTATGGTCATTTATTATTACTCGTTTAACGATTGCAGTTTTTGCGCCGCTTCAGTAATAGTGCAAAACTCAATATTATATTTATTTTTTAAACGGGTAATAACCTGTTCAACTGATTTTGAAATAAACTGCTCAGCATTATGGTTACCAATCAGGTTGTTATTGTTGTCAACTAAACTGGAGCTATGCATGTACATGTGGAGCACAGGATAATCTTTTTGTATTACCGTGTCACACAAAGCAAGCATATCATCAACAAGAGACAGCTCAGGACATAAAAAATTTTTGCGCAGTAAACGTGTATGCCAGGCAACGCCGTTAAATCGGGTCCAACTATAAGGAGGCTTGCTAAACAGGCTATGCACCTGATTACATAAGGTGAAGTTCTGCCGATTAAAGCCAACCGTTACGGGTAATTCATAAATTTTATTTATTTTGGTTTGCTGTAGTGGGTTAGCCAAATCAGGCCAATAAGGTAAGGGTGGGGCACCATGACAGCTAAAATATTCGCACTGGTAATAGGGGTAGATACTTGAATCTACTGTAAACCCCGCGTCGACTAACAGGTTAAGTACTTTTGAGTCTATACCCCATCGGCCAGTACGAAATGAGGTGGGCTTGAGCGAAAACTGTTGCTCTATACGCTCTACCAGTCGGTCTAATTTCTGTGAAACCAGTTCAACGGGCAAGTTAATGACATGGGATTTTTCGTCTGTTGTTACGCCTACGTAGGGAGGATTGCACCAGGGATGTAAGTGGGCACCAATTTCACAGCTACCATTGGCGGAAAAAGCAGACATAGCCTTAACCGCATCGTCAGAGTCTGCCACTGCATAATCCACAAAATAGGTTGGGCGAACCCCTAAATCTGCGCACATTTTGTGAAAGGCAGGTAATTTATCAATGTTTTTGACACTGGTATTTTGCTCTGGAAACGGCCCTGACCAATCCCATTCTTCTTCGGTATCTACCGATAACACGAAGATTATGGGACGTTTCTCGTCCTGATACATCAACTAATCCCTTGTCATTTCTTCAAATAAAACCGTATATTCCGTGGCCATACGATTTGCAGAATAATTATCATATACGAATTGCCTGGCTTTTTCAGCGACTTGTTGAGCGTAGGTAGGATCAAACAACAGCTTTTTCCAATATCCTTGTAACTCATCCTTCGCACCCAAGGGAGCCAATAAACCAGTTTTTTTGTGACTGATCAACTGATCGATTCCAGGAATATCATAAGCAGCGACGGGTATACCTGCCGCAGTTGCTTCCATAAGACAGCGAGGGATCCCTTCTAATGTAGACGTCATTACGAACAGGTCAAATGATTTTAACAAACTTAGTCTGTCATCACGAAAGCCCAAAAACTCTATATTGCCATGACTTTTTAAGGTGGCACTATGGGCTTCAAGTGATTTCCGTGAGTCACCATCACCTAATAATATCAGGCGGGTATTGGGGTGATTTTGATGAATGTTGTCAAATATATCCAGTATGTCAGTGATATTCTTGCGACTGATCATTTGCCCTACAAAGCCGATGCGCTTTTCATCGTCGCTTTGGCGTACAGGTGCAGGCGTGGCTTCAACTTCAGACAAGTCCACCCCGTTTTGGATATACAAGGTCTTATGTTTAGCGACCCCCATGGTCAATACATCACGTAATAACTGTTGCGACAAAGGCACCACTTTATGGGAATACTTCATGGCCTGACAACCTAGCCAAATAAAGGTTTTTAATTTGAAATCTTTCGCATTTTCAAAGCCGTGGGGTGTCACTACACACTTTATACCCGCTTTTCTGGCGGCCAGCACGCCAATAATGTCTGATTTGTAACCATGGGTATGAATGATATGAATATGTTTTTCTTTAATTAACGCGACTAATTTAGTGACAGCACCTAGATCAAACTTGTTTTTCATATCCAGGGTATGGGTTGCCAGTCCAAGTTTTCTGTACTGGGTGACCAGCTCCAGAGGGATTTGATCAGGCTCCATAGTGACAGCCAAATCACAACGCACTACTTGAGGGTCCAGATGTTTGGCCAGCGCCAGTATCCAGCGCTCTGCGCCGTAAAACCCCGTGGGACAAATGAACTGCAGTACATTAATAGTCGGTTTTATCAAAAGTGGTATCCTAAGTGTTTTTCACGGTGATTGAGTTAAATAGTCCGGTGAGGGTGCCAATAGCGCGCGCCGGAAAATAAACAGCATAAAATTTAAAAATAGAA
>Ga0307488_10004018_pt1 | contig 12261 bp, 9 predicted proteins | sample SB02metaG_FD_202248 | JGI IMG/M metagenome (GOLD analysis project Ga0307488, IMG submission 202248) | Sea-ice brine microbial communities from Beaufort Sea near Barrow, Alaska, United States - SB 0.2 | ecosystem: Environmental > Aquatic > Marine > Coastal | place: USA: Alaska | collected 2017-05-06
TAAATATAACATTAGTGTAGTGATGCAAGTTTTACCTAACGATGGTGCATGAATAATTGATATGCTAGATATGTCATCTGTATGATGAAATATTTTTGTACTGCCCATGGTCTTAAGTGAACGTAATGAAATCAATAATAATAACCATACTGGAAGCACATGCTGGATAATGCCATAACACTTGAAGGCCAATTAGAAACTGTGCAGCAGGCCAAAGCGTTTCTGCTGGGTTTATCAGCTGAAAATTATCAAGTGGTGATTAAACCTCATTTTGCTAGCAGCGCTGGCGCGCATATGCGGCATATATTGGATCATTATTTAGCATTAAAAGATGGATTAAACCAAGGGCTGATTAATTACAATAAACGCAATCGTTACTCGAAGGTTGAATCTTGTCCACAGATGGCATTGTTGCAGTGGCAAAAAGTCGAACAATGGTTACAAGACGTGAGTCAACTAGATGCTGATATGCCGCTTACCGTAGTATGTGAGGCCTGCGTTAATAAAACGCAAAATACTCAAACCAAATCGACTTTAGCCCGTGAGTTGGTATTTATCTCAAGTCACGCTGTTCATCACTTTTCTTTGTTAGCAGTCATCAATTCTTTGTTAGGTAATAAAGATGAAGCCAACTTTGGGATTGCACCCAGTACTGCTACCTATGTGCGTCAACAAGCTTAGTCGCATAATCATAAATCCACATCATTTTAAGTCGTTTATCCAATCAAATATTGACTCTGCTAATGATTAACCTCTTTAAAGGGGATAGTTAGTAGCTGGTAATTGTCTAACAAAGCGCGGATAATTATTTTTAATTGTTATCCCACGTGTTTGTAGTAAGGATTTTCCATGAGCGATTTACCCCCATGTCCACAGTGTGACTCCACTTTCACCTATGAAGATAGAGATATGTACGTTTGCCCAGAATGTGCTTATGAATGGCCACAATCTGGTGAAGCAAATGAAGACGAAAAAGTAATCAAAGACTCAAACGGCAATGTTTTAACCGATGGTGACACTATTACTGTTATCAAAGATCTTAAAGTGAAAGGGTCTTCTGCTGTGGTAAAAGTGGGCACTAAAGTGAAGAATATTCGTTTGGTGGATGGCGATCACGATATCGATTGTAAAATTGATGGTATAGGAGCCATGAAATTGAAGTCTGAGTTTGTTAAGAAGGTATGATATTTAGTTTTCAAGGGGTAACTCTGTTACGAAAAACTCAACGAAGTGAACGCTGATTTCTAAGGAGAGATTAGCGTAATCGCAGACCGGACCAGTGACGACATACTAGATATTGGTTAAGTTACCAAAAATAAAATATGATAGTCAACAAAGCGAAACTTGATTTTTGAAATAACATTTTCGCAATCATAGATTGGATTTATGAAGACTTAATAGGTATCGCCTAATGCACAATCACCACAAAAGAGAATACACTATTAGTTGACCGTTATTTTATTACTGCATCTCTATACCCTAGCCAACTCTGACCCATATACAATTTTAATAATTTTTCTGGCGCAGCAGGCAAATCCACACTAAGCAATAATCCTGGTGTATCGTTAAAACTTTTATCTATTCCTAAACAATGGAATACCGCGCCAAGTTTATTGTAATGTTTGAGTAAAATTGGGACATCTTTACCATCAGGTTCAATACCTTTGAGTAGGGCGCTGACATGATTTTTCAACCCGTGTTGCTGTGCAAAATGTTGTACTTCCGGAGGGAGTTTATGCTCGAACGGCGCTCTAGCTACAACTTTGTCTGTGGGGGTGACCATTGCTTGCTCGATTACAGCTGCGCTGCGCATGTCGTATAATTTACTTATCGAGACTGTGCCGTATAACGTTCGGTACTGTGGATGACGACAAACAAAGGCGCCAATACCTCGCCATAATAAAAATAGCCCTTGAAAACTGTTTTGGTATTCGGGGATCAGGAAAGAGCGTCCTAATTCTAAACAGGGCTGTTGTCGATTGGCAAAGTTAGGGCCAAAATCAAACATGCGGTGCAAATACAGGTTGTTTAAATTGCCATCGGCTAACAATTTGTCAGTTTGCCCCATTCGGTATGCACCGATTATTTGGCCGGTGTTTTGTTTCATCACAAATAAGTGAGTGTAGGTGGCATCAAAGTTATCGGTATCAAGGGGTTCACCACTGCCTTCGTTATGTTCACGAAATACCAGTTCCCGCAGACGGGCGATTTCATTCACCGTATTAGGAAGTTGGTTTTGATAACCAAAGTACACAGACAACTCTTTGTGGTCGAGTAGGTGTTGTTCACCTGGAAGCTGTCGTATTTCTTGTAAAATTATCTCGCCACTGACTTCAACAGCAAGGGACTTTAATTGAGTGACGGGATCAGCCGGCCAGGTTTTTTGCCAATCAGGATCAAGCAAATAACTTTGTGCTCTAAAAAGTGCGGTTTGTGTCTCTAGGTCTAACTCTTTTGCATAATGTTTTATCTCAATCGCCTCACCTGCCGTGATGGTGATTTTTGCATTGCGTTTGTTGATTAATTCACGGGGTAACATCAACATGCGTAGTCGAAAATAAATCCGACCTAAACGATAAAACAATGGGCTGTTAAAACCACTAACAAATAGTGGTAAGTACCTCGCATTGCTGCGATTGGCGATACTGGCAATCAATCTGTTCCAACTGTGGTCAGCGATACGATTTGTGTCTTTATGAAAATAACTGACGCGCCCAGCGGGGAAAATCAGTAATGCACCGCCGCTTTTCACATGTTTCAGGCAAGTACGAATAGAGGGGGCATTTTTTGGATTATTTTCTGATAGGGGGTTGGTAAAAATGAAATAGTCTTCAAGCTCTGGAAAAATTTTCAGCCCTTGGTTGGCCATCACTTTTATGTCAGGGCGCACCTGTTCAATTGCCCAAGCTAAAAACACTCCTTCGATGCCACCAAAAGGATGATTGCTGGCGATAACAAGTGGCCCCGTTTTAGGGATCTTAGCTTGCAACGCTTCCAAGCCTTGCAATTGTATATTCAGACCATCTAATAGACTTTTTGCAAAGGTTGTTTTGTCTAAACCGTGAAGATTATTTTCAAGGTACAAACCGTCCAACTTATTAATAGCAAGGATATGGTCTAATAATGTGAAGATAAGTTTGGTAAACAAGTTCTTTTTATTGTAGGGGACAACATTTAGCAGGCTTATGGCTGCAGGCATAAAACAGTTCCACGAGAAAAATGAATAATGAGTAAAGCTAATAGTGCTTTAATTTGCCACTAAATTCAGCAAATTATTGTTCGATGACAAAGTATTATGCGTTTGAAACGACAAAAGTGCTGAGAGTTTGGTGATTGCGGGTAGATTTAAGGCATAATCATTACTTTACTCTCATCCGTTTTTTATAAAAAATACAAGCAGGGCAAAGATGCAACAGATTACTATCACCACACCAGACGATTGGCATTTACATTTTAGAGACGGTGATATGCTCGACGAAACCGTACCCGCTACTGCCAGATGTTTTGCCCGAGCGATAGTTATGCCAAATCTAGTACCTCCTGTGGTGAATGCAAAGTTGGCCGGTGAATATAAAGCGCGTATTTTAGCTGCTCGCCCCCAAGGTAGTCATTTTGAACCTTTGATGACACTGTATCTGACGAATCAAACGACTCAGCAAGATATTATCGATTCCAAAAATTCAGGTGTGATAGCTGCCAAATTATATCCTGCTGGAGCGACTACCAATTCAGAGCAAGCGGTAAGCGGTATTGAAATGTTGTACCCCGTATTTGCAGAGATGCAAACACAAGGTTTGTTATTATTGGTGCACGGTGAAGTCACTGAGAGCCATGTGGATATTTTTGATCGTGAAAAAATATTTATCGATCAATATATGGCTAAAATTGTGCAGGCCTTCCCTGGATTGAAAGTAGTATTTGAGCATATTACTACCAGTGACGCGGCTGATTTTGTTCTTAATAGTGCCAGTAATGTAGGTGCCACTATTACCCCACAACATTTGTTGTTAAATCGTAATGATTTGTTGGTAGGCGGCATTAAACCCCACAACTACTGCTTACCTGTATTAAAACGCAGCTCACATCAGCATGCGCTGCGAAAGGCTGTCGCGGGTGGATCGAATAAATTTTTCTTAGGCACAGACTCAGCACCCCATGCTAGACATGCTAAAGAAAACGCTTGTGGTTGTGCGGGTTGTTATAGTGCATGGAGCGCCCTGGAACTTTATACTCAGGTTTTTGACGAACTTAATGCACTAGATAAGCTAGAGGGTTTTGCCAGTTTCCACGGTGCCGATTTTTATGGGCTACCCCGAAACCAAAGTACGGTGACCTTGGTTAAAGAAAGTTGGACAGTACCTAGATCGGTTATCTTGCCAAGTGGTGAACCGATAGTGCCATTTTTTGCAGGGCAAACCGTTGACTGGAAAATCAACCCTGTCTGACACTGGGACTTTAGCATGAGGTGGTATGTCTCAATCTTGGTAATTTTGCTGGGTATATGTTTAAACCTATCAAGCAATGGCTAAGCCTATAATGGCGTCAAGCTAGGCACAGATATGATCTTATTTCTTCGTCAAACATGCCGGTGAATTAAAAGAAATTGTTGATGTTCAGATGTAATTAACCTCCATTGCTCTTAAATAGCTTTTTATTCATCCTACAGTTTGATTGATAGTCTGCACTACAAATTTATTAATCGCCCTGAAAGGGTTATATGGCAGATAATTCAATCCAAATTCCTCCCCTTTTATCAAGATAACTAAGATGAACGAACTCGTACCTGTCAAATTGACAACCAAGTAGCTACCACTATCCAAAATGGTAAAGTAAACGCCATTTCAAATCCAATGTTCGACACACTTAATCAAGCATTTAACCAAGCAGAAAACGCCCAGACTATTGTGGTATTAACAGGGCAACCGTGCATGTTATCGGGTGGTTATGATTTAAAGGTGACCCGCCATAGCGTGGCTGCTGCTATGGCTTTAATTGAGAAAGGTACAACACTCACAAGGCGTATGTTGTCTTTCCCTTATACTTTGTTGTTGGCATGCAGTGGACACGCGGCTTCTAAGGGCGAATTTTAATGGTTAGCCGCTGATTATCGCGTGGGAGTTGACTGAGCATTTAAGATAGGTTTAAACGAAGTCGCAATAGGTATGACTATGCACTATGGTGGTGTAGAATTAGCCAGAGGTAGATTGGCGCCAGTAGTTTTTAACCTTTCAGTGCTTTTAGCTGAAATGGTCTCACCACAAGAAGCGGTTACCGCTGGATTTTTAGATAAGGTCGTTAGTGAAGCTGAATTTGCACCTACAGTACAAGCGATTGCTCAGGCTATGACAAAACTAGATATGAAAGCCCATCACCAGACTAAATTAAAAGCACGAGCAGAATTATTGTTAGTGCTCGACGAATGTATTGAAAAAAACCGTCACAGTAGCCTATAAAGTGTACTGTTGGCTGCTAAATAAAAGAGAATATTTTGAATAAAGAATTTGCTTCATTAGGTTTAAACAACGCCTTGCTCGATAACTTGGAATCTATGGGTTTCAAAGAAATGACCGACATCCAAGCTATGAGCTTACCTGCCATTATTGAAGGCAAAGATGTCGTCGGCAAAGCCAAAACCGGGAGCGGTAAAACAGCTGCCTTTGGTTTAGGTTTATTACACAACCTCAAGGTGAAGCGATTTCGCATTCAAGCATTGGTAATGTGCCCTACACGTGAACTTGCCGAACAAGTGGCGCTAGAAATTCGTAAGTTAGGCCGTGGTATACATAATATTAAAGTATTAACTTTATGTGGCGGCACGCCTTTGGGCCCACAAATTGGTTCTTTGGAGCATGGTGCACATATAATTGTGGGAACCCCAGGGCGCCTTATGGACCATTTGTTTCGCCAACGCTTAGACTTAAGTGAGGTTAATACTTTAGTGCTCGACGAAGCCGACCGTATGTTAGATATGGGTTTTGAAGTAGAAATGGCCAAAGTGATTGATGCTGTGCCTCTGGATCGCCAAACCTTGCTATTTTCTGCCACTTTTCCTGATTCTATTGCACAGATAAGCAGAGATGTGCAACGCGATCCTTTGCAAGTCAGTGTTGAATCCACTCATGAAGCTACTAGTATTGAACAACTGTTTTTTGAAGTGGAAGAGCCTCATCGTATTAAAGCGGTGGCGGCGATGTTAAGTCACTATCAAACGGAATCGGCTATTGTATTTTGTAATACTAAAATTGCCTGTCAAGAAGTGGCAGACGAACTGACCAAATTAGGCGTGTCTGTATTAGCTTTGCATGGTGATCTAGAGCAGCGCGACAGAACTGAAGTATTAACCCGCTTTTCTAATCGAAGTGTTTCGGTGTTGGTAGCCACCGACGTTGCTTCACGTGGCTTAGATATAAAAGAAGTGAACGCGGTCATCAGTTATCAAATCACCCCCGACCCTGAAGTGCACATTCACCGCATTGGTCGAACGGGTCGCGCTGATGCAAAAGGGTTGGCTTTAACCCTTTGTACAAAAAAAGAAATCCCTCGTGCCAATGCGATTGAAGATTATCAAAAATCGAAAATAAAATGGACAGGCATCCAAGCCCTTCGTTTTCATGCTAATCGTCTCATCGAACCGGAATACTCCACAATATGTATCGATGGTGGCAAAAAAAGTAAAATCCGCCCTGGAGATATTTTGGGTGCCTTAACAAAAGACGCTGATATTGCCGGTGATGATATAGGCAAAATCAACGTCACCGCCACTCATACTTACGTGGCGGTTAAAACCCGCAGCATTAAACGCGCATTGAAACAAGTTAATGAAGGTAAATTGAAAGGGCGTAAGTTTAAGGCGAGAAAATTAAGCTAAAAGTATCTGCGAGCCTCGAGCTACTAAGTTCGAGCAAAAGCTATACGTCTAACAATGTTAAAACCGAAAACCGATGTCATACATAATTATTAAACATAAAAAACGGGGCCATTTGGCTCCGTGTCTATTTTAGCTGATGCTGAGGATTTTGGGTGGGACGACATTGAATTTGAGAATTCTTCTTTTACATCGCTTCCGTTTGCCGTTGTCTCTAATGACTATGGATTTGAAGGATATCCCAAGTTTTGCCACACATTTCCGACTATTATATAAATATTAATATTCCTTCATATCCGCAAATAAAAATAAGCAAAAAAACTGAGAATAATGAACTAGGATAATAGAAAATCACTGAGGCCATAACAAGGTTACACTATGAAAAATTTTGTCTGGCCTTAATTATTTGTCTCATTATCTAGGGCTGGATCACTAGAATATCCGTCTTTAATAATGCTAATACACTCTCAGCGGTATTACCCATTAGTTTGGCTTTTAGTCCTTTGTGTCCGATACTGCCAATAATCAGCAGTCCAGCAACGTGTTTTGTGGCGAGACTAGGTATCACCTTCGAGGCTACTCTGGCTTTAATATGTATATTCTCCACTGGAATGTTGTGATCTCCCAGCATCCCTTGAATAAGTGGAATATATTTCAATTTGGCTTCTTTAACTGCCGTTTTGGTTTCAATGATGCCCAAATCTTTTAGTACAGGTGAGATAGGTAAACTATAGCAAATATGCAATGGAATCTTTGCGCTTGTAGCAAAGTTGATCCCTGCATCAATCAATTTTTGATTGAGTGCTTGTTTTGAAATGAGTACTTAAATCAAGTGTCACCATGATGGTTTGTTTCTTGCGCCACTTTTTTTGCCACTAGCAAAGTGGGCACTAGGTTATTCCGAATCAAATGCCAATATGTAGGCACATAAAAAGGCCCTTCGCTAAGGTGCCCTGTCTTAATAATCAAATTGTAAGATTGGGAGGCACAATGTTTTTTAACCAGCCTACAATATTTTTTCCCATGCAACTTCACTTGTTGATTTTGTTTGCAGACTTAATTTAGTCATTTTAAGCAGGAAGGCATTTGTTCTAATAAATAGCAGTGGAGAAGCCAGCTAAGGAAAAATATTGCCTTTGCCGATAGGAAAAGTCAACGCCTCTGATATTTCGAGTTGAAGGAGTTACTCTGACGTTAGCGACTTAATGTTATTTCGTTTTGCACATAACTTGATTGTTTTTATTTAAAGTCATCACTACTTTTTTATGAATTTGAATATTTGTCACATCACAACAGCTACCGTGATAAACAGTTGAATTTGTAGCGGTAAACACTATCTTTTTGTTCAAGGGTATAGTGCATTGTGTTTGTTCCCCATTCATTAGTGCTTCAAAATTCAAATTAGAGCTTGGTCAGGTGACTTCTACTTGTTCCGTAGTATGGCCAGAGTTATTTACTGTGGTAATGCTAGGCATGACAAATGCGCTGCCATAATAGGCAACAACTAATATCAAAAGAAGTGAAATGACTTGTTTGATGATGAGTTTTATATAACTTTCATTGGTTTATTAGTGCCCTAAAGTTACGAAGACACTGATAACTTTAGGTAAATATTATAGGCAAAAGACGGGGCTGCAAACATTTCTAATGTTATATATCTGCGATAACTATATTCCGGCCACTATTTTTACCTATATATAAATTTTTATCAGCTCGATTGATACAATCATCTAATGTTTCTTTTAGATGGATTTGACTCACTCCAATGGTGACTGAAACATGAATATCTTGGTCTTCAAATTCGACAATATTCTGGTAGATAGCCAATCTAATTTTTTCAGCAACTTGTTGACCTTGTTGAATTTTGGTTTCAACAATCATCATGATAAATTCTTCCCCACCCCAGCGGGCCAACAAATCTTGCTGCCTAATCAGGCTTTTCATTAATTGACCCGTTTGAACCAGTACTTTGTCACCGCATGCATGACCATTAACATCGTTGACTTGTTTAAAATAATCAATATCTATCAGCAAAATACAAAAGGGTTCGCCGCCGCGCTCAAATCTAGATGATTCTTGAAATGCATTGGTTCTATAGTCTCGGCGATTTCTAAGGCCGGTCAATTCATCAATAGTAGATAGGGTTAACAGTTTCTTATTCATCGCCTCTAACTCAGTGGTTCTTTCTTCAACTTGGATGGATAACAAACGGGATTGCCTCTTCAAAGCGAAAATATGCCTACGATAGAAACTTATCAACAGTGCGAATACGGTTATTGTCCATAGGATTTTTGCCCATGTTGTAAGCCACCATGAAGGCACAACAGTGATTGTTATTTGGCCAATTCGGTCACTCCAAACACCATCTTTATTGGACCCTTTAACTAATAATTTATAACTACCAGCGTTAAGATTGGTATAGGTGGCCACTCGGTTTTTAGATATTGCTGTATTCCATGTTGTATCAAATCCTTCTAATTTAAACGCATATTGATTTTTTTCAGGTGCAGAGAGATCAAGCGCACTAAATTCGATACTAAACACATTGTCTTTGGGCTGAAGTATGACTTCTTTTGCCTGATATACTGGTGACTTAATGGGAAAGGCCTCATCGTTCACATTTAGGGTCGAAATAGACTTACCCAAAACTGATAATTTAGTGAAAACAATCGGCGGGCTCCAAGTAGATTGTGTGACATCTTCAGGCTGAAAATAAGTGATACCAGTTGGGCTACCCAAAAGTATTTCACCGTCGACATTAGTCAAACTTTGGTTAATGAAATAACCTTCATCTTTGGCTCCATTTTTACCGCTAAAGTATTTAGTATCGCGTAAGTTTGCATCTAGTTTGGCGACCCCTTCTGTTGTGCTAGCCCAAACATTGCCATTAGTATCTTGTTCTATCCCACCTATGGATAATGTTGATAAATGCGATTCTGGGGCGACTTGTTGGAATGTAAACTCTTGTAGCTGCTCGTCAAAACGTAACGTCATAACTCCTGAGCCTTGTGCACCAATCCAATAATGATCTTGTTGTGACTTTGAAATCCAAGTAACAACACGGGGACTGCGCTGGGAAATCTTTCTATCAGGTGAATACAAATCTAGCAGTTCACCAGTATGTTGGTTGACTCTTAATAGTCCTTCCATAGTGCCAACCCAAGTGAATCCATCAGTATCCACTAAAATCTTAGTAATACTGCCCATCTCCCAATGGTTTTTAACTTCGTGAGTGGTGCCATCTACATAGAACAAACCATTATTAAAGTCACCAACCCAAACGTTTCCCGTGTCGTCGGTTGACAAGGTATACACCAGGGAACCACGCATGTTAGGTAGGTATGTAATATATTTTTGGTCCTCAGTAAAATAAGCCAAACCAGAGCGAGTGCCCACCCATATTTTTTTATTTGTATTGGCATACGCAATCGACATGATGCCATTTTCTTCTAAGAAATTTGAGCTATTTAGTTCATTTTCGAAAGTCCATGGACCTGTTACTTCACCGTTGCCATCGCGTTTCCACAAGCCTTCAGGGGTGCCAAACCAAATATTGCCAACTGCATCATTTGCCATGCCTCTGGTTGCTTTTGTGCTCCCTGCATTAAGTGTTTTAAACTGTAGACTGTTTGGATCAAATTTTGAAAAACCAGAAGTCCACGTTCCTTGCCAAATTAACCCAGAACGACTCTCATAAGTTCTCGTCATATGGCTAGCGCTGAGCAAACTAGATTTATAGGCGTTGTGTTTCAGACTGATAGTGACAGGATTTGTTTCGAGCCGTGTAATAGTTAATCCATCTAGTGTGCTAATCCAAATGTCGCCATTACGGATTTGTTTAATAGATGAAATAGAACGCCATGAAAGATCTAATGATAATTTCGCTAACGGCCTGATAATGTGCTTGGAGTCAGCAAGCTCATTTTTTACGTAGATGCCTTTTCCGTTTGTCGAAAACCAGATTTGATTCTGGTCAATAAGTTCGATGTCGGTAACTTCAACATTTTTTAAATCTGCAACAGTGTATAGCGGTTCACCTGCTTTAAATCCATACAATCCCTGACTTGTAGCCAGCCAAATAACACCATTACTATCTTGTTCTATGTCTTGAATACGGAAACTGACGTTATTACTAAATTTAATATGAACGAAAGAGTTAGTAGTGACTTGGAATTTAAACAACCCTAAATTAGTGCCAGCCCATAACTGGCCCGTTCTATCATAAACAACGGTTGCTACAAAATGGTGTTGTTTTCCTTCAGAATCAATTAAAGGGTAATGGAAAAAACGATCAGATTTGTGCTCATATCGACTTAAGCCGCTTGAACTGGCCGTCCATATATCGCCACTACTTTTATCAACTGCCAATTTATACACAAAATCGCCGATGGGCCCCGAACCATCAAGGTTTTTATCTTTTTTATATTGAACAAAATTGTAGCCATCAAATCGATTGACCCCATTTTGAGTAGAGAACCACATAAATCCAATATTGTCTTCGACGATATCGGATACTGTAATTTGAGATAAACCATCTTCAACTGATATATGCGTGAAATGGGTCGGCACAATAGGAGTTGCCAAGGTGATTGTTGCGATAAATAAAAAACATAATATAGCAAATGGTAAAAAGATTTTTGCACTTGCTTTAAAACTAATATTGCTTATAGAGATAGTGTTACTCCATCGCCATTTCAATATCTACAATCAATCAGAAATAACTTTAAATCAAGTTTTTATATTACAAATTTGATAATAATGAATAATAAACACTTTTTAAATTTTGTTAAATACATTTTTGAAAATTATTGTGATAAGACTAAGAATATTAAGTGTGTCATATTATAAATTGACTCGAATAGAATAATGATAATTAAACATAGGTAGGTTTTAGCAACCAAAAAGCAAAAACATGGCAGTCACGCATATTCATGGGTTTGGCAGCTCACTGCCTTTGAATCTTCACCTTGTTACAACGTTTATCATGACACTCTTGGCGTCTTTACTAGAAAAGTCTGTACTAAGTACCCAGCAGACCAATTATTAGCTGATATGAATATTAAGAGCTATGTTGAGACACCGACTTAAGCAGGACTGTTGTTGGCTGGATTGTTTGAGTATTCAATTCAAAACATTGAAATGGTTTCAGGAATTTTCCAATTCTTTAAAGGGCAAATATCGGCCGAATTAGAGCGCAACAATATGGTGGAAGAATTGAAAAACCTGAATGCCGATTTAGAGGGAATGGTAGGTGTCAGAACGCAAGAGCTTTAAGGGGTTTTGAATTCACTAAAAGCCAGCCAAATACAAATGATAGAGCAAGATAAACTCGCATATTTGAGGTGCCTAGTGGCTGGTGTTGCACACGAAATTAATGGCGCTGTTCCATAACACTG
>Ga0307488_10004019_pt1 | contig 12261 bp, 4 predicted proteins | sample SB02metaG_FD_202248 | JGI IMG/M metagenome (GOLD analysis project Ga0307488, IMG submission 202248) | Sea-ice brine microbial communities from Beaufort Sea near Barrow, Alaska, United States - SB 0.2 | ecosystem: Environmental > Aquatic > Marine > Coastal | place: USA: Alaska | collected 2017-05-06
GACCGACTCGCCGAACGTCCGACCGGGTCGCGATCCTTGAGTAAATAGACCCTCGATTTCGAGGAGATAAGAGGGACATGTCCCTCCTACACTGAGTTTAAGCTCACCAGTGTAGCGCCGTGGGGCTCGATGAACGTTACTCGTAAAAAAAAAATGAATCCTATAGGCTGACTCTGCCTCGTACGAGTAGAGTGCTCATCACAACGCCAACGTGAGCACCGCGTACGCCCCGCACGCACTTCCGATGGTGGCCTAACGCCTGTTCACAACAGCATCCATGACGGCATCCACGGAGGGCCGCTCTTTTAGTCAGCGGCTAACCAACTTGAGTAGCGGCGAATACGGCGTTGCCTTGCCGCTTCCTTTCATCCCTCCGGTACCTCTGGAGGAGGAGGAAGCACCTCGGGCACCCGAGCCAACCGATCCGCTGTTGAAGAGCCTGAAAGACGTCCTTGAGCAAACAGATATTTCCTACCTGTACGCACCCGACTGGCATCGTGTGTCATGTGTGCCGTGCCCTTTTGCGAGCTCTCAAGGAGTTCCACGAAGCAACCCTTTGGAAACGAAGAGGCGTTTAATTTCCTTGAACCGAACCTCGCAGGTCGTCCACTCTGCGGCTCGCAACAAACCCTCCCGAGGGCGGCACGCTGCGCAATGCTCTAAACGACAACTGCTCTGGATTATTCAAAGTCACGTGTGAGTCCGTTGGTTCTCACGCACTTTCGTTCCCTGCCGCGCGCACCGCATCGGGCTGACTCCTGTGCCTTCTTGCGTCCTATGTATTGCAGCGGACCGCCCATCGAGGAGGGCAAACCCCCCGAGGCACCCTCTGCCTGCTGATGCAACCCCCGTCCAGGCTCCCATGAACGATCTGAAGCAACCGGCTTTGCCAAAGGTATTGCGCCGATATTAAAGTGGACGCGTTTCAAGTTTAGTGAGGTAAACAGCTGCTCACCCGTTTTCTTTTTCAGGTGGCCTGCACCCACAATGCTGTCACCAACACAAGGGCAGCAGAGTTGCTTCGTGGACCTTCCGACGAACAGCTACTTGGTTTGGTCAAATGGAGCTGTTTTTGTCAATTGAGCTTAATTTCCTAACGGCACTCTTTTGATTCCATGCAGAGAGCTTCAGTGAGACTCTTGAGGACATCTTCGAAAAAGTTGATAAAGTCGCTAACAGCTCACAGGCAAGTTCAAAACGTGCCAAGTGCCAGCTGTGCGCAGCTTGAGACGTTTTAACGATCAGCAGGGCGCAGTTCCAGGAGACCACGTTCTGCAACGCCGCGAGCTAAACCGCTTGGGAGCCAGGGTTAAGGTGCTAGTGCACCAGGGCCTCATGTACAAGGTAAAGTCCAGTGAAACTGTGCGACTGCTGAACGTGCTGGGTGATCAGATGGGACTTGCTAACGGCGTTGAAATAGATGAGGGTGATGACGAGAGCAGTGAAAGAGTTCAGGATACCATGATGGCGCTCGATGTGGTGTCCATATCGCTGCTTATTCTGGGAGCAGATAATATGCCAAAGGAGGTGTACCGGGCGGAAAGTATCGATCAGATGGTGGATCTCATCAAATATCACATGATACACAACGTGTTTGTGTTCTTCGATGCGTCGTACCACCAGATTCACAGGGGTGCAAAAGAAGCTCGACTTGACGAGGATAACCACCATCAGAAGATTCATGTGCAGATCAACAAGAGACGCAAGAGCACAGCCTCGTCCAAACGGAGGAACATTGACTCAGCGACAAAGAAATCCACTGTGCCCAAGGTCATTCAATCTGTCCACGCCATGCTCTCAGGAATGCTGACACAGCTGGCTAAGATCATTTTTTTGGTCAGCCTCCCGAATGCCACCGTGCTTCAAATGATAAATATTGGAATTTCTGCTTTGGTGGTTGAAGATATCGACCTGATTCAGGTGAAGGGCGTCGATGTGGTAGCTGCTGCCTTCAAGCAGTACCCGGAACATCGCAGCCTCGTTGTGGACCACATCTTGTTGACGCTGCTCAAGCTGCCACCGACGGGGCGCAGCCTCCGTCGCTACATGTTCGCTGACGACGATTCACAGTCCATCCAGGTGCTTACAGCCATGCTAATGAAATGTGTTCAGGCCAGCGTGACGTTCCCAGATAATGTACCGCCTGCGGCGGGTGATACTGGGGGTGCGGTGCAGGACTCAGAGACGATGGGCTACGGGCCAGCCTTCTGCTGGAGCCACTACTTCTGGAAGGAGCTGCTCAAGGGCTGGCAATCGGCGAAGGTGCAAGAAATTGACATCAAGGGCCTCATGCAGAACCTCGTCACAGATGTGTTGGTGACTCTCAATATGCCGGAGTGGCCCGTCGCCAGCCTCATGCTGTTGACCCTGTGCGCCCAGCTCCTGTCCAGCCATGGGATCAACTGTTCAGAGATTAAGCTGCGTGAGCTCGCGCTAGACTTCATTGGGCAGGTTGCGGCGCGCATCAAGGGCGACATGCTCGCATGTGAACACGAAACGCTCTGGCTGAGTCTGTCACTCCGCGACAGACCGGATTGCGACAGCTCAGAGATGTCGCAGGTGACTTCGTCTGCGGAGTTGGCGCATAAAGACGCAGTTGAGGCGCGGACCAAACGTGATGCATCCGACTCCGAGGCGGTGCAGGCAATAGACGATAATGGCATGGACATGCTGGTGCTGGAGGCCATGCTCCTCCGATACCTGTATCAAACGAGGGGGCAGAGTCGGTTTCCCAGTCAAACTGAGCCGACAGCAGTCACGTTCATCATCGCGCAGCTGGCACGCGAGGCTGAGCGTCGTGGCATGGGCTTCCGTTCGGGAACCTCTGGCCCAGGCGGCGACCGATTGATATACCAGAAACTGCGTGGTGGACTAGCAGCACACAGTGAATCCAGCTTCAGTGGGCCGCTGCATGATGGCGTGACGCTTCCCCGCACGTTCGCGATCCGACTGAATCGCATGCTGCAGCAGCGACAACCCCTTTCGCGCCAGCTGGACATCCTATTTCGGCGACTGCTGGGAGCTCTCGAGGACTCTGCCATAACTGTCCGTGCAGCTGCAGTACGTGCCATTGGTTGTGTGGTCGACGCCGACACTTGCGTCCTGGGTTGGGAGCATGTACAATCAGCGTTGGAGCAGAGGATGACTGACAACGGCACTCTGGTGCGCTCTGCCATCATTGATCTCCTGGGCAAGCATGTGGTGCAGAATTTCGATGTTGCTGGGCAGTATTACGCCACCATAGTTGAGCGCATATCTGACGTTGGTGTCGGCGTACGTAAACGCGTTATCAATGTCCTGCACGATTGCCTGCGCACGTCACCGAACTTTGCCCACGGGATAGGTGCGCTTCGATGTCTCGCCTTCCGCATACTGGACGACGACATTGGTATCCAGGAGCTCATAGTCCATATATTTCGTGACATGTGGTTCTCGCGGGTGCCAATGCAAGAGCGGCTTGAGCGCGAGATGGACGGCAAATTCATGGATCCGGTTGCAGAGCGCGCCGAACAACTGGTGGAGGTGCTGTGGGAGGTGTATTGCGGGGTTAGTCGGACAGGGCTGGCGAAGCTACCGCTGCTGCCGACGTTCCCTATCGTCGCGATACTACGCCGAGTGTTGTTTCCAGCTGAGGAGGTCGCAACGCTGGCGCCTGTGTTAGATGAAGGTGGTGGGTTGTACGGGTCCAAGGAGATGATCGCAATGGCAGGGCAGCTGTGCAACGCAATACTCAATGGCCTTCTCTTGCAGGAGGAGTGCGACAGTAGAGACACCGCAATCAGCGTGGCACTCACTAGTGGCAGAGGCACTGGTATGGGTGGCAGCGGCGGCTGTGGGATATCGTCATTTCCTCGGACGGTCCGCTACGCCCTTGGCCTGCATGTCTTCTGCGCCACGGACCCGCAACTGTGTGTCGACGACGACAACCCCATGTCATTCGCTACTGCGCTTCAGCCCTACATCAAGAGGTGTGAGAATAACTCCGCCAATTCCATGCAGCTCCAATGTTGCATCTCGGTGGTGGATGCGGTGGTAAAGGAGGTGGGCTGCCTCGCCCCCGCTGCTGCGATGGAAATCGAGAAGGACCTCCGCTACCTCCTGCTGCGCAATACATATCATGGTGTGCTGTATTATGCATCGCGCTGCATCTGCTCCATTGCCGACACGGGCAGCAACCCCGGCGTGGCGTCCGGGGCGCTGCAGATCTGCAGACGCTTTGTAAAGCTACTGAATGAGGTGAGCGCGGAAAGGGAGCTGTCTATCGGGGAACGCGCGCATGTGTCCCGGGCGCTCTTTGTGCTTGGCCATCTCGCGAGGTTCGGCGCCGGCATCCTTGAGGCATCGGAAGAAGAAGCGGTGTCCCCCCCCATTTTGCTGCATCAGTTCCGCTCCTTCCTTCAGCGCACCAACCGCCACGAGTTCGACCTGAAGAAATGCGCTTTACAGGCCTGCGGCTTCCTCTTTGTCTCCCGCCCGCAGCTCATGCTATCCACCAAAGGAGGCTTTGGCAAGGGCTCCATGGATGGCATCATGCGCGCAGCTCTCAGCCCGTCAGCAGAGCGCGGCCTGAAGGAGCAGGCCCTACTCAATGTCGACGAGTACTTGCGTGAGGAAGAGGCTCGCACCCGGATGCAGACCGCCGACGACTCTTCCGATGCATTAGCAAACGGTGGAAATCCTGGTTTGGATCTGGTTGGACCAATGATCGCTGGCACCGGTGGAGCTCTGGCACGCGCTAAGCGGCGTCGGCGTGCGAAGGCCAGCAATGAAGCTGTTGGTGGGAAGGGTGACAACGGCAAGAGTGACAACTTTCAGAACATCAATGGTGAGCATGACAATAGCCTCGCCAATGGTGTAGCACAGCGATACTGGTCTGATGTGGTTGGTCTCTGCACCGACCCCGAGCCCTCTGTCCGCCTCAAGGCGCTGCAACTCGCCGATGTGGTGCTCCGCCAGGGGCTGGTACACCCCATGTCTTGTTTCCCACCACTCATCGCGTTGCAGGCTGACCCGATACCCAATGTGCGCAAGCTGGCACTACGGTTGCTCAGGCAGCAACATGGCAAGTATCGTGACTTCTTTGACCATCAGCTGGGCGTAGGTTTAGAGCTTCTGTTTGACTTCTGCAAGAGGCTAGAATCCGCTGCGCACCGCGCAATGGAGGAGAGGCAGCGGATCGGGGCCAACACCAACGTGCCGGTGAGTACTCGACAGCTTCTCTGGAAGCAGCGCGTGTTGTCCTCCCCGTCAGTCGGGCCACCATATTGCGCGTTGGTTCCATGCATGAATTCGACTGAGGAGCGGTAGTGGGTGGCTTTGTTTCCACTCGCCTCTGAATGACATTGAAACCATCCTTTCCGCTGGCCTTTTCTCTCAGATTCCCAAGGCTACAAGCACAAACGACGTGAAGCATGGCTTCTCGCAGATATACAAGCTCGTCAATACCACCCGTGCGACACGATTCAAGTTTCTCCACGCCATGTTGCGTCGGTACGAGGGCACATCCACCGGATCCGATTTCACCTACCTCTGCTTCCTCGCTGACTCCGTTGCGGCGCTCCCTTTCATCATGAACGACGAAGCTTTGTTTGTCATCTTCCACCTCAACCGTATCATTTCCTTGCGCGCCTCGACCCTACCTGACTTGCTCCAGACGTACCTCGCACTGCTGGACGATGCAGACGCCGATGGCATTGCCTTGTCTCTCACCGATACCCCTCCCATGAATCTCCGTGAGGGCGTCGAGCTGTCTCTCACGGTGTCTATCATGTTGGCCCTCAAGCGTCACATGAAGGTGACCTACGAGCTTACTGATGCCCGCACGCGGGCGTACAGCCCCTCCGAACCGCTCAAACCAGGAGAGGGTTTTCGGTATAGTCAGGAGGTGGGCCCGCTAGACCTTTCGTGGGTGGACTCTTCGGCGGGGGCATCAATTCCGGGGTGCAGACGTCAGGTTCAAACTTTTTGCTCGCTCGTGCTCAACGATTCGAACGATTTCGCGGAGGACATCCTCGTTGACGTGAAGGGCGGATGGCGCAGGCGAAGACGCCCGTCCAAGGCGGCCGCTGCCTCCGCTGAGGCTAGTGCTGGGGCTGAGGGTGGCGCTGGAGACGAAGACACTTATGGATGGGAGAATGCAGGGGCCGGAACAAGGGATACGCTGCAGACGGCTGCCAGTACAGGTGGACCGAAGAACAATGCACTTCGCACTATCGGGACTGAGCGAAGCGATGGATGGCCAGTGGTTAATGGTGTCAGCGAAGCGCGTGTGAGCCCTACTCGTAGTGATCATGGGGGGCGTGTAGGGCACGGGCGACAGGGAAGCAAACGCAAGTCGAAGGTTGAATGGGGGGGAAATGTCGAGGCGAACGACGACGAAGACGATGACGATTGCACATCACCAAAGACATTAGCTCTCTAAAGTTGTGATGCGGAACTGTACGAACAATTAGGCCCCGATGTGTCGTCACACTGCCACGAATATTTGTTACTGAAGAACACCAGCTCGAATTCCAAAATAGAGAGCCATCGCCGAAACGAATGTTGATCGATGTTTTCTGCAAAGTTATTGACAATGGAACTCTCACGACATCACTCCAATCTGCTATGACTCGGCAATTATGTGCTCTCGCTGATGTTGATGCTCGAACAACGAAAACATTTCATCAGGTGCAGCCAACTCAAGTCCTGCATCACTGCAATGGTCATCTTCGTAAGTTACGGTAGTTGATTCCTCCACCCAGATGCTTTGAGAAGCATCCATGGCAGCAGCTCCGACAAGCCATAGCTCCAATGCATCTACTTCTGTCCTCGCACTAGACAAGCTCTGTGCCATTGTGCTAGTACAGCTGAGTTTCATAGAACCATAACTGTTGTTGTGTGTCTCCCCTGCCATATCTGTAAGAATCAACGTGTGCCAAGGAGTATGCACACCGACTGTCGAGCGCTTGCGCTTCAGCAACAATTGATCTGTTGTACATATGTCCATGCACAACCCGACAACCTCGGGAACGTGGCTCGTAGAGCAAGAGCCTATCGTTGATGTTCCATCGTACAGTGCCTCGTACTTGCGGTCTGTGCCTATGTGAACGATTTCATTAACCCCGCCAACTTTGACATGGAGGGCTGTTGTTATGGTATCTAACGGGTTATCAGGCAACTTCGCCATTCGTGTGCACAGAGGAGAAGCCGACGCCAATGCTTGTGGGGAAGAACCAGGGTTGCGCTCCCATGGTGGCCCAGTACCAGATGATTGTACTAATGGCTCATAACAGGCAGACATGGTTGGCACTGGCACTGTTGGCTGTGCAGCACGAGGAAAAATGTATGCTGGTCCCACTCCTGAAGCTTTCTGCGCTGTTTCGATGCCAATGAGACGGTACGCAAAGACTTCTCGGAATATGGTCAGCCATCCACCACCTCGATCATCAATCTCAGGAAAATGACCATGGTCAATGATTGCATCTGCACACCCAGCCTTCGCCAATAGTGAGGCGGTGGCACCAGGTTGGGGCGCCTCGGACAAATTGAGTTTTGATAGATATCGACGGAGGTGAGTGGTAGGTGATAAGGAGACCACATCATGTGTATTGGCACCGGTTGCTGCCAAAGAAACTGACAGATCATCAAGTAATGGAAAAGGTGGTAGTACAGCTCCATCCAATACAGACAGGAGCACATCAGTGCAATTTTCTGCTGCCCACTCCAGAGAGGTCGCTGAACCAGCTGCCAAGAATTCACAAGGAAGCCTGCCAGTGCCAAATCTGGTGCCTGCTTCTGCGCCAGAGTCAACACTGGGACGTGTGCCTGCAGTGACAGTAGCGGAAGAAGCACCAATGATACGGCACCGCACCTGCTGAACTGCATTGTTAAAGGCGGTAACACATGCTTGTGGATCCAGATTTGGTGCTTTGACTGGGGCTATCCCAGACCTGGCGGTACCGGTCACAGCAATGGAGGTGGCGAGGGCGTCTTCGATGGGCAGCAAGGCATCGACTACTTGATCTCGAAGTTTGGCCGCGCGAAGGTGTGGCACAGGCGGGGCAAGCGCAGCTGCCCATCGCAAGCCATCTTCGAGCACTACGTCCCATGCAATGTAGAAGGCAGCCGGTGGAGCCCTGTCGTCCTTCCCAAGCAGTGGTGACTGCAACAACTTGACGCAAATGGCGTGTCTTTGCACCCCATAGTGGTGATCTAGCGCAGCTGAAACGGTTGCGTCAACAGATGTGATGGTTGCATTGGCATTCACAGCTTTCCCAGTGACGACAAGAACGAGGACTGGCACAGCACTGTTGAGGGCTGTGTCATCCTGGGGCTTTGGAAGAGATGCAATAAACCCCTTCAACCGCTCTTCCTCAACCTCAGGCACGACATTTGCACTATCCCATAAATCGTGAGCACCATGCACATCACCCATTCCCAGGTCCACCACGACAACAATCGTAGAAGCGTCTGACCGTGTTGTCTCTAGACCACGAGTACTGAGTGGCACAGAATTGGTAGCAGCTATGGTGGGGACATCTCTAACACAGACCCAAAGCACAGACGACGCCGTTGGTGTCGGATGTGACATAACGCCAGCAGTGTGCATGGCAAAATCAAGATGATTTGGAACGACACTAGCACTGGCACTGAAACCATCATCAATTCGCGAAGCGTAAAGCGACAACACTGTACCATCGGTACCATTAACATCAGTGCAGACAGGACATTCACCCTTGCCACCACCGCGAGAGAGCTTCGCACGCAACCAGTCAGCCACCATTGTGGCAAGCGGACTTCGATCCTGAGCACGTTTTCGCTTGACATCACCACAAATACGTTCTCCACCAGAGCACACGAGAAGCTTCCAATGAGCTATTTCTCCTAAGCAGCGTGATTGTGGTGACAACGATTCTTGTCCATCACCAACGAGGGCTACGAAAATAATTTTTGGGATATCAAGAGGAGCACCCCAGGGCATGGTGTGCGGAATAGCCAGGTTACCCCTCAATGTGCTCAGCGCTGTCGAGAAGACCAGTGGAGGGTCTGGTGTGATGTATTGAAGAAGGGACGCCGAAGTGGAGGTGTTGCTGGGATGGATACTTGGAGTTGGTGTCGCTCCGGCACGCGAGACAGTTATTCTCCCCTCGTGCCGGTTGTTTGCCTGAATCCTAGAATGTGCCCACCATTGCGCAAATGTGAGCCTTAGACGTGCAACCCGGAAATTCTCTGCACGCCTTGCCAAGCTGGCTTCCTCCATGGCCGTTGTGGCGACAGCAGCAAGGCTGCCTGTCGTCGCACGCCCTGTGTGACCCACCATCTCATGTTGGCCGCGCTCTGTCACTGTAGCTTCTGGATTTACGCCGCCCCTCTCCTTGTCCCACTCCACCACAGCATCATTAGCGGTGGTGTCAATCGGGCAGGCCTCAACATCCTTCATTCTATCCACCTCCTGGAATGAATGCTGCCGCTCCGATTTTGGCAGCTCCACAGCATGTTTCTGTGCCCTTGCCAACGCTTTCGGATGACTCTGCGGATTGCTGAACACTCGCGGCACATCCAGCAGCACACTCGCATCCCCTTGCGTAGATACCTTACGCATATCGCTCTTCAACTTGCCGTGTGTTCTGGATAGCCCGTTTCTTTCCAGCGAAGGCAATGTGAGTGGTGGTCGGACGACACGCTCCCACTTCTTGCCAGACACCCCCAACTCCCTCAAGTGGTCGCCTTCAATATCATCGTCGTGTGAAACATCTTTCAACAGTGCCAGAAATTTGGATGCCTGAGGCTTGCATGTGTGCCCGTTTGGTTCTGTGACACCCCTTTGATCCCTCCGTTTCCTCATTTCAATTTCTTTTGCAGCAATGTCAGTGCGTAGTCTTTCTGCTGCTGCTTCGGTCGCGCTCTGCCTTGTTCTTACTGAGACTGCGGGAGTTAGTCGCCCATGCAGGATCATCTGGTCATCGGCTGTTTCGAGTTGGCACTGTTCACCCAAAAATCCCGTTGATGCTAAGCCCCCGACGCCAACCGTTGAGCGTGCTGCCTCTGACAATGCCGCACCTGCCAGCTCTGTTGGGGCTAACAGAAGTGGCCTCCTGATCTCTGTTTTCGTGCCATCAGATGGCACAAACAGTGAAGCTTCAGAGTTGAGAGGACGGCGCGCGCCTTTGCTAGCATAATAAACACTTGCTTCAAGTGTTGCACTGAATGTGGTCGCAACAACCTTGCTCTCAACAATGCTGTCTGTGGCCAGGCCTACGCCTCCGCCTGTAGAGAGCCTCGCGTTCCTCGGCATATGGAGTGGGTCGATGTCATCAAGATATCGAGCTGCCCGCTTACGGTCGACGAGCGAGGAGCGCAGTATTTGAAATTCGTCGACAGGGTGAATAAATCCTGACTCGCGGAGCTTGAGGAATGTCTGACTTTCATCTTGACTTGCCCCACACTGCAACATCTCAATCGTCCCTGCCCAATCCGCAGACCTTGTCACTGTCAATCCGTGGTGGAGCGCTAACGCCTCCGCCTCAGGGACATCAGTCTGGAGCAACCGCGCAACCTCTTTCATAGGCATTTCCTGCTTGCCAAAGGTTGCGTTCATGGTTTCTAACACCCGTGACCGGATTCTCGAGAAATATTTGTGCAGCACGCACGCTTGCAAATAGGTGGCATTCTGCACCAGCCAGAAAAACGCGATGATATTGTTAGCGTGGTATGCACGGTGTGCAGCAAGAGCCAGCTGCACATCCGGTGACAAGAGCACCTTCAGGTGTGCGCTCCGCAAATCATTGAGCATCTCACGGCGTTCCACGTTGTATCGCCCGTGGCTGTCAATGCGGAGAAGAAGTTGGTATGCAAACATCTCTGCCTCTGCTCCCGGTTTCCCGGGCAATATTCCGCGTTGGGCATGGTCGTCGTACATGTGCCGCAGGGAAGTGAGAGTCTTGGCCAGCTGCTCCACATTCAGATGACTATTGTGACCATCAGGATTAGCCACTGTTACCGTCTCTTCACAGAGTTCATGCTCAGACATGATAGCAAACCTGACCATCTCCTCCAGAAGACGCACGGCAAAGCCGTCAGTGATAGCCTGGAGCGACAGATCTTGGCGGACAGAACGCAGGCGGTCCCAAAGAAATTTGCTCTTGGTCACGAAGGGTACTTCGGGGCGGGAGTCGAGCAAGCTGTAGAGTTGTGCAACAGCGTTGGTGAGAGCAGCACGTGTGCGGACCATGTCGGGGGTGACGTTGTCGACGATTCGGGTGTATTTCTTGATGCACAGCGCCGGGTGAGAAGCGTTGCGGTGGAGGGGGTCTACCCGCTCAAATAACTCGATGTCGTTCTTCCGCTCCCGTAGCTCGCGCTCTCCTGGCGGGCACATGAGATCACAAGTCCCAATGATGTGTTCTGCGACAAAACCATTATCAGAGGAAAAGGCAGCGGAGGAGGAAAAGCTGAATCCAGTAGCGGGCTGCCAGCCATTCGCAACGACTTTATGCACTGCGGTTGTAGTGCCCACTGCGTGTTGGAGGTCGGAGCAGAAGCGGGCAGCACGTGCTACTTTTGGTGGTGATGCATTTTGCGTGTTGGTGTAGATCTCACCACCAATCGGTGCTTCGGAAGTTGGGCAGGAGATGGAAGCTGTGCGCTTGGGTGCATGATCATTCTCCGGGACCACCTTTGCAGCTTGGGATGTTCCCAAACTGCTGAGGCAACTTGTATCTCCACCCCCACCAGCAAATCCATGGATTCCCTCAAGCGCTGCCCTCTTGTTTGCCTCGGGGTTCAGCTCCTCAGGTTCATTTGAAATCTTCGTGGGATTCAGCGGCTGGGTCAGATGCTGTCGGCTTCGCCTCCCTCGCTTCTGTGCCCCCTGGCTATCGAGACCTGCGAAGGACTTGCTCATGATAGAAGTACAACCTTACCTCACCTTATTACCGGACCAAACATTAAATTCAAGTCCATAGACAACGCGATTGGCCGGTAAGGAAATCGCCAGCTCGTGAGTACTTATCCATTGAACGAGAGGGGCATCTGTGCGACTCAAATTGGCCTGGGCGCTTGGGTCGTGAGGGGAAGTGTTGGATCGGGCAACGCTGGATGCTCGACGACGGTGCGTTTTCGCGCCCTCACCACAATTCAGTGTACACTCAGGAAACTCAGGCACAGTTTATTGTCGGCAGTGACAAGCTCCTTTTGCCCAAATGATTTGCCCCTGCCCATTTTCCTCGGCATTTGCCCCTGAATGCGGGCACGTGATTGGCTGAAAGGGAAAAATACGGC
>Ga0307488_10004020_pt1 | contig 12260 bp, 10 predicted proteins | sample SB02metaG_FD_202248 | JGI IMG/M metagenome (GOLD analysis project Ga0307488, IMG submission 202248) | Sea-ice brine microbial communities from Beaufort Sea near Barrow, Alaska, United States - SB 0.2 | ecosystem: Environmental > Aquatic > Marine > Coastal | place: USA: Alaska | collected...
TTGGGCGGTAATTCCTTGGCACAAATCATCAGCATCATCTGGCATAGCCACGCCATTGCGTTCGCAATGACGTTTGAGTTCTTGCTTCACTTTACTGTGCCAGCGGAAGTGGGAATCTGTTTGATGGAGCCCCACTTCGGCCACTGCTAGGGAGCGGCTACAAAAAGCCATCCATACGGTCATCGCTGTGCGCTTTTGCTGCGTTATTGGCAAGGCACGCACGATAATGTCGCAGAAGTTGTAGTTCTTGGTTGCACTAACTTCCGCCATATCGGCGAACATCATGTCGTAAGACATTTCTAAGGCGGCCATTAACACGGCATCTTTACCACTGAAGTAGTGTGAGACTGAGCCTGCAGTCATGCCGGCCAAGCGAGCTATATCTGAAAGTTTAGTGGCTTCTAGTCCTTGTTCATTAATCACCGTTACCGCCGCATTCCTTTATGCATAAAAAGTCTTTTTAGTACTAAGACATCACCAAAAACGTTCAACCTTTGCGCATTCCATTGGCATTGTTAGAGTACCCAAATTTTGTAAGTGCTATGTCACTAAAATTAACACATTATTATTTGGCTTGACTGAGGTGTGACTTAAGCATTTTTTAAAGGCCCATTGGCCCTAGACAGGGTCTTTTGGGATTTTAGTTCTAAGAACAATTCGGAAAGAACTAGATCATCGTATTCCACGGGTTATTAGCCGTGGTGTTATGAGCCGCGGATAAATTATAGTCAGTTAATAAGATAAGTTAGACCTAAGTCTTAGGTGTGTTGTTCAAATGAATCTATTCACCAACAATATGTCAACAACACAATGCATGACATGGATGCGAGAGTTTAATTGGTCTGGGTATATTATTTTCACCGATGCTGTTGCATACCTGCCGCCTATTTACATTATTGCTGGTAAAGCCATCGATAAAAAATTTCTTGGTTGCTCTGAGCACCAGCTTTCTTAAGGGCCACCCTTTATTGGTAATTAGTTAATAAACACACAGTTTTAGTTTCTATATTTAAATTTCAATAACAAAGCTTTTGCTTAAGCCATCACAAGCCACAGTTTAAGCAACGCATCCAGAGTCTAATACTCATGACAACCATCGACTTAACATTTGGAAACAGAGTTCGGTCAATAAGATCCGAGCTCAAAATATCTCAAGAAAAGTTGGCATATTTAGCCAACATAGATCGGGCTCACATGGGCCACATCGAGCGTGGGTCCGTTAGTCCTTCGTTGAAAAAGATCGACCAAATTGCAGTAGCACTCGGCGTGTCGGTAAAAAGCCTTTTAGGCGACCTTTAACTAGGTAAGTTCTAGCTATATGGGCTATTTGCATGCGTCTCTGCTGAGCCTAATGGAGATCAGAATAATGGCTTGTGACTATCTTGTGAAGACGCCCTCGTCCTATCGGTCTAGGGTTGCCTTGCTCTTCTAATCCATACCTTCAAATAAATGAGTTAGCTTTGACCTAGAGGGGCATCAGTGATGTTAGTGATCATAAAATGTCATACAAAGGCTGCTAATGGTTTGTCGCATATAGGCATGCATTAGCAAATTCTAAGGTTACTATCACACCGCTAAACCTACCCTCCAGCGTTTTAATAGATCTCTTTTTTATCAAAAAAGTCGCATATAGACTATTATATCTAGTACTTTCAATGATAATCTACGCACTAGGAATAATTCTTAGAAGCGAGTAAAAGCGAGGCTTATTTATCATTGCTTCTATAAAGTAGCATTCCGTATTTACTGTCCAAGGAAGGCGCCTCAAAGGGGATTTACAAAAAACCCCTCATCATACGAGAAAGCTGTAACGACATAACCTCTTACTCCACACCTAATACCAAGGCAACCTTGGGCTTTTTTGCCCACGTTTTGAGCCATTATAGTTGGAGGTGGTTAGCGTTGTTACGGAATTTAATTGAGCCCCAACTTACTAGTAGGACATATTTTATGTTGAACCGGATTTTTATTTTGAAGGTATTGTCTACTTCATGCTTGTCAATATTTTTGGCAGCCTGTGTGACCCCTAATACGATAAGTGCAGCAGCTCTTGTCACAGCTCCAACATCTACTCCCGTAGCAAATAAGGTTGCAACACAAGCAATTTTAAGCCTCTCAGACACACCGGCTAAAAGCTACTCTAAGGGAGTTAAAGCATACCTAGCAGGCGATTTTAAGCGTGCCTTAACAGAGTGGACTCCTGCGGCCGAACAAGGTTTTGCAGAAGCGCAATATAACCTTGGGCATATGTACCGCAAGGGCCAAGGGGTACCACACAACGATATTACGGCGATTAAATGGTACACCCTAGCTGCTGAGCAAGGTGAGCCTGTGGCTCAATTTAATGTTGGGCTTATGTATCAATATGGAGAAGGTGTGCCAAGGAATAATAAGCTAGCCATGAAATGGCTAACCTTAGCAGCAAAACAGGGCCATACGTTTGCTCAATACAACCTAGGGATTATTTACACTAGGGGCGAAGGTGACCTCACAGACTATGAGCGTGCCTATATGTGGAGCAACCTAAGCGCTAACGATCATCAAACATCAGGCCATAAAATGAAGCTATTACTAAGTAATGTGATGACAGCTTCTCAAATATCTAATGCAAAAGAGATGTCTAGCCGCTGCTTTAATAGCGGTTATATGGATTGTTATTAACATGTACGTACTTGGGTATATTTTTTAAAGCACTCACACAGCAGCTGCACCACAGTGGCTTAGGCAGTGGTTAGTAATGACCCTCAAGGCAAGTCACTGGTGCTTAAGGTGATATGGTTAAGGTGGCCGTATTAAACGTATGGGTTTGAGTCGTGCTCAATGTAAGCCAAGAGTAGGCGCAAATCAAATTCGATTTGATGGTAATCTTCTTGCATATGGCAACAGAGCTGATAGAAGGCTTTGTTATGATCCTTCTCTCTTAAATGAGCTAATTCATGCACCACTAACATGCGCAGAAACGGCTCTGGCACTTTTTTTAAGCGCGACGAGATGCGGATCTCATTTTTGGCTTTGGTCTTACTACCCTGAACTCTGGAAACAAAGGTGTGAAGTCCTAAGGCATGATGGCTCAGACTTATTTTATCATCAAACAGAATTTTCGAGACCGGTTGTGACTTGCGCAAGTATTGGTTCTTGATGGCCATGGTATATTCATACAAAGCCTTGTCTGTGCGCACATCATGGATTGTAGGATAGCGTGTAAGTAACAGATGTTTAACCTTGTCAGCACTGAGCGGGGTCGAAATTTTATTTTGTATCACTGGCTCATAGCCCTTAGGTATTAGCGTCAATTCATCATGGTGACACATAAATTTGCGGCTAGCCGCTGCGGCACGCTCAAGTGGCTAGCCACCCAAAAAACCCAGCATAACCGCGTTTGGCATACGTTCTGCTATGTACAGAACCCATGGTGTCCTTAGGCACAGAATCACCCATTTTTTTGCCACTTTCAAGTAAAACCGCCCATTCAGCATGAGAACGCCAGGCATTGATTTTAAACACCCCCCCTTAAATGATCCCTTAAAGCGCCCCAAACCCTTTCTGGCATGGTCATTGCAAGTGTTAATGCATTCATTACTGGTGCTAGTGCTAGAGATCTCAAGAGTGAGCCTCTTAGGTTAGCCATTGATGACACTAAAAAATTTAATGTAACCACAGGAATTTTTCGGCACAATGCTGATGCAGGTGCGTCATTTATCTCTAATCGTAAGCCTACCTATGACCGCTACTGCAACTAATAGACCCGTCCGTATCATGTTGGTCGATGATCTACCGCAACGCTCTGCCCGTGTTGAACAGACCCTTATCCACGAGGGTTTTGATGTTATCTTAAGACTGCCCAGTGCCGCCGGTCTATTGTTTCAAATTGAACACCATCAACCCGATGTCATTCTGATCGACTTGCAGTCACCAGGCCGCGATGTATTAGATAGCCTGTCTGTGGTTAATGTTCACAACCCAACCGCGGTGGTCATGTTTTCTGAACAACAGGATCCAAACTATATTGCAGATGCCGTTGATGCTGGGGTTACTGCCTATCTGATGGGTGAGGTCGACACTGATAGAGTTAAACCCGTGATTGACGTCGCCATGGCTCAGTTCAAGGCCTTTCAAGCTCTGCGCCAATCCCTGCACACCACCCGCCTCAAACTCGAGAGCATGTCTACGATAGACAGCGCTAAGGGGTTATTAATGGAGCAGCAAAGCCTTACCGAAGACCAAGCCCATGCAACACTGCGAGAGCTGTCGATGGAAACTAATCAAACACTGCCACAAGCCGCCAATTCAGTCATTCAAATACTTAAAAAAAATAATTAGAGCCTGCTATGAAAATGACTAAAAACCTACCCGCTGCAGAACTCAATCACCTTAATCTGGGCTACATGCGCCTCAGCGATAGTGCACCTTTAATTATCGCCCAACACTTCGGCCTGTACCAAGAACGGGGCTTAAATGTGACTCTACATCGTGAAGTGTCATGGGCCAATATGCGTGATAAAACCATTGCTGGAGTACTCGATGCTAGTCAGATGCTGGCGCCTATGCCGCTAGTCACCACCTTAGGTGTCGCGGGGATTCGCGCCCCTATCGTGACGGGGCTGGCACTCTCACGCAACGGCAATGCTATTACTGTGTCTTCAGGCTTGTGGTCAAAGATGGCGGCCTATGCCGATCGGACACAACTAACCCAAGATGCTCAGGCCGCTGCCAGAGCTCTCAATAGCATCGTTCAACAACAGCCCAACACACCGATTACCTTTGCGACAGTGCACTCCTTCTCCAGCCACACATTATTATTGCGTAAGTGGCTGCAGGCAGGCGGTATAGACGCTGATAGAGACATTCGCATTATTACTTTACCACCAGAGCAGATGGTGGACAGCCTGGCGCAGGGAGTCATAGACGGTTTCTGTGTCGGTGCACCCTGGAACACTATTGCCGTGGAATATGGCATCGGAGTTATGGCAACCACTGGCTTTGAAATTTGGAATAACGCACCAGAAAAGGTGCTGGGGGTACTGGAGTCTTGGCACTCACGCAACCCGTCGACCCATTTGCGCCTGCGCCTAGCACTGATGCAAGCCTGCAGCTGGCTAGACAATATGAATCACCGTGAAACAGCCGTAGAAATTTTGGCGCGTCCAGAGTTCCTCGATCTGCCAACAGACTATCTGCGCCCCTCATTGACTGGTCAAATCGTTCGCAACCGGTTAGAAACTGCCCACAGCCAGTCCAATTTTCATGTCTTTTCCCGCTACCACGCGGGTTTCCCTTGGCGCTCACAGGCTGAACTAATGCTGCGCGAATTTACGCCACTCATAGGCAAGACGGTTGACCGTGAAAAACTTAGATCACTCGCACAACAGTGTTATCGCACCGATCTCTACCGCGAAGCGGCTGCACAGATTGGTTTAGCCTGTCCAGATAATGACTATAAAGTTGAAGGTGAGCATTCTCAACCATGGCAACTAAGCGAGCAAATTGAACTTGGCAGTGACTTGATGCTGGGTGCTCCAGTAGAGCGCATAAAATAACTGCATTGACTTTTTGTGCACCACAGGGGGGCAATTATGCTCCTTGCGGAGCATAACCTTATCACCATGCAAATCTCACTGGGTATTTACGATGACATTAACCACCCCCCAGGGGCGATTGGCAGGCGCCTAGTTCTGCAGACCCAACACAAGTAAGTTAATTTCGCCCCTCAAACTCAAACTGGCACAGTTATTGAATAACTCTTTGTTAAGCAGGGTAATTTAGCGCTGCCATCCACTCTCAGAAAACCGGGTAATGCTGCCCGCATATCCTCCGTACGCGGTGGCTATGCGGGCTTTTTTTTGAGTTATTTATATTAGAGGCAAACACCATGAATACAGCTGTAACACACAGAGCCAAACGCGGTTTAGTTCACCTCATTAAAACCCTAGGTGCTAGCAGCCTACTTATTGGCGCCTCCCTCGCACAAGCTGCACTGGGTGAGCCAGAAAAAGACGAGCTCACGTTTGGTTTTATCAAACTCACCGATATGGCACCCATCGCCATCGCTTATGAAAATGGTTACTTTGAGGACGAAGGCCTGTATGTGACGATCGAAGCACAGGCTAACTGGAAGGTACTTCTGGATGGTGTGATCGACGGTAAATTAGATGGCGCCCATATGTTGGCGGGCCAGCCCCTCGCAGCCACTATCGGCTACGGCACCAAAGCCCATATTGTGACCCCCTTTAGCATGGACCTTAATGGCAACGCGATTACTGTCTCCAACGATATCTGGGCACAAATGAAACCCTATATACCCATGGAAAATGGTAAACCTGTTCATCCAATCAAAGCAGACGCCATGAAGCCGATTGTTGACAAGTACAACGCTGAAGGTAAACCATTCAAAATGGGCATGGTCTTTCCGGTGTCTACCCACAACTATGAACTGCGTTACTGGTTAGCCGCCGGTGATATTCATCCAGGTTTCTATGCCCCTCATAAAGGTGACACGAGCGGCACCATAGACGCCCAAGCGCTGTTGTCAGTCACCCCACCTCCACAAATGCCCGCCACCTTGGAAGCCGGCACTATCTTGGGCTACTGCGTAGGTGAGCCCTGGAACCAACAGGCGGTATTTAAAGGTATTGGCGTGCCCGTGGTGACAGATTATGAAATCTGGAAAAACAACCCAGAAAAAGTATTTGGTATGACTAAGGAGTTTACTGAGAAATACCCTAATACCACCGCACGTATTGTGAAAGCCTTATTGCGTGCAGCCCAGTGGTTAGATGCCGATGACAATGCTAACCGGCCTGCAGCTGTTAAGATTCTTGCGCAAAGCAACTATGTGGGTGCCGACTACGAAGTCATTGCCAACAGCATGACCGGCACCTTTGAATACGAAAAAGGCGATAAGCGTTCAGTGCCAGACTTCAACGTATTCTTCCGTTACTTCGCAACTTTCCCATACTACTCAGATGCTGTTTGGTACCTAACGCAGATGCGTCGTTGGGGACAGATATCAGAGCCCAAATCTGACCAGTGGTACTTTGATGTTGCAGCCAGTGTTTACCGTCCTGACATCTACAAGAAAGCCGCACTAGAGTTGATTGAGGAAGGCACAATGACTGCCGCTGACTTTCCAGAATTTGCCGCAGAAACAGGTTTCCGTTCACCACAAAAACACTTTATCGACAACATTGTGTATGACGGCACAGCACCTAACACCTACCTGAAGAAATTTCCTATTGGCCTAAAAGACGAAACCCTCTAGGTTTTAAATCGCCTAGAAAAGGTTGGCATGCCCGGCAGGTGTGTCAGCTTTTGGATCATAAATTTTTTACCCACGCGCTCGTTATAAAAAGGACGCCCAGCAATATGTTAGCCAAGCTCCAACAGTTGAAAACCCAAGTGACTTTTGCCAGCCTCTTTATTCGTTATGAGGTGTTGGCCAAAGCGATAGCGCTGCCATGTGTGGGGATCATTATGTTTATCTTTTTATGGCAAATAACGGCAAGCAACATCGTCACCTCACTGGGTCAGTTTCCAGGTCCTGGCGACGTCTGGAGCCAGTCTAAAGTTCTGGTTACCGAGCATTACCAAGAGCGCGACAAAGCGCAACAATTTTACCAGCGCCAAGAAGTACGCAACACTAAAAAACGGGCCAATAACCCAGAAGCAGTGGTAAAGATCCGTCAGTACACTGGCCAAGCCACTTATTTCGACAAAATTATAACCAGCCTATATACCGTCGCTTTTGGTTTTTTCATCGCAACCATAGTCGCCATTCCCCTAGGCATTGTTTGCGGCCTCAGTGACAAGGTCTATCGTGCTGTAAACCCCATTATTCAAGTATTCAAACCAGTCTCCCCACTGGCGTGGCTACCTCTGGTCACCATCGTGGTATCTGCAACTTATACCAGTACCGACCCCTATTTTGAAAAAGCCTTTGTAACGTCGGCAGTCACCGTTGCCCTATGCTGCTTGTGGCCCACAGTGGTTAATACCATCGTCGGGGTGGCTAGTATTGACCGCGACCTTATAGACGTGAGTCGCGTGTTGCGCCTATCGACCTTTGTGCATATCAAAGCCATTGTTATCCCCTCTGCTCTGCCCTTGATTTTTACTGGGCTACGGCTGTCTTTAGCGACCGGCTGGATGGTGCTCATAGCAGCAGAAATGTTGGCGCAGAATCCTGGACTGGGAAAATTTATTTGGGACGAATTTCAAAACGGGTCCTCTAGTTCGCTAAGCAGAATTATGGTGGCGGTCATCACCATTGGCATTATCGGATTTATTCTCGATCACCTGATGTTAATGATACAAAAACGTTTTAGCTGGGACCGGCAGGCCATCTTACGCTAGCCCCCAACACCGGTGTATAAACCAGAAATTAATACCAGGACATAATTATGCAAAATCGCTATCTCGAAATCAGCCAGGTGAGCATTGAATTCCCTACCGCTGGGGAGCCCTACCGCGCACTACAAAATGTAAACATGTCGATTCAGCAGGGCGAATTTATTTCCCTAATTGGTCATTCGGGTTGCGGTAAATCAACAGTACTGAATATTATCGCCGGTCTCTATCAGGCCACCGAAGGTGGCATTATCCTAGAGGGACGAGAGGTCAACGAACCAGGGCCAGACCGAGCCGTGGTATTTCAAAACCATGCACTGTTGCCGTGGTTAACGGTTTATCAAAATGTGGAGCTAGCCGTGAAGTCGGTATTCAATAGCACCAAAAGTAAAACCGAGATTCGCGCATGGATTGAACACAACCTGCAGCTTGTGGATATGCAACATGCGCTACACAAATTACCTGGAGAGATCTCTGGTGGCATGAAGCAGCGCGTGGGTATTGCTCGCTGCCTAGCCATGCAACCCAAGGTGCTACTCATGGACGAGCCCTTTGGCGCACTGGACGCACTAACCCGTGCTCATCTGCAAGATTCCCTTATGGAAATTCAAACCCAACTTGGCAACACCGTAATAATGATCACTCATGACGTTGACGAAGCCGTGCTGCTATCCGACCGCATTGTCATGATGAGCAACGGCCCTGCAGCCACCATTGGTGAAATATTACACGTTGAATTAGACCGGCCAAGGAATCGTTTAGCCTTGGCTGAAGATGCAGATTTTAATGCCTACCGTCAGCAGGTACTGCGTTTTCTGTATGAAAAACAAAAGAATCCAGCCACCAAAACAGCTGCCTAGAACGTTAAGCAAGCGCCCATTAAGGATAAACCCATGTTAAAAGTCGTCATTGTTGGAAATGGTATGGTCGGCCATCATTATGTTGAGCAGCTCATTGCCTCGGCGGTAAACGCACATATCACCGTTCTTGGCGGTGAAACACGTCCCGCCTATGACCGAGTGCACCTTTCTGACTACTTTGCTGGACGCACGCCTCAAGACCTGGCCCTCACCACCAAAGAGCACTACCGTGAAATTGGGGTTGATGCATATTTTGGCGACATGGTGGTGCGTATAAACCGCGACAATAAAACAGTCATCACTAAAAGTGGGCAAGCACACAGCTACGACAAGCTGGTGCTAGCCACCGGTTCCTATCCTTTTGTGCCGCCAGTGCAAGGTAATGACCTGCCCCCCTGCACAGTATATCGCACCATTGACGATCTTGGCCTGATTCAAGATCAGGCCCATAACGCCAAGGTTGGGGTTGTGGTGGGTGGCGGACTGCTGGGACTTGAAGCCGCTAACGCAGTACAAAACCTTGGCCTTGAAACTCATGTTGTGGAATTCGCACCCGGCCTTATGGGCGTGCAGTTAGACACGGGCGGTAGCGGCATGTTGCGCCGCAAGATTGAAGCTCTGGGGGTCAAGGTACATACCAGCAAAGCCACTCAGGTGATCGAAGCCAACAGCAACAGCGAAGGCCGCCTAGTCATGCGCTTTGCCGACGGCGGCTCCCTAGTCACAGATATGATCGTGTTTTCGGCCGGTATTCGCCCCTACGACCAGCTAGCCCGCGACTGCGGATTAATCGTTGGGGCGCGCGGCGGTATTGAAATTGACAAGCATTGTCAAACCAGTGACTCAGCTATTTTTGCCATCGGTGAGTGCGCATTGTTTGACGGTAGAATCTATGGCTTGGTTGCCCCAGGTTACCGCATGGCAGAAGCAGCGGTTAGCCAACTGGGAAGCGATAGAATTGATTTCCAGGGCGCCGACATGAGCACCAAACTTAAATTGCTCGGTGTTGACGTGGGTTCTATTGGCGACGCCCACGGCACACAAGAAGGCGCCGTGGCTTACACCTTTAGCGACGAGCGCATCGACGTCTATAAGCGTCTAATTGTGAGCGCCAACGGTAAAAATTTACTGGGGGCTGTGTTGGTTGGAGACTGCTCTGAGTACGATACCTTGCTGCAATATTTTTTAAATGGCATTGACCTTCCTGCTGACCCAGAAACCCTCATTCTGCCTGCCAATATAGGTGGGGCGCCCGTATTGGGTGCTGCAGCACTACCTATAACCGCCACCATATGCTCATGCCACAATGTCAGCAAGGGTGATATTGTAGCCGCCATGGATGTTGGCTGTTTGTCATTGGCTGAGGTGAAATCTGAAACTGCGGCCAGCAGCGGGTGTGGCGGCTGTGCGGCTTTGTTAAAGAATATTGTCGACGACGAAATGGCATCGAGGGGTTTGGAAGTTGATACCGCCATGTGTGAACACTTTAACTTCACACGCCAACAAATGTTCCACATTATCAAAGTGGAAAGCATTAGAAGTTTTGAAGACCTGCTGCATAAACATGGCACTGGCCGCGGGTGTGATATCTGTAAACCCACTGCGGGTTCGATTTTAGCGTCATTGTGGAATGACTACGTATTGGACGACCAACATGTAGGCCTGCAAGACACCAATGACACCTTTCTTGCCAACATGCAAAATAATGGCACCTACTCCGTGGTACCACGTATTGCTGGAGGCGAAATCACTCCCGATAAATTGATTGTTTTGGGTCAGGTGGCAAAAAAATACCAGCTCTACACCAAAATTACCGGCGGCCAGCGCATCGACCTGTTTGGGGCGCGAGTGCAACATCTTCCCGCCATCTGGCAAGAACTGATCGAAGCGGGTTTTGAAACTGGTCATGCCTACGGCAAGGCACTGCGCACGGTTAAGTCCTGTGTTGGCAGCACCTGGTGCAGATACGGCGTACAAGACAGCGTGGCCATGGCGCTTTATGTTGAAAATCGTTACAAGGGTCTGCGCTCACCCCATAAATTGAAATCTGGCGTATCGGGATGCACCCGCGAGTGTGCAGAAGCCCAATCCAAAGATTTTGGTATTATCGCCACTGAAAATGGTTGGAACCTCTATGTGGGTGGCAATGGTGGCATGAAGCCGCGCCACGCCGAATTGTTTGCCATTGATCTGGATGATCAAACCCTGATCAAATACATCGATCGTTTCCTCATGTTTTATGTGCGCACCGCTGACCGTCTGCAGCGCACCTCGGTGTGGATGGGCAATTTGGAAGGTGGACTGGACTATCTAAAGCAAGTAATCATCGAAGACTCTCTAGGCATCTGCAATGACTTAGAAGCTCAGATGGATGCGGTTGTGGGCAGCTACCAGTGCGAATGGAAAACCACCATTGAAGACCCAGAAAAGCTAAAGCGCTTCCGCCAGTTTGTCAATTCTGAAGCCGAAGACAGAGCCATTGTCTTTGTTGAAGAACGGGGCCAGCCACGCCCGGCTACAGAAGCAGAACGCCAACAAATGTTAACTACCCCAGCCTAGGAAATACTCCATGACGAGCACTGTAAAAGATCAGGCCATGCGTATATGCCGGCAGAGCGATTTGATTCCCAATTCGGGAGTCTGCGCAGAATTTTTGGGTCAACAAGTGGCCCTATTTTATCTACCCAATGAAAATCCAGCCGTTTACGCCATTGGTAACTGGGACCCAATTGGTAAAGCCAATGTATTGTCCCGCGGAATGGTTGGTGATATCGATGGCCGGCTAATGGTTGCATCCCCATTGTACAAACAACATTTTGATTTACTCACCGGTGAGTGTATCGAAAACGGCGAGGTCTCAGTACCAGTCTATGCCGTGGCGCTTGTCGCCAACCATGTGCTCATGAGATAGAGGGTTATTAGCCATGAAGCCCCAACTCATCGCCAGCACTAACAGTGTCATAAAGACCACTTGTCCCTATTGTGGGGTGGGCTGTGGTGTCAGTGCAACAATTAAAAACCATCACCTGCTAAGCGTCGCTGGTGATCAACTGCATC
>Ga0307488_10004021_pt1 | contig 12260 bp, 9 predicted proteins | sample SB02metaG_FD_202248 | JGI IMG/M metagenome (GOLD analysis project Ga0307488, IMG submission 202248) | Sea-ice brine microbial communities from Beaufort Sea near Barrow, Alaska, United States - SB 0.2 | ecosystem: Environmental > Aquatic > Marine > Coastal | place: USA: Alaska | collected 2017-05-06
GTGCCCTGGCCGGCAATCACATCGGGATCATTAAAGGGATGTACATAGGTATAACCATGGGCCTCACAGAGTTCCCGGGCATGGGCTGCGGCTTCGTCATAACTGTCGCCGTGGAGGATGATTTTGGCCCCAAGCCGGGCTACCGCCTGGACTTTGATATCCGGCGTGTTCTGGCCCATGACAATCACTGCATTAATCCGCAGTTGCCGCGCCGCCAGCGCCACCCCCTGGGCATGATTACCCGCTGACGCGGTGATCACACCTTTTGCCCGAGTGGCAGCATCAAGTTTCTTGATGCGGTTATAGGCACCGCGGAGCTTAAAACTGAATACTGGCTGCTGGTCTTCGCGTTTCAGCAATACCTGGCGGCCGAGACGCCTGGACAGGCCCGCAGCCAAGTCCAGCTGAGTTTGTTCGGCGACGTCATAGACGTCGGCCTCAAGGATCTTCTTGATATAGTGGCTGAACACGTGATGATGTTTCCTGATGGCAATGCCGGCTGCAGATGTCCGGTGAGTAGTAATAAAATATCGCCGCAGCTCATTTCAGCTACAGCGGGGGGCCGACAAAAAGTATAAACTGCAAACCACCAGCCTACCTCAAATTCCCCAGCAATGAGCCTCTATTGATGAATGACGTATCTGCCCGGCAAGAAACCCTGAAACAGCAGGTTGCCCAGGCCGCAGTCGACTATATCGACAGCCAACTCAACAACCAGTCTATCGTCGGCGTTGGTACAGGTTCTACGGCCAACTACTTCATCGATGCGCTGGCCCGCATCAAACATAAAATTGACGGCACCGTGGCCAGTTCCCTGGCCTCAGAACAACGCTTACGTGCCCATGGTATTCCGGTTTATGACTTGAACGTCATCAAGGATATGCAGTTTTATATAGACGGCGCGGATGAAAGTAACCACCAGCTGCAACTTATCAAGGGCGGCGGTGGCGCCCTCACCAGGGAAAAAATAGTCGCGTCGGTAGCCGAACAGTTTATCTGTATTGTCGATGCATCGAAGATGTGTGACACCCTTGGCAAATTCCCCCTGCCCGTTGAGGTAATCCCCATGGCCAGATCAGTGGTAACCAGGGCACTGGTGCGTCTGGGCGGGCGGCCCCTCTACCGGCAGGGTTTTACTACGGACAACGGTAACATCATTCTCGATATCCATGGCCTGCAGATCAGCCAGGCTAGTGAACTGGAATCTGCTATCAATAACATCCCCGGTGTTGTCACTAACGGCTTGTTTGCCCTCAAACCCGCAGACCTGATTATGATCGGTACGGACAAAGGCGTCGAGACCAGGGTAGCGCGCTGATCAGCAACCGCCGGCCCAAACCAACTGACCTATAGGTCGGCAAACATAGTTGCGGGTCAGGGCAGCAGCTTACCCGGGTTCATGATGTTGTTGGGATCAAAGACCGCTTTTACCGCCTGCATCAGGGCAATTTCCGTCGCCGAACGAGTGTAGTGTAACTGGCCCTTTTTCAGTAGGCCGACACCGTGCTCGGCCGAGACACTGCCCTCAAAACGCGCCACCAGCGCCATCACATATTCACTCACCTGTTCGCATTGCGCCTTGAAGGTGGCCGTATCCAAACCTGCGGGTTTGAGAATATTAAGATGCAGGTTGCCATCACCAATATGGCCAAACCAGACAATTTCAAAGTCCGGATAGCGTTGCCCCACTTCGGCATCCACCGCCGCCAGGAAAGCCGGCACTTTCGAGACTCGCACGGCAATATCGTTCTTATAGGGGGTAAAGGGGGTAATGGACTCGGAAATATTTTCCCGCAGGCGCCACAGGTCACGGCGCTGGGCCTCACTGGCACTGACTACACCATCAACCGCCCAGCCCGCCTCGACACAAGCCTCAAAGGCTTCAAGGGATGCATCCTGATCCTGCTCTGCCAGCGCCTCATACTCGATCAGCGCATAAAAAGCTGTGGCCGAGCCAAAGGGATGAGTCGCTCCCGTATGGTGGATCACATGCTGCAGCGCCGCCTCGGAGAAGAATTCGTAAGCGGTAAGGCGAACCTTTTGCCGAAACGCCTCCAGCACGGCAATTAATTTAGTGATTTCCGGCACCGCCAGCAGAATCACATTCAGATCACCGGATTTTGGGGCAAGCCGAATGGTGGCCTCAACAATCATGCCCAGGGTGCCTTCAGAGCCGATAAAAAGATGGCGAAAGTCGTAACCCGTGGCGTTCTTTACCAGTCCCTTGTTCAGGTCAAGCAGCTCACCGGTGCCGGTCACCACCTTCAAACCGGCCACCCAGTCGCGGGTCAACCCATATCGCAACACCTTGATACCGCCGGCATTTGTAGCAATATTGCCACCAATCTGGCTTGAGCCTGAGGACGCAAAATCCACCGGGTACTGACAATCATGCTCCTCGGCAAAAGCCTGCAGTTGCTGGGTAATAACGCCCGGCTGCAGCACCACACATTGATCAATAGGGTCATAGTCGAGAATTTTGTTCATCTTCTCAAAAGACACCACCAGCTCACCATTGCTAGCCACGGCGCCGCCACTCAAGCCCGTTCGGCCACCAGACGGTACCAGCGCCAGACCATGGCGGTTGGCAAACTTCACCAGGCCCACCACATCATCAGCGCACAGCGGAAACACTACTGCCAGCGGCGCCGGGGTATAAAAACGGGTCCAGTCGAGCCCGTATTTTTGCAGCGCATCAGCCTCGGTGGTGATGGGACAGGTTAACTCGGTCCTCAGTAAATCCAGCATAACGGTCTGCCCTTGGGTCAGGACAAGCGTGGATCAAGTGACCCGGACGCATATCGCTCGGCCATTTTTTCCAGCGACACGGGTTTGATTTTTGAAGCCTGGCCGGCGGTACCAAAAGCCTCATAACGGGCAACAACAATGTCCTTCATGGCACGGGTCGAGGCGGCGAGATATTTGCGCGGATCAAATTCCGCTTTGTTTTCTCCGAGGAAACGCCGAATGGCGCCTGTTGATGCCAGGCGCAGGTCGGTGTCGATATTGATCTTGCGCACACCATATTTGATACCCTGCTGGATTTCCGACACTGGCACACCATAGGTCTCGGGAATCTCACCACCAAATTCATTAATAATGGCCAGCCATTCCTGAGGCACACTGGAAGAGCCATGCATCACCAGGTGAGTGTTGGGCAGGCGTTCGTGGATGGCCTTGATACGATCGATGGCAAGAATGTCGCCAGTGGGCGGACGGCTGAACTTATAGGCGCCATGACTGGTACCAATGGCGATCGCCAGCGCATCAACACCGGTTCTCTCAACAAAATCACGAGCCTGCTCCGGATCGGTGAGCATCTGCTCCATGCTCAGGATACCCTCGGCACCGCCGCCATCCTCTTCTCCCGCTTCGCCGGTCTCAAGGGAACCCAGGCAGCCCAACTCACCCTCTACAGTCACACCACAGGCATGGGCAAAGGTGGTGGTGCGGCGAGTAACCTCAACGTTGTAGTCATAATCAGCCGGGGTTTTCTGGTCAGCCAGCAGGGAGCCATCCATCATTACCGAGGAAAAGCCCATCTGGATAGACTGCTGGCAGACATCCGGAGAGGACCCATGGTCCTGGTGCATCACCACCGGAATGTCCGGAAACTCTTCGATGGCGGCCAGAATAAGGTGCCGCAGAAAGTTTGATCCTGCATATTTACGGGCGCCAGCCGAGGCCTGGACAATAACCGGACTGTTGGTCTGCGTGGCAGCTTCCATAATGGCCCGCATCTGCTCCAGGTTATTAACGTTAAACGCCGGCACGCCATAGCCATGCTCCGCCGCGTGGTCCAACAATTGCCGCATACTTACTAGTGCCATGATCTTTGCTCCTCAATACTGAATACTGATAGTCACCCCTGCATTGGGGTGGCTTTTGTGCTATCCGCCGGCGCGTTCCGCCAGAACGGTCACTGCCGGCAATGCCTTACCCTCGACAAACTCAAGAAAAGCGCCGCCGCCCGTGGAAATGTAAGAAATTTTGCTGGCCACACCATACTTATCAATGGCCGCCAGGGTATCGCCACCACCGGCAATGGAGAAACCGTCACTGCTGGCGATATCCTCACTCAGGCGCCGAGTCCCATCGGCAAAGGCATCAATTTCGAAGACCCCCACAGGACCGTTCCAGATGATAGTTTTAGCGGCACTAATTATTGTTCCAATCATATCGCTGGTCTGGTGGCCAATGTCGAGGATCATATCATCTGCCTCAATATCAGCTACCAGCTTGTATTGCGCGACGGCGTCAGCGGCCAGCGACTTGGCGACCACCACATCCACCGGCAGCGGAATATGGGTTTTGGCCAGCAGCTTCCTGGCAACATCCAGCAGGTCGGGCTCATACAAAGACTTACCCACTTCAATGCCACTGGCCGCAAGAAAGGTATTGGCAATGCCACCGCCAACAATCAAGGTATCAACCTTGGCCGACAGGGCATCAAGCACTTCCAGCTTAGTAGACACCTTACTGCCACCAACAATCGCCACCACTGGCGCCGCCGGATTGGCAACAGCAAGTTCCAGGGCATGCAATTCAGCCACCAGCAGGGGACCGGCACACGCCACCGGCGCATACCTCGCCACCCCTTCGGTAGTCGCCTGGGCACGGTGGGCTGTACCAAAGGCATCCATCACAAAAATATCACACAGGGCTGCCAGCTTTTTGGCCAGGGCGGCGTCATTACTTTTTTCACCAGCATTGACCCGAACATTTTCGAACAGTATCAGGTCTTCAGTGCCCCACTCGACGCCGTCAAGATAGTCTTCCAGCAGCCGCACTGACTTGCCGGTCAGCTGTTCCAGCCGCCGCGCCACTGGTGCCAGGCTCGACTCGGGCTGCTCGCTGATGGACATACCTTCGGTGGGCCGGCCGAGGTGAGACATCAACATCACCCTGGCGCCCGCAGCAAGCGCCATGTCGATGGTGGGCAGGGCAGCGCGAATGCGAGCATCGCTGGTCACCTCTCCAGCCTTCACGGGGACATTCAGGTCTTCACGAATCAATACGCGCTGGCCCTTGAGCTTACCGCTGCTGGCCAGATCCTGCATGGCAAGAAATTTCATAAGTCAGAGCATCCCTTTGGCAAGTTTAACCACGTTGTCCACAGTAAAGCCGAAGTGCGCCAGCACCGCTGGACCTGGTCCGGACTCGCCAAAGGTCGTCAGACCCAGCACCTGACCATCCAGACCCACCCATTTCCACCAGTAGTCCACATGGGCGGACTCTACCGCCAGGCGCGCGCGGCAGGCGGGAGGCAGGACACTGTCACGGTAAGCCTGTTCCTGCGCTGCGAATACGTCAGCGCTGGGCATTGAGACCACTCGCAGCGTAATTCCCTGCTCGGCTAGAACGTCATAGGCCTTAACAGCGAGGCTGACCTCGGAGCCAGTGGCGATGATAATCAACTGTGGTACAACCGCGACGTCACCTCGCAGCACGTAACCACCACGCCGGACATCGGCTAGCTGGTTCGCTTGCCGACTGATATGCGGCAACCCCTGACGAGACAACACCAGGGCAGTAGGGCCCTGATTCCGCTCAACCGCAGCACGCCAGGCGGCAACAGTCTCAACCCCATCAGCTGGTCGCCAGACTGACATATTGGGTGTGCCACGAAGGTTGGCGATATGCTCAACGGGCTGGTGCGTAGGGCCATCTTCGCCCTGGCCAATGGAATCATGGGTATACACCAGAACGTTACGCAGGCCCATCAAAGCTGCCATGCGAACCGCGTTGCGGGCGTAATCCATAAACACCAGGAAGGTACCACTGAAGGGCAGAAAACCCCCGTGCAAGGCCAGGCCATTGGTAATGGCGGTCATGCCAAATTCGCGCACACCATAATAAATATAGTTACCGCCAGCCTGGTCATGGCTCACCGGACGCATTGACGGCCAGCTGGTGAGATTAGAGCCGGTCAGGTCGGCAGAGCCGCCCAGCAGCTCCGGCAGTTGCTCGGCCATATGGGCAATAATCTTGGCTGATGCCTGCCGTGACGCCAGGTTTTCGGCCAGGCCATCGGTGGTCTCCAACAACTCATCCATCATCTGCGTCCAGCCTTGTGGCAGATCACCATTCATACGTCGCAGAAATTCACTGGCCAGTTCTGGGAACTGCTGTTGATAGGCACCGAACTGCTCCTGCCACGCGGCTTCCAGCTCCGCACCCCGCTCCAGGGCATTCCAGCTGGCTGAGATCGCTGGCGGAATTACAAATGGCGCCTCGGTCCAGCCGAGGGCGGCCCTGGCGCCTTTGATCTCTTCAGCGCCCAGTGGCGAACCATGGCTGCCGGCGGTGCCGGCCTTGGTGGGCGCACCATAACCAATGGTGGTCTGGCAGCAGATCAGGGTAGGTTTAGTCTGTTGACCCCTGGCTGCATCGAGGGCTGCACGGACCGCTGCGGCATCATGGCCATCCACTACGTCAATAACTTCCCAGCCATAGGCACGGAAGCGGGCAGGGGTGTCATCGGCAAACCAGCCTTTAACATCACCATCAATAGAGATGCCATTGTCATCATAAATACACACCAGCTTGCCAAGACCAAGGGTCCCCGCCAGTGAGGCCACTTCATGGGAAATGCCTTCCATCAGGCAACCGTCACCGACAAAGGTATAGGTATAGTGATCGACAATATTCAGCGCACTGGCACCCGTCCCGCGATTAAACTGGGCCGCCAGGATTTTTTCCGCCAGCGCCATGCCCACGGCGTTGGCAAAACCCTGGCCCAACGGGCCGGTGGTAGTTTCAACACCAGGTGTATGACCATACTCAGGATGGCCGGGGGTTCGCGAGCCAAGCTGGCGGAAGTTTTCCAGCTCGCTCATGGGCAGATCGTAACCTGTGAGGTGCAGCAGGGAGTAAATCAGCATGGAACCATGACCGTTCGACAGCACAAAGCGGTCACGGTTGGCCCACTGCGGATTAGCGGGGTTATGCTGCAGGTACTCATGCCATAAGACTTCGGCAATATCCGCCATGCCCAATGGCGCGCCTGGGTGGCCGGAATTAGCTTTCTGTACTGCGTCCATTGCCAGGGCGCGAATTGCGTTGGCTCTTTGCTGAGGTGTCGTCATGTAGGGATCCATACTGGCGCTGGCAAATTGGCCCGGTATTTTCCCTTAGCACCCACCAGACATCAATGATATTCCCAACGAAACATGAAAACTTTCTTCGACCAACGTGAAGTAATGTCACGCCCCGGGTCTGTGATTGGCAGATGCATACAGGTAATATTCACGCCTTTGAATCTCATGCTTGCCAGGATACATATATGTCACGTACCACGCTGTTCACCTCCGAATCAGTATCAGAAGGCCATCCGGACAAGATGGCAGACCAGATTTCCGACGCCATCCTTGATGCGATACTTACCAAGGACGTCAATGCCCGCGTTGCCTGCGAGACCATGGTCAAGACCGGTATGGTTGTGCTGGCTGGCGAGATCACTACCGAGGCATGGGTAGATGTAGAAGAAATTTGCCGGGAAGTGGTGCTGGATATTGGTTATAACAGTTCTGCCGTGGGCTTTGACGGCGCCTCCTGCGCCGTCCTGAATGCCATTGGCAAACAGTCTCCGGATATTGCCATGGGTGTCGACGAGTCCGCCGACCACGAACAGGGTGCCGGTGACCAGGGCCTGATGTTTGGTTACGCCAGTAATGAAACCGATGTGCTGATGCCCGCGCCCATCACCTACTCGCACCTGCTGGTAAAGCGCCAGGCGGAAATGCGCAAATCCGGCAAGCTGAAGTTCCTGCGCCCCGATGCCAAAAGCCAGATCACCTTTAAATACAACGATAAGGGCCAGCCCGTCTCCATCGAAGCCGTTGTTCTGTCAACTCAGCACGACCCCGACGTTTCCCAGGCCGACCTGCGTGAAGCGGTAATGGAAGAAATCATCAAACCCGTATTACCGCAGAACTGGCTCCATGCCGGTACCCAGTACCATATCAATCCCACCGGCAAATTTGTCATTGGCGGACCCGTTGGCGACTGCGGTCTCACAGGTCGCAAGATCATTGTTGATACCTACGGCGGCATGGCGCGCCATGGTGGCGGTGCCTTCTCTGGTAAAGATCCATCGAAGGTCGACCGCAGCGCTGCTTATGCCGGTCGTTACGTGGCTAAAAATATCGTTGCTGCCGGTCTCGCTGATCGCTGCGAGATCCAGATCTCTTATGCTATTGGCGTTGCCGAACCCACCTCCATCAGCATCGACACCTTTGGTACCGGTAAATTGCCAGACGATGAAATCGAGCTGTTGGTGCGCGAAAACTTTGACCTGCGCCCTAAAGGCCTGATTGCCATGCTTGACCTGAAGCGCCCCATCTACCGGGCGACAGCCGCTTACGGCCACTTTGGTCGTGAAGAGCCAAACTTCACCTGGGAGCGCACCGACAAGGCTGCCACCCTGGCTAAGGCGTTATAGGCTGACTGCTATTATGAGTTCAACAACAAGTCCCCAAGCTGGCCCCCAGGCCAGCCCGCAGAGCCGTTATCCACGGCACTTCAGCTTTGAGTTCGCAGCGCCCAAGTCCGATGAGGCGTTAGCGAAACTGGCGAAGACCCATGCGCGCCTGCAGACCCTGAACCCGCACTTTTTCTCGGTCACCTATGGCGCCGGCGGCTCCACCAAAGACGGTACCCGCCAGGCAGTACTGGATATTAACGCCGCAGGATCGCTGGTCGCACCCCATCTTTCCTTTGGCGGCGATCCGGCAAGTAAAATTGCCGGGCTGCTGGAAGAGTATAAAAATGCCGGTGTAAAACGGGTTGTAGCATTGCGCGGGGATGTTCCGTCTGGTTCAGGCGGAGCTGTGAAAATGACTTATGCTAATGAGCTGGTGACCTTTATTCGCGAACAGACTGGTGACCATTTCCATATTGAGGTGGCAGCCTATCCCGAAGTACACCCTGATTCCGCAAGTGTCGAGACTGACCTGCAATACTTCAAGGCCAAGGTTGATGCTGGCGCCAACAGCGCCATTACCCAGTACTTCTACAATGCAGAGGCTTACTTTCGCTTTGTTGAGGCCTGTGATCGACTGGGCATCAGTATCCCCATAGTGCCCGGCATTATGCCCATCACCAACGCCCAGGCGCTGGTGCGATTTTCTGACAACTGTGGTGCTGATATTCCGCGCTGGATCAAAAAGCACCTTGAGGCCTACCAGGATGATATACCCAGCCTGAAAGCCTTTGGTGAAGAAGTGGTCACACGCTTGTGCCAGCAACTGCTTGATGGTGGCGCGCCCGGCCTGCACTTTTACACCCTCAACCAGAGTGCACCGACCCTGAGTCTCTGGCACAATCTGGGCCTTTAGTCCGCCACCTGACACCGGCCCACCATGAGACAATCACGCCTGTTTGTCCCGCAAGACCTTGCTGCAGGGGGCTTAATTGCCCTTGAACCAGCGCCGAGCCACTATCTGCGAAATGTCCTGCGGGTCAGTGTGGCGGCGCCGGTGACCTTGTTTAACGGCCAGGGCGGAGAGCATCTCGGGCATATTGCCAGCATCAGCAAATCGGTGGTGTGCGTGCAATTGAGTCACTTCTCCAGCATCGACCGGGCATCGCCACTGCCCGTCAGGCTTGGCTTATGCATCACCAAACGGGATGCCATGGACACGGCGATACAGATGGCGACGGAGCTTGGCGTCAACCACATCCAGCCCATTTTGTCAGAGCACACCAGTGTCGGCAGACAGGCTGCGGAGAAGCGCAACAGCCACTGGCAACAGATCATCTACAGCGCCTGCGAGCAGAGCGGCCTGAATCGCCCGCCGCTGCTGGGCGCAGTGATGCCCCTCGACACCTGGCTGGCAAACGCCACAGCAGAGCTGAAATTGGTTGCCGACCCATCGGGCACGGTGAACCTGCTGACCATGCCGGCAGCCCCCCTGAGCATCGACCTGCTTATCGGCCCGGAAGGCGGTTTTGCTGAGGCAGAATTGCAGTGCGCCGCACAACAGGGCTTTATCTGTGCGGGCCTGGGACCGCGGATTTTACGTGCTGCCCATGCACCTGCGGCGTTAATCGGCCTGTTGCAGGCCCGTTTTGGCGACCTGCAGCCGCTCGAGTAAAACTGTTCGAAGAGCGCTCAACCTTTAGAGCTGAACGTTCACCTCTAAAGGTTGAGCGCTAAAGGCTGAACTACAGGACGGTTTCAAAAGCGATCTGGTCAATCTGCGCTTCGATATAATCCACATCAGGTATGGATACCAGCAGCTCACCATACCTGGCCTTCAGCAATTCTGTGGCCGCCACATCCTCACCTGCCTGAAACAGTTCATCTGCCGTGACCCGCACCAACCGCGGTAAAGCCTGAGCCACCAGGGCAAAATACTGGAAGCCCTGCCAGCCGCCCAAGGCCCGTAGCACCACAAGACTCGCCGAAGACACACTGACAAGAGAAAAGCTGGCGCGTTTTACCGTCAGCATTTCAAAGGATACCACCGGCACCTGGACACCTCGCCAGGCCAACACACCGATAAACCAGTCGGGCGTGTCCTGGACACGCTGCAGTGGTTCATAGGGAATAATCTCGGCAACACTGGCATTGGGCAGCATAATATTGCTTTTCTGCAGGGGGATAACAAAGGCTGGCAGTGATTCTTCCACTTCGGTCATGCTGACTCCTCCTGGACCGCAGCCAGCACATCTTCGATGCTGCTCATCAGCCCGGCTTCCTGAAAAGGCTTACCTAAAAAGCCGTTAACGCCAAGCTCAAACGCCTGTTGCTGATGCTTCTCGCCGGTGCGGGATGTGATCATGATAATGGGCAGGGACTTCAGCCGTTCATCCCGGCGCACCGCCCGCAACACTTCAAAACCGTCCATACGGGGCATCTCAATATCCAGCAACACCATGTCCGGAAAGACATCCTGGAGCTGGTTCAAGGCATCAACACCGTCTTTTGCCGTCAGCACTTCCCAACCATGGCGTTCCATCAACCGCGAGGTTACTTTCCGCACCGTCACAGAATCATCGACAATCATCACCGTTCGAATCCGCGCCTCTGGCTCTACTACCTCAATGCGTCGATTTTCCACAGGCACGGCATCTGCCGTTCTTACCAGCGCCATGATATCGAGGATAATCACCACGCTACCGTCACCCAGCACCGTGGCGCCGGAAATGCCGCCCACCTCGCTGAACTGCCGACCCAGGGTTTTCACCACAACTTCTCGTGAGCCAATCACTCGATCAACTTGCATGGCCACCGCAGTATCGCCGCTTCTTGCCAGAATCACCGGCAGCGCCGCCAGTTGCCCGTCGAAAGTAGGATTGTCGGATCTTTCCAGCATTTTGCCCATGTAAGCCAATCGATAGGGTTGTCCCGCATATTCAAACATAGGGGCATCTGGCTGGTAGTAAGCCTCCAGCTCGTAAGGGCTGACCCGCACTATCCCCTCAATCGTGTTCAGCGGTACGGCATAAACCTCTTCCTTGACGATGACCATCAGAGCGCGGTTAATGGACACCGTAAAAGGAATGCGAATAATAAACTGGGTACCACGACCGATGGTTGAATCGATGGTCAGGGAACCCCCCAGCTGTTTGATTTCGCTGTTGACCACATCCATGCCGACGCCACGCCCGGAGATCTGCGTCAGCTTGGCAGCAGTACTGAAACCGGCATGCATAATGAACTGTCTGACTTCATGGTCAGAAATACTGGTCTCGGCGGTAATCAGGCCGCGCTCTATGGCTTTGGCCTTGACCGCGGCAACATTGATACCGGCACCATCATCACTGACCGTGAGCACAACATAGCCACCCTCGCGGGACAGGCGCAGGCTGATGCGACCGGTTTCCGGCTTGTTCGCCGAACGCCGCTGTTCCGCCGATTCAATACCATGGTCAACAGCGTTGCGGAGCATATGCTCCAACGGTGCGACAATTCTTTCGAGGACGTTACGGTCAAGCTCACCTTCGACATTAAATGCGTCGAAGCGCACCGACTTACCCACCTCGGTGCTGATCTGGCGGACAATTCTGCGCAGCCGCGGAATCAAGCGGGCAAAGGGCACCATGTGAGTCCGTGTCAGGCCTTCCTGCAGCTCAGCGCTGATACGCGCCTGCTGGTGCAACAGCGTCTCTGTGTCACGGCTCTTGTTAAGGAGCGTATCCTTAAGGTCCATCATGTCAGACGAACCCTCGTTTAAGGTTCGCGAAATATCCTGCAACAGGGTATACCGGTCCATTTCCAGCTCGTCAAAAGCAGAATCGCCCTCGACGCTCTG
>Ga0307488_10004022_pt1 | contig 12259 bp, 7 predicted proteins | sample SB02metaG_FD_202248 | JGI IMG/M metagenome (GOLD analysis project Ga0307488, IMG submission 202248) | Sea-ice brine microbial communities from Beaufort Sea near Barrow, Alaska, United States - SB 0.2 | ecosystem: Environmental > Aquatic > Marine > Coastal | place: USA: Alaska | collected 2017-05-06
ATCTTGCGTACAGAGCAAGGTAGAAAAATTATTATCAAAAGAATTATCCCAGAAGAATGGAAACCTTGGAGAATATACGACCAAGAGTTGGCACTAAATGAAAACAAAAAGGAAATATATTTGGTTGACAATACATATTTGCCACAGATCACTGATAATTTCATCAAGAAAACAAGAAGTAGATAATGGCTAACAATTCAGGCAGCGAATTCAATCCGTCATCATGCGAAGTTATTTCTGCTATTGTAACCTCACATGGCGGAAATAATACGCAGCAAATCGCAGGTGTAATAAGCAAGTTCGAGATTAATCAATCTATGAACACCATGAGCTATTCTGGTAACCTTACGGTACTGGATACTATTGGGCTGCTTGAAGGGTTTCCAATGAGATCAGAGGAAACTATTGACCTGAAACTAATGGCATACGATCTTAACACCGAAGTTAATTTAAAAGTACAAGTGTATAGAATTGACAACATCACTGCCAGTGAAAGCAGCAACAGTGTAATGTATAAAATGCACTTTGTGTCAAAGATTTCTTATGAGGCGAGTAAGCGAAGCATTACGAAATCATATCAAAGTTCAATAAGTGGCATCGCCAAACAAATATTCAATACTTATTTTGCAAAGTTGGGTAGTACTGATTATCTTGACCAAAACGTTAGATCAAGAACACTAGCATATGCAACATCAAGATCAACCATTATCTCTGAACCAGATAGAAACTTTTATATTCAGCCAACTGCAAATATCACGAACTGCGTTATACCAAGCTTCATCCCAACAGAAGCAATGCAATTCTTGTCCAGCCAAGCGTACCAACCAGAGACGCCATCCAATTCATTCAAGTTTTTTGAAACACTGGAAAACTTTTATTTTGCAACCGATGAGTATTTTATCCAGACTGCCCAGCTTCGTGACTTGGTGGAATTGTTTTATGCGCCAGCTTCCTCAATTGATCCTATGAGACCCCAAGACCAGATCAATAGGGTTGAAGGGCTGCAAATCACATCAAAAGGTATTGATACTGCGTCTGATATATTCTCAGGCTCCTATAGAAATGATGTTACGGAAATAGATTTGGTCCGAAGAAAGTTGGTCAAAACTTCTTTTGATTATTCTACAGATGCGCGTTACATTGATATGTCTGGGAACCCAAGAGACCTTGCAGATAACCCACACACGCCTGAATTCAGAGAATCAACGTTCACTGATGAGAACGCCAAGCAATTTATTGTGTTCAAGGACTATCAGCAGAACGGCGATATTCCAAGTTCATTGCACACTGACAGATTTATGCCCCAAATTATTTCTAATAGACTTTCATATTCAGCACACCTAAACGCAACTTCATTGAGTTGTAGTATGAAAGGCAGATTAGATTTACGTCCGGGTATGGTTGCAAATATGAACATTCAAAACTTGGACGGCGTTGATGAATTGTCAAGAAACAGATCGTTGAGTGGCAGATATTTAATACAGTCAACCCTACATTCTCGTGATGATAGTGGCTCTTTGAATACTGTATTAAGATTGGTGAAATTTGATTGGAGTAGAGGTAAGGTAGATGTTTGATTATGGCGTAGGAATTAGAAACCCCCTATTTTTTGTGGGTGTTATAGAGAACAACGTTGATCCACGTCGTGAAGGTCGTGTGAAGGTCAGAGCCTTTGGTGTGCATGGCACTAATAAAGAAGTGACACCTGATGAATTGCCTTGGGCTATTGTTGTTCAAGGTGATTACAATCCTAATAACATACCACGTATAAACTCATGGGTGTTTGGTATGTTTATTGATGGTAGGGCTGCACAACAACCAATGGTACTTGGTTTGATCCCAACACAGATGACTGAAATCATTGACCCCGTTGCTACAGGGTGGGGTGTTATTCCAGATAGAGATGGCGCTCTACTTGCTAATGGCTCTGATCCAGAAAGTTTTGGACAGCCACAACAATCAAGGCTTGCACGAGGCGAAAACGTTCAAGAAACATATGTACTTGGACAAGAAATGGGTCGTACTATGGACGTACCAGTAGGCGGTGCAGTCGGTGAGCAATCTTGGTCTGAGCCAGCTTCTGCTTATAATGCAGAATACCCTCATAATAGGGTCATCGAAAGTGGCGCACACTCAATAGAATTAGATGATACGCCGGGCGCTGAGAGAATTATGATCCATCACAAGTCTGGCTCTTACGTTCAGATAGACAGCCGTGGCACAAAAACAGACAAAACAGCTTCTGATAAGTTCGAAATAATTGACAGGAAACAGCACGTTTCTGTTGGTGGTATGAGTACTGTTACCATCAACGGCAACAGTTATGTGTATGTTAAGGGTGATAAAGTAGAAGAAATTGAAGGTGATCTACAAACTCTAGTTCACGGTAACCATCTTCTTTCTGTTGGTGGCCAATCAAATATTATTGCTGGCGAACAAGTTCAAGTTAGAGGCGCTGATCTTAGGCTGGAAGCCAATATTGGCACGTTCTCTATTAAAGCTGGAAAAGAATTGCAAACAGAAGCTGGTATTGGTTGGTATGCAAAGGCTCCATTTATTTGGGCTGAGGCAACATCTAATATGAACCTCAAGGGTAATAACTTAAATATCTTTGGCACGACAGAAACCAACATAAAATCTGCTGATTTAAATATAATTGGAACAGGTACTGCTGATATGAGAGGTGGAGTTTTGACGCTTGGTTCAGACGGCGTACTTCATGTCAGGGGTACTACTGTCAACATAGATGATAATGTAAACATGGCAAACGGTGATGCTGCTGTTGCGCATGCTGCTGGTGATGTTGCAACGGCGGAGCCATCAATTAGCTCTGAAGTGGTGGATTCCCCAGAACCTGTCGCAAAGTCAACTTCACTTAGACCAGAAGACTCTGGTTCTAGGGGTAGTTCTGGTTACTCATCCCAAGACGATACGGCTGAAAGTACTGGATCGTCTGGATCGTCTGGGGCAGCAGCATTTGTCTCAAGCGAACCAGTTAGTGTTGTTACGACACACGCTGCCAAACCACTTCTTGAATTGATTATTCAGGCGGAGTCAGCAGCGCATGGTGGGTATGATGCAATATCAGGTTTGGTGCGAAGTTTCAGAAGACCATCCAAACCCATCACTCAAATGACTATTGGCGAATTGCTTGATTGGCAAGACAGTATAGATGATAAGCAAGATTCAGAGGCGTCTGGTGCTTACCAAATAGTAGAAGACACACTTCGTGGTTTTGATAATGGCGATCTGCGCTATGGTAGCAAAACAAACGTAAATAACAGTAGGTCCCTTTACGAAAAAGTGGGTCTTACCAAAAGTGATTTGTTTAGCCCTGAGAACCAAGACAAGATGGGTATTGAATTGCTACGATATAGAGGACTTGACAGGTTCTTGGCTGGGACTCTTAGTAGAGGCCAATTTGGTAATAACCTTGCTGCTGAATGGGCTGGACTACCTCTCATTGAAGGTCCAAATGCAGGGAGCGGCAGGTACGACGGCGATGCCGCTGGAAACCAAGCAAAAGAGGATTTTGTCCAGAATGTAATAAATGCTTTGGATGAAGTTAAACGCAGAGCGACATTCATGGAAGGAATTACAGTCTAATGGAAAGGCAACTAACTAATAGAGAGTGGTGCTTAAGCCCAGACGAATTGAAATTTGTGCCAGTTTCCAAGCAAGAAACTGCAACGTTGAATGGTGAGTACACACTTGCACAAGTTTCTGTTTTCGAAGAAGCGTTTAAAAATAATATTATTGCTGGGAAAAAGAACAACCCTATCGTAGAAGCAATTAAGGTGCATGGGGAATCGTTCTATACTAATTTAAATACAATAAACAATGTTGTTTTGAAATCAGATTTTGTAGTTGGCATCATTCCGAATTATGAATTGCTAGAGCAAAGAATGTTAGCTGGACCGATCACGCCAATTGAATTTGCTCAATTTATTAGTGAGTATTCATATACACCAATTTCTGCTAATTTCTCTGCAAGTCAAAACTCTCCTAGATTTTTGAAGCAACTTGATGACTTCTACAGAGGCAGTTTTGCAGATAGCGTAATGGGTGGGTTTTGTGCTCTCATGCCAAGTGCATTTCTTGCAGTGGGTGGCTTCTTCGCTCTCATTGGTAAAGTCGGTGGACTTATTCAAGATGCTCTTAGCTTTATTAGTAAGATCAAAAACATTGAAGACCCAATCAAAGCTTTGTTTGAAGCAATCAAGGTAAAGGCGCTCATTGAAGCAATTAAAGAAAAGATATCAAAAGCTGTCATGGGAGCCATCAATAAAATCAAGGACGCAATTGAAAATTTTGATATTGCTAATGTAGTTGCTGGCGTTGAAAACTTTGTTACTAATACGATTGGTAAGAGAGTAAGTGAACTGAAGGAAGAAATTTCTACAATGTTCAGCAAAGAAAATCTCGAAAAGATCGAAGCTAAAATTAAAGGTATGATTGATTTCGCGGTGGGGCTATTCGCAAATCCTTCATTGGAAGAAATTATGTTTTTGATGGCGCGTATCTGTGGATTTGCCGCTGGCGTAGAAGCAATTATTAGTGGGGTCAAAGCTCCACTTGATAGCATCACTGATCGTTACACAAACACATTTAATGCGCTGCGATCTGCGTCCGATAGAAATACTGCTGAAGTTATTGATGCTGGTGGCATAAGAATGTCAGATGAGCACAGAAGAGAACAGATAAATATAAGTAGAGAAGCATGGGTAGCGGCTGGCAATCAGTCACCTGTAACTGAAGAGGAAAGATCAGCGGTTCCGACATGGGAGCAGATTAGAAACAACACCCACGGCACGATACGAATACAAGGTCGCTGGGTATCTATTCTAGGTGCTGCGGGTTGGACTGGAGTTAGTATTGACGTTAGGGTCCTACTGATGAGGCTGCAAAAAGAATTTGATAAGGGTCCACTTATAGTGAACAGCGGATGGAGAAGCCAAGCATACCAAAATATGCTAATTAGAGAAGGCAGGACAACAGCGGTGAACTCATTACATATTCAGGGCATGGCGCTAGATATAACATGGAATGGTCGTGGGAATAACCTGACTTATGAGGCAGAATTCGTTGAAATTGCTAAAACACTTGGGTTCAAAGGAATTGGTTATTATAATAGTTTTACACATATAGACATAGGCCCAACAAGATATTGGCGCGGATAAGGAACAGACTGTGGTAGTCAACTTAATAACAGCACGATCTAAAAAGATCACGATTTATACTGATTTCAAGAAAAACCTTGAAGTCAGCCCAATATCGGATGACTTGACGGTTTTTAAAGACGAAGATGCGGTAAAAGAGTCCATTAGGAATTTACTTCTTACTGATCGTGGCGAAAGACTTATGCAACCAAATATTGGTGGCAACCTTAGGGCTATGCTTTTTGAAAACATTACACCGGGCGTTTTAACTTTGATAGAAGATCAAGTACGCACTACTCTTGAGTTATACGAACCAAGGGCAGAGATTATTGATGTGCAAGTAGCGTCAAACATAGACGATAACGTAGTCAGCATCAGTGTTTCATTTTTTATATTGAACAATCAACAGCCCATAAGCGTATCGGTATTTTTAGAGAGGACCAGATAAAATGGTTAAGCTAAACATTTCAGAATTAGATTTTGATGCAGTCAAGTCTCAATTCAAAGATTATCTACAAACACAGACACAATTCAAAGACTATAACTTTGATGGTTCGAATATGTCGGTGCTTTTGGATGTCTTGTCATATAACACATTTCAAAACAACTTCTACACGAACATGGCAATTAACGAAATGTTCCTAGACTCTGCTGTACTGCGAAATTCAATTGTTTCGCATGCAAAAGAATTGAACTATCTGCCACGTTCAAGAAGATCAGCAAAGGCAATCGTGACTGTTACAATTACGGATAGCACGGCAACGGGTCAATCGATCACAATACCCCAGTATTCACCATTCACCACAATGTACAATGGCGAGAACTTTGAGTTTGTCACTAACGTAGCATATGTTGCCAAGAAGACAGCACCTAACACATTCATTGCTGAAGGTGTTGAAATATTCGAAGGCCAGATGTTGGCCAGCTTCGAACGTGAAGGCTTCTTTGTAGACGAAGACGGCATCTTGCGCGTAATTCTCTCCAATGAAAACGCTGATACCGAATCCATTGCAGTCTTTGTTGATGCTGAGGCCACAGAAGATGAAAACATATTCCTTCGCAAGAACGATATCTTTGGTGTTGGGGCGACTGATAAAGTATTCTATATTGAGCCATATTACGATGGACGATATACAATTTATTTTGGTAACAATGTGTTTGGCTTCCAACCACAAGAGTTTGAGGATGTTCGTGTAAGATATAGAATTACGTCTGGCACTGAAGGCAATGGCGCATTCAACTTCTCGCTGGTAACCACATATGGTAGCACGTCAGTTACAACAACGCAAGTAGCTGCTGGTGGTGCTGAAAGAGAAAGTGTCGAGAGCATTAGATACTTTGCACCCAAGAGTTTGCAAATTCAAGAAAGAGCCGTGACTACATCTGATTACGAAATTCTTTTGAAAACACAATTCCCAGAAATTCAATCTGTTGCAGCATATGGCGGCGAAGATTTAGAACCGCCACAATTTGGTAAGGTTGCTATTTCTGTGTACTTGGGCAAAGGTCAAGAAAGTTTGTCAAAGACACTTTCCAATACATACATTCAATACCTGAGAGAAAGAAGTCCACTTGCAATTGAACCTATATTCGTGGATACATTGTTTATGTACGGTTGTGCAGTAGTTGATTTGTATTTTGATCCAAAGCTAACAAGAAAGTCTAGTGGTGATCTTGAAACTTTGGCTAGAAATGCAGTAACAGCATACAACAACGCAAACCTTGATGACTTCAACACTAAGTTGAGAGTGTCCAAGCTATCGGCTGCTATTGATGCGGTAGACATTTCAGTCAAAAGTAATGACGTTGATGTAATGCCTTACATTGAGTATTCCCCCACACTTAATGTTTCTGCCAACCCCTCATTCAAATTTGTGGCTAAGCTTATTAAACCTTATCCTTTTGATGAGGCTAGAGGGTTTACTACATACAAGCCAGCAATCAAAAGTGGCGTGTATTCGTATAATGGGTCTAACGTGTATCTTCAAGATGATGGTGTTGGAAATATCCAGATCATTACCAGCGATGTTTCAAATCCTAAAGTTGTAAAGCCTTCCATTGGTAAGGTGAATTACGAAACTGGTGAAGTCAATCTTATTGGTTTCATAACAGATGGATATGTTGGTTCTGGAATTAAGATCATGGCTAGTACAAGCAAAAACGATATCACTGCACCAAATGGTAGAATATTTACCATCAGAGATGCTGATGTAACAATCAATCTTATTGAGACGAAATAATGTCAGACATAGAAAAAAATATCGCGTTTAAAATACCACAACAATTCCCTGCGATCTATCGTGAGGAAAATGCTGAGTTGGTGCAACTTGTTCAAGATTACTATAAGTTTTTAGAAAGTACACCAAACCAAGGTATTTACAATTCAAGACGAATGTTTGAATACCGTGATGTTTCTACTACGCTGTCATCTATGCTCATTTTCTTTCAGAAGAAGTTTCTAAGTGATTTGCCACTACTTGAAGACGCAAGTGTAAGACTTGTCGTTAAGAATATCCTTGACCTCTACAGAAGAAAAGGTTCTGAAAGTGGTATTATCTTATTCTTTAGAATGTTCTTCCAAGAAGATGTCGAGATAAGAAACCCTGCGCAATTTATTTTGAAACCATCTGACTCTAAGTGGCAGACTGGTACGTACCTTCAGTTAGTCCCAAACAGTGGTATATTTTACGCAAGAGATGGGCTTTCTTATTATGAATACAAAACCCTATTAGCAAAAAACATTGAAGGTTCTACATCGGGCGCTAAAGCTGCTGTGGATAAGATAAACTTCGTTCTTCTTAATAATACACTCACCCCAATTATATACATAAACCAAGTCAAGGGTGTTTTCCAAAAGTACGAAAATATCATAGCAAGAGTTGACGGACAAGACATATCTTTTGGTGTGGTGAATGGATCGACTTCTGGCATCACGATAGACCTAGAATACGGCGGCACGACTGGCAATGAAATTGGGGATATATACAAACTCCAAAGTGTTTATGGAAATGGTGCGACTGCCATTGTTACAAACACCGAAGATAAATTTACAGGTATCGTTGAATACACCTTGACTAATGGTGGCTTTGGATATACAATAGAAAATACATCACTGTTAGTTTCAGATCAAGTGCTCATTCTAGATAACGCAGAATTTGCATTTACTAACATGGAGAGACTGACGGATACTTCTGGAAACATAGGTACTGTAACGGGACAAAACTCATCGGCAGTTGGTGTTCAGATGGATGTTGGTCATGAATTCGATCTGTCGAGAGCAATCACAACTCTTGACAGATCACCCAATATAACCATCACAGGCATATCTACGATCTCTACAAAGAATTCTTCCTCCCCCGGTTCTTTGTATTCGTTGACTGGCGACCCGTCTCACGTAAAAGTCGAAACACTATCAAACATAGAAACAATATCATTAATAACTGACCCTATATTGCCTTTTCTTGGCGTATCGTTGAATGCGGTTAACTTTAACGCCAGCCCAGCGACACAGCCTATGTCAGGAACAGCAGACCCAGTTACGCTTGCAACGCCTCTTGAAGATGCCTTTGATCTCACACCATTTAATATTGGTACGATTGATGCGTTTGAGAATGTCAATCCGGGCGCTGATTATGTCAATGACGTATTCGCTCTGGTGAGAGATGAGGTTATGATAGCGTTCGATAGATATGAGCAAATTCTAATTCTCGACGTCTTTAGTGCTGCGTTGTCTGTTGGCGATACAATCACACAACCATCAACTGGTGTGAGTGGTGTCATAACCGCATTGGAATCAGATCGTTCATTCATCAAGATCACTCCATACGCTTACTATGGGTTTGCAACTGCTCCGATATCGCACAAAGGCACTTCCTATGATGTTATATCGTCTGAAAGAGATTACTCTTCCAAAAAATTCGGCGCAAATGCTAATATGATATCAAAAACTTTGTTCGGTTCTGGTAGAATTTCAGAGATGAAAATTCTCAATTCTGGTTTTGGCTATATAGATGGCGAAACAGTGTTCGTTGTAAATGACGCAGACGAAATCCAAGCAAAGGGTACACTCCAAGCAGACTCTGAGGGGATTACCGCTGGCTATTGGGGTAGTGAAAACTCTCAACTAAATGGATACAACCCAGATGGGTCTTATTACGACTCGCGAAACAAGTTGCACGATAGCGATTATTACCAAGAGTTTTCCTATGAAGTTAGGTCTACAGTTGCTTTCTCCCAATACGAATCCATATTGAAGCAAAACGTCCACCTCGCTGGCACTAGGCTTTTTGGTAATTTTGTATACAAAAAGAAAGCAACGATTGGTGTGAGCGCTAGGTTCTATGCAAACGTGAAAGACGATTATCTTATTGGCGGTGATGAAATTGTTGGACCAAATCAACCAAACGCAACACCACAATACACTTCAGACAGAACTACTATAACCGTAGACACAGTTAATTTGAAAGCTGACGTAGGTTAGCAGATAAATAAGTAAAAGACTTAGGAGCAAACATGGCTAATCAAATCATTAATAATGGTACGGCAGATAATGACGGTACTGGCGATACATTGCGTAACGCATTTGGCAAAGTTAACGACAACTTTGCTGAACTCTACACTGGTCAATTTTCCAAAGCATATGCTGATTTGACTGGAAAGCCAACTAGCATCACATCTTTTGGTATTGTGGATGGTTCAAACAACCAAGTCCTATCGACAGATGGTGCTGGAAACTTTACTTTCGTCAACGCAGGTTCTGGTGTTTCTGGCATAGAACTAACTGACTTGAGTGTTGGTGCAGATGCAAGTCCTGCAAATAATGGTGGGCTTGAATATGACAACACTACTGGCGTATTTGTATATACTCCACCTGTAATACCAACAACGATTTTAAGTCTTGGAATTTCGGATGGTGCAAACACCCAAATTCTTTCGACTAATGGCCAAGGCACATTTACATTTATTGATGCACCTTCTGGTGGCGGTGGCTCAAGCCTTCAGTCAAGAGTAAACGTAGTTGGCGTCACATCTTCAATAGCGAACGATGCTTCTGCGAACCTAGACATCACAGGTTTTAAGGGTTACGCACTCTTGACAATCACAACAGACAAAGCTGCATGGGTAAGAATTTACGCAAACGGTGCAAGCAGAACTGCTGATGCGAGTAGGTCAGAGGTTACTGATCCAGAACCAGATGCAGGCGTTATTGCTGAGGTTATCACCACGGGTGCTACAACTGTTATCATGTCACCAGCAGCATACGGTTTCAATCTAGAAGCTACCCCAACAACAACAATTCCATGCGCAGTCACTAATAAATCTGGTTCGGCTGGGACAGTTTCGGTTACTCTAAACGTACTTCAATTGGAGGCATAATATGTCTGACCTACATGAGTACATTGTCACCTTGCACAACAAGGATGATCTTGCACAATTCTACAAAGACATCGAAGATGCTGAAAGCGACATTCATGTTTACTTGAGTGAACCAGACTTTCCTAGACGTGCAGTTACTGTGACTAATCGAAGATTAATAAGTCGCAATACTCATTATATGCTAACCCATGAGGAAGCGCAGAAGTTAAAAGATGACCCCCGTGTTTGGGATGTCGAGCTTGCGGAACTCATTGAGCTTACAACTCGCCCTGCTGGTTGGAGAATGCAAAATGATAAGTTTTCTAAAGATTGGTTTACGGATGCGACAGACCATAATTGGGGGTTGTTGAGGCATACTGAAACTTCTAATAGGTCTAATTGGGGTTCTAATGGCACTAATACTATTACTGCCGATATAGAAGTCACTGCATCAGGCAGAAACGTTGATGTTGTCATTGTTGACGGACATATTGACCCCGCACATCCAGAATTCAAACCAGCAAATGTGTCAGATCACTATAAAGGTAATTTGGTAAACGACAATACTAATAGTGCATTATTCGATAGATCAGTTACCGTTAATGGGTTGAAGATTGTTGTGGCTGGTGCTGCTGGTGGACAAATTGCGGTTCCAGACGAATGGGCTAGAAAAACTGCAAGAATGGTTGAGTTATTAATAGACCCAACAGGACCAAGCATTGTACTAGCAGACCAAAAAAATCTAATTGCAACTCTCAAAGGCGATGTAGGAACTGTTCATGCAGGACTTCCTACAGCCCAGCGCGTTGCTTATGGTGGTGGCAACCAATATTCACCAAACTTTTTGACAGATGAAGGAGTTTCTTCATACGTCGGATATCAAACTTTTCTAGACACTCACGTCCATAATGATATGGTTTGGTATAGAAACGTAAGTGGCCCAAGCCCATCTGTTGGTGATAGAGACATTGAAGAAATTGTAGAACACCTATTTCATACAATCCACTTAATGGGTGTATTTGGCGCAGTTGATGGGTCAGAAACAGCACTCAATTGGATGGCAACGAACGCGGTTGGTGACGCATGGAAGTCTACTGAATTGCATCTTGCAATGAAAGAAGCCATCGACAACGGTATGTTTAATCCATCTGGTTATGGTCCTAATTGGGCAACTGTAGCAGACGATGCTGAAATAGCATATAAAGAATATATGTACCTTCTTAATTGGGGTATGTGGGAAATGAGCCAATTTTGGGATGGCGGAAGTCTCGCTCCTGAATGGAACGACAACGTAAGAACTGTTGCTGGTATTCTATCAAATAATCCATTAGGGCATGCGCTATTCAATACGTACTTTGCGCCTGTGCTAAGCAAACCAAACTTTGCTACAATGCAATCTATTTTTCAAGATGCTGATGCTGGCGTTTCTGGTTATGTTGTATCATCTCGCGTCAATCAATTCAATTGGTTTTCATTAACAAATCAAGTTACTGGCGGTGCAAACGGAACTTATGTGTATACCCCATATATTGATGCTGGTGATGCAGATAGAACAGCCGACAACAACCACGGCACACACTGTGCTGGTACGGTAGCTGGAAACACCCAAGGTTGGGCTAGAGACGCTGCAATATATAACATAAGCCCATATGGAAGCAACCCTAATAATATCGCTAGTAGCGTAATGTGGGACTATATTCGTGCTTGGCACAACACCAAAGCAATTAATCCAAAAACTGGTCGTA
>Ga0307488_10004023_pt1 | contig 12258 bp, 12 predicted proteins | sample SB02metaG_FD_202248 | JGI IMG/M metagenome (GOLD analysis project Ga0307488, IMG submission 202248) | Sea-ice brine microbial communities from Beaufort Sea near Barrow, Alaska, United States - SB 0.2 | ecosystem: Environmental > Aquatic > Marine > Coastal | place: USA: Alaska | collected...
TATTATCGAGTACGTCTCGCAAACCGCGGTGTTCGCGGGGTACGCACCGGAGCGGAAAAAAGCGCGCGACTACCTGACCTGGCTTTTGAAACAAAAAGAACACGTCGCCATGAACGTGGATTACGCCGACAGAGACGACGTCGATGTCGTCACTGCCCCGAAGTCGTGCATGGGGTACCTCACCGGGTACCGAGGGGAGGGCCTGCGAGGCATCGAACAAGAAACGCGGACGTTTATTTTTTCAAACGGCGGCGCGCCCGGCGGCGCGCCCGGCGCCGGCGACGCCATGGACGACGACGACCCTGGCAAGAAGGACGGCGGCGACGAGGCGAACACCAAGGACGGGGACGAGACGATTTTGATTTTCGGCGACTTGCCTGCCGACCGCAAGCGCGCCGTGAAAATTGTGGAGGAGAGGATCGAACAAGCGAAGCGAAGCGACGCGGGGCGAGGCGGCGGGGACCTGGGCGGCGGCGGAGGCGCTCGCAACGGTTCTGGCCGAGACGACCGAGGACGAGACGGAGGACGACGCGACGACCGAGGAGGACGAGACAACCGAGGACGAGGACGAGACGACCGAGGCGGACGGGACGACAGGAGAGACGACCGCAGAAGGGACGACCGCTCGCGGTCGCCGCCGCGACGCGACCGCAGGGACGACCGACGCGGACGGGACGACCGCCGAAGCCGGAGCCCGCGCCGGCGGGACGAAAGGGACGACCGACGCCGAAGCCGGTCCCCCGCGGGTGGTGACCGCGACAGACGACGCGGCGGCGGCGGCGGAGGGAACGACGTTTGTTTCGACTTTCAAAAAGGAAAGTGCGCGAGGGACCGGTGCAAGTTCAAACACGAGTCCGGTACCTCTGGCGGAGGCGGCGGCCGGGACCGGTCGCGCGACCGAAACGGCGGCCGCGATCGCGGTCGCCGAGACCGATCACGGTCGTTTTCCAGGGAAAGACGTTGACCGACCGACCGCGTTTGGCCTACTAGCTAGCGTGTTAGACCGACCGTGTTGCTGCATGTACATACCACTCATTGGATGAGTTCTATCACTCGTTGTTTTTTTCTTGCCAAATCATTGCGGTCACTCTATCACTCGCTAACGGATGCACTCACTTCTTCGCCTTGGCGCCGCTACCCTTGCCGCTCTGGCCGTTTTCCGAACACTTACCGACCCCCGTCGCAATCAACAACACGCGCGCCGCGTTGTTGATGCACTTGAACCGGTCGCTCCCGAGATGAATCCCCCCGAACCACCGGCTCACCACGACGCACACGTTTTCGCACCGCGTCATTTTCAGCAAATGAGACAACCCCTAGTTGTGAACAGAAAGTGTCAGTGTTGTATGGGCAATCAGGGAGGCGGAATGTGTTCAATGGGAAACACGCACCTTTCCAGCGCCGTGCTCGCCGTCGTCGTCGTGGTCGCTGTGGTTTATTTCCCCAACGCAAACGCGGTAGGCGAGCATGTTGTGGCTCGCGCGGTTTATTTTCGAATCGTAGGTCTTCAGGTAACTAAGAAACTCACCGGCCTCTTCCAGGCTTTGCAGGTTGAGCAACAAATGCGCTTGGAACGTGGATTTGCGCTCCACGATTGGTTCGCCGTGGTGGATTCGGTTCGCGAACGATTGGACAGCTTCGAGAGTTGAGGTGGAGTCAGAGGTGGAGACATCGCACTCTTCAGTTGCACTTTTGATAGCGGCGAGCTCCGCGGCGAGCGCGTCCGGGTCAAACACCTCAGCGGCTTCATCCACTTGCTCCAAGTCGTCATTCTCCGCGACGACCGTCGCGACTTGCGCCGCATCAATCATTTGCCGTATTTTCTCAACGAACGCAAACACACACACCTCTCCCGGGGATTCGAAATACGCTTCCTGAGCTAGTTCCGCGACTGCGTCGGCGTGAAACGATGCTGGTAAAACATCAACAGGTCCCACCTCCGCAACGAAGCCGGTTCTGCTGGGATACGTTTCCAGGGGTACGCACCGCGCGGTGAGACATTCGCAAGGCCTCGGTGTGCCATCGTGGGAGAGTATCCAGGGAGGCATCACGAAGTCACCATCCGCATCAGGGGAAGACGTGGTTCGCAGAGGTAATCGGAAGCTCCACACCCCACCCTCGTTCCGAAAATCGTCGCCGTAGATGGAAGAAAGCGCCTCGGCTTCCTCTGACTGCCGCGCCAGGTTTTCCAAGCGCTCGTCCAAATCCACCATGGGGACGGTAACCGCCGTGCAAACGGCGTGGACTCCGAACAACGCCCCGCGCCGGAACAGAGTGAGTCAAGGGCGGGTCGAGAGGAGGGATGCGAGAATGGTAAAAGTCGTTGTTAGTGGGAAAATTGTTTCGTGACAACGACGTTTTTGGAATCACAACTCGCGTGCGCCTCGGACGTTGCACGATGGCGTGCTTCAGCATGGCCGGTATGCACGCGGTGGCGCGGATGTCCACGAGTACCGCCCGCAGCCGGCGGCCGTTCGAACCCACGCGCGCCACACTCCACGACGCACGCCAACCTTCCGCGCTCGCTGGATTCTTTTCACGCCGTGTCAAACCGCACGCGCTTCGGCACACCGAGTAGTCCATCTGGATCGACCAAACACGCAGGCACGGGCGTGCTCTTGGCGACACGCGAACGCCCAGGCGTTGGGCGATGGCACCGAGCAACGAGTCTATACCTTCGGAAGTCGAAGCTTTTCGACAAGCATGTGTTCCGCGCAGGTGCGTGCTTCCCTTGTCCTCGCTTGTTTACGATTTCTCCTGCCAACTGCCAAAGCGGCGTCACTGACAAAACTCTTTTCGCTCCTGGCGATGCAAACTTACATAACACAGTGAGTCTCCGGAGATGCGCTATGCCGAACGATGGATAAACATGGTGCGCACTCTCCTCATTGATGCGAGGTGTCCAAGACCCATTCGCCTGCACCGTTCTCGTTGCACGTCAACGGCGTGTAAAACTCACCTCGAACTTTCATTCCTCCGCAGGGCGTCGCGCTGGTCTGCTCCGAGTGCGAAACCACAGAAACGAGTACGTGGTACGCCAACAGGGACGATGCGGGCAAACCGGTCTGCAATGTGTGCTCCAGGCGACAGGTATGTCACGCGCGTCGATCCCACGCGTCAATATTTCATAATCTTTGTGTCGTCACATCCTGACCCCAATACCCGCGGTGCTCCTTTTCGCAGCTCGCTGCCAGCTGTGGCAAGTGCTTCGAATGCGGTACGGATGGGGCAAATACAAGCCAATTGGTTAGGTCGAAGCTCCAGAAGGGCGCGTGGTACTGCGGGCCGTGTAGCAAACGAGAGGTGCGCAATTTCTGCTTCTTCTCTCTCTTTCTCTCTTTGCCCAAGCGACATTCGTAGGCATGATAACTTCAGTCACAAGCTGTTTCGTCTCGACTCACGTCGTTAGAGTTCCATATTCTTCGCAGGAGCTGGCCATCGAAACCGCTGCGGGGACGACGTGCATGGATTGCGGGACGCATACAACCAAACAGTGGTTCGACTGCAAAGACGAGTCCGGAAATAAAATGTGCCAGCATTGCTTCAGCAAGAACCGGTTGGTCGTCGCCGCGGCCGCGGGGACGACGTGTGTGAAGTGCGGGACGGATACGACCATCATGTGGTACAGATGCAAAGATAAGCCTGGAACTAAAGTTTGCAAGCCTTGCTACCAGAAGAACAAGCTGGACGTCGCTGCGGCCGCGGGGACGACGTGCGTGAAGTGCGGGACGGATACGACCAGTCAGTGGCTCAACTGCGAAGATAAGCCCGGAACTAAAATTTGCTTGAGTTGCTACGACAAGAACCGCTACGTCAAGAAGAAGACGGCGAGCGCAAACGAGAAGTGAGTCTTCGCGACGACGTTTTAGAAATTTTCGAGCACGGATACGAGTTTCACAACAAGTCGGACCTACCCCTCAACCTGTGACGCGCGAGCGTGAAGTGTATCACGCGGACTTTCTCGATTACAAGTGGCAAATAAATTCTTGACGAAGTTTCGATACAATAATAATGGTGGTGCGCACAACATTTCTCTCCTGTATCCGTCCTCCTCGAAAAGGTCCTCTCACGGCACAGCCGGCTCCTGTACGGCGGCCTCAGCAGGCGCATTACCCGCAGCCGCCTCGGAGGCGGCTTTTTCCCGGTTGTACTGGGTTTCGTACGCCGCCTTTTCCACCGCCCGTTCGGCTTGGATTTTTATCCGAAACCGTTCCTCCGCGGCTTCCGCGGGAGAGTACGCGGGGCCGGGCATTTGGTACCGCGGGGGCGCGCCCGCTTCCGTGCCTGGCATACACGGCGTCACTAAGTTGCACTCCACCGCGTTGGCCTTGTCTGCTCCTACGAAAACTGACACCAGCGCGGCGCCCAAGCCGAGCGCAGCATTGCGACGGCCAAGGTGCACGGATTGCGCCTCCTGCTTGGCGGCAGAGGCGTGCACGCGCACGGCGACGCGAGACGCGACGCGTTTCGGCACGGCGACGGATACCACCGCCGCGCGGGCGGTGGGCAACGAGGTCAAAAGGGCGGGCATGGTAATTGCGACGAGTCGTGCCGAGTTGTGTCGAGTTGTTGGATTTCGATCGGATCAAGATCGTATATTTTCGCGATCCGGCGAGTGTCGTGAAACTCGCGAAGAGTACCAGAAAGTTCATTTGCCGATTCGGTACACGACGTGGTCATCACAACAAAATCCTCCTTCCCATTTCTAAAACACATCCACGACATCTCTCTCACGGTTGGCAAGAAAAGCTCGGTTACACACAACGGTCGTTTCACCGCGCGCTCGTCCCGAACCCGTTGAAGTAGGCCTCGCCGAAGCGCCCCGAGCCGAACCGCTCCGCGCGGTCGTTTTGATCATTGTCAAACTTCTCGCCCCGTTGTCCGATCACCGTCGCCAACACCGCCGCCCTTTGTTCAGCCCTGAACTGCTCCACCCGCTCCGCGTTCATCTCAAGTGCTTTGCGCGTGTTTTCGTGGTGACTCGCCACGAGGGCTTCCTCTTGCAACAGCTCGAGGTCGCGCGCTTTTCGCGCAACCCTCTGTTCCGCTTGAAACGCCGCGGTTGCGGCTAATTCGTGAACGGACGCGCCTTTGTAGTGATCCGGACGCACTCGGTGCGACGCGAGTGATGACACCGCCACACGCGGGTCTTCCGTGAGGAACGGATCTTTATCGGCGTGAGAAAACTCGGCATCGTCCAGGGCTTTCCTTTGCGCTTTTTGCGTTACCAACTCGTCCTTTCTTTCATTCGCCATGTGTTGGTTTTGCGCCCGAGTCGCAACCGCGTGCGATCGCCGCGCAAACGCCTGTGCATCAAACACGTCGTTCTGGTATTGCTCCTGCTCTGCAATCAAGTCTCCGTGTTGTTTCTTTTGTTCGCGTGCGTTTGTTTTCCGCAACTCCTTCTCCGCGGTCTGCGCCGCGTACCACGAAGACGCCTGTTTGGTTTGCTGTACCCGGCGTTCGCCCGCGAACAGGTCCTCGCCGGAAAATTTCTGCATGCCGCTCGCCCCATTTCGGACGTCGTCATCTCCCAGCCTCGCCGGCGTCTCGTTTCGTAACCCACTCGGGTCGGAGAGGTCGTACTCTCTGCGCGTGTGTTTTCCCTGGTGCTCGGCGCGGTACGCCACCACGTTCCGGTTCAAATCAGCTTGTATCCCTCGGCGCTCTTGTTCCAAAATCACTAGGCGGTTGTCAAGCGCGCTCGTGCGCAAATCGTGTGCCCGCGTGAGTTCCGCCTCCGCCAAGGCCAACACCTTCTTCTCCGCGATCTGCGCGTCCAGGCCGGCGACGTCAACCTGGTTGTGTGTGAGGAGGAATGGGGTGTAGGGAGGGACGGGGGGTCAGGGAATGAACGTGGGGTTCGTGGAAGACAGATGGCTCGCGTCAAAAGATGCCTAAATTGGTGTTCCCCCTTTGGCTCGGATTGGTCAAACGCAGGTGCAATGAACGGACGTCCGGTGGAAACGTACCCCGGTGGTCCGGCGCTTGGCGTTGTGAATTAACGCCAGCCGGTCACGCGCGTCGAACCGTTTCGTGCGAGGGAAAGACTCGCTGCCGATGGTGGGCAGAACCATGGTCAGCGCCGCCTTTTGCGCGCGTCGCAATGGACCAATTCTGCAGTTGAAGCAGACCTCGGCTCTATTATTTTCCTGATGATGACCCGAAAACGCGGACGAATCCTGGCCTTCCGAGGTTTTCCGAGATCGACCCCGTCCTCTCAACAATATCGTGAGGCACGGACGGTCGCCGATCGCAATGGTCGCGGCCGCCGCCGAGCCCGAGAAGACGGAGACCGCCCCGGCGCGGGGAAAAGTGCGTGCTTTTTTTTGTGGAACGATCACGACGGCGACCGGTGGGGCGGGTCGAATCACGCGTCCCACCCTAGAATTCCGGAACCTTCGTGATGAGGGTCGATTCTTGGCGCCAAAACCAGATCGCAGACATCGACTCGAGGTGTGACGAATTCGTACATCCCGGAGAGATCGACCCTGTGACGCCCTGGACCCTAGAAACACGCCATACCAGTCCGTGTACTGACAAATACCCCCATCCGGACCTTTACCTGGATAACAGGGCAACAGCGCCCCCCCCCTCCTGGTGCCTGTTGCGAAAAAAGATGAAGCCCCCGTGGCGCAAATCGTGACGGCGGATGGAATCCGGCTGCCCATGGACATCGGCACGCGGGTACAGTGCCGCTGGCGGGACGGCTCGTTGTACCCGGTGCGGGTCATCGAGCGCCGGCCGGCCGGTGACACCAAAGGGGTTCCAATCCCGGAGGAGTACGAGTACTACGTGCACTACGAACAGTTCAACCGGCGCTTGGGTGCGTGTTTCCCGTTTGCCACGCTCCGCCCGCCTGATCGGCCCGATTACCCTTCCCTGTTTACTCATACACGTCACGACAGACTGACCCTTTCTTGTTAATCGGGCCAGATACGTGGGTCACGATCGTGGAGATGGACGTGAAATCCGCGGAACAGGACGACACTAAAAAGCGAAAAGCGGAGGAACACGACGAGGTGAGTATTTCCCATTTACCACATTCCGCCGACTGATTACCCATATGAGACTAACACTTTCTTTTTTATCTCTCAGGAACACGCCGAGTTTGATCCGAACGCGTTGCGGGAACACGAAGAGGTGACGAAAGTGCGGAACATCCTGAAGGTCGAGCTGGGACGGCACGAGATGGACACGTGGTACTTCTCGCCGTTTCCCCCGGGTGCGTGTTGTTGGGGCTTTCCCAAATCCGAGGACACTGTGGAGGCCCGATTACTACGACTGTTTACTCAGGCCACGTCACGAAAGACTGACACTTTGTTTTACCCATCGCAGAGTACACCACGTGCAAAAAGCTGTTTTTCTGCGAGTTCACGTTGAATTTCTTTAAACGCAAAGAACAGCTACAGCGACATCTTCGAAAAACGGAAATGTACCACCCCCCCGGGGACGAGATTTACCGGAACACGAGCAGGGGGAAAACCGCGGCGTTTTTTGAAATCGACGGGAAAAAGGACAAGATGTTTTGCCAGGTAAGTGACACAGTACCGTGGTAACTGTTACCGGGGCAACTGTTACAAACGCGTACTACGTACAACGCTAAAACACCAATACTCGAGACTCCGCGACTGACCCTTTTCTTTTCCCCAACCGCAGAACCTTTGTTACCTCGCCAAGCTTTTCCTGGACCACAAGACGCTTTACTACGACGTGGACTTGTTTCTGTTCTACGTCCTGTGCGAAGTCGACGAGCGCGGGTATCACATCGTGGGGTACTTCTCCAAGGAAAAGTGCTCGGAGGAAGGGTGCGTGTTTTTTCGGCGTTCCCAAATCCCGCCTCCCTGTTTGCCGCGCCTGGGCGAGTGCGCTACGTTCCGTAACATTTACTGGCGTACTGGCAACTACTACGTACATCACAAACGCACTGTTCCGCCCGAGTACGGGTGACTGTTTACTCATACACAACACAAAGTACACCCACACTCGCCGACTCAAGACGTTAACCACTTTTCTTTCCCAAGCACAGGTACAACCTGGCGTGCATCCTTTCTTTGCCTGCGTACCAGCGCAAGGGCTACGGCAAGATGCTGATTTCGTTTTCGTACGAGCTGTCCAAGAAGGAAGGCAAGGTGGGTACCCCGGAGCGGCCTTTGTCTGACCTGGGTTTAGTGTCCTACCGCGGGTACTGGACCCGAGAGCTGCTTGCGATTTTAAAAGACCCCACCAAGAACGTGATGTCAATCAAAGACCTGAGCGAGCTTACCATGATCAAGACGGAGGATATCATTTCGACGTTGCAGCACCTCAACCTGCTCGCGTACCAGAAAGGCGCGTACGTCATCTGCGCCGCGGACGAGCTCATCGAGAACCACCTGAAAGCCGCCGGCTCAGCCGGGGTGGTGGTGGACCCGGCGAAGCTAATCTGGACGCCGTACAACGCGGAGAAGGAGTACGCGAACTTCAAGGGGTAGGGATACAAAAAAGGAAGCGAGGGTTGTGAGACGGTCAGGTGCTGTGTTTTGCTTTTATTCGACGAAAGGTTTTTACGAATAGTCTTCTTTCCTTTCCGTATTTCTCGTACCTTTGCCGCCGACCGTCGTGGGTCCCTCCTCCCATACCCCGGTCCGCGGACTCGTGTTGTGGTGTTTCTTTCGAGGTTAACTCGTACGTAACTCTACCGACTCGAAGCGCCGCGAAAAGGCGCGACATCCAGATTCACAAACCGAATAAAGATTTTCTTTTTCCAGGGTTTCACCTGTCAAAATCGACTGAAGCAGACTAATTGCTCACTGAAACGAGGGTCCGCAGGGGTCTAAAGGGACTTTCATCCGATCGGGATCGGGCTTCCGCGTCCCCCCTTCGCCCCCTCCCCTCACTTCGCGTCGCGCACACGCCGCTGAACAGGTCCGCCCCGCGTTCCGTCTTCCCGCAGTATGATGCGCCGCGCCGCGGGACAGTTCCTCCGCGCCCTCCCGGCCCGGGCCCAATCCGGCCGGGCGGGATCGCTTAAAATCACCCCATCCCTGGGCGCGGTGTCCAGCCTGGCGGCCAAGGATGCGCCCTGGTCGCAGCTCGGTGCGATCGGACGCGGGTTCCAAACCGCGCCGGTCATGAGCGCGGGGATCTCCGCGCAGGAGCTGTCCAGTCTTCTTGAGGAAAGAATTTCGGGGCACTACAGCGCGCTGGATATCGACGAAATCGGCCGCGTCCTGAGCGTGGGCGACGGCATCGCGCGCGTCTACGGCTTGAACAAGATTCAGTCTGGCGAGATGGTGGAGTTCGCGTCGGGGGTGAAGGGCATGGCGCTGAACCTGGAGAACGACAATGTCGGGATCGTTTGTTTCGGCAGCGACACCACGATCAGCGAAGGCGACATCGTGAAGCGCACGGGTACGTCGCCGGCGGGAGAACGGAAGCGCCCACCCTCCACAATCAAAATACACCGATCGGGAACAGCTTTTCTTCGAAGGGTGAAAATATCCAAACCACCGCGGCACAGGGCAAACAGTCTCATGATTTTGTTTTGTTGGAGGGAAAAAAAAACATTGAGTCCAAAAACTCACCCTCCCTCCCTAAACACCTTCTTCCCCCTACTACCCCAGGCGCCATCGTCGACGTCCCCGTGGGCATGGGCCTTCTCGGCAGGGTCGTTGACGGCCTCGGCAACGTCATCGACGGCAAAGGCGCGCTTACCAACGTCACGCAGCGGCGCGTGGAGATCAAAGCGCCCGGGATCATCGTGCGCAAATCCGTGCACGAGCCGATGCAGACCGGGTTGAAAGCGGTGGATTCGCTTGTGCCTATTGGAAGAGGTCAACGAGAGCTTATCATCGGTGACCGGCAAACCGGCAAAACCGCCATCGCGATTGACGCGATCATCAACCAAAAGCAGGTCAACGAAGGCACGGACGAGAGTAAGAAGCTTTACTGCGTGTACGTCGCAGTTGGCCAGAAGCGCTCCACGGTGGCGCAGCTCGTGAAACTGCTGGAGCAGAAAGACGCGCTGAAGTACAGCATCATCGTCGCCGCTACTGCGTCCGACCCCGCCCCGCTGCAGTTCCTCGCGCCCTACGCCGGCTGCGCCATGGCCGAGCACTTCAGGGACAACGGCATGCATTCCCTCATCGTGTACGACGACCTTTCCAAGCAAAGCGTGGCGTACCGCCAGATGTCTTTACTCCTGCGCCGCCCCCCAGGCCGAGAGGCTTTCCCCGGTGACGTGTTCTACCTGCACAGCCGTCTGCTGGAGCGCTCGGCGAAGATGTCCGACGCGGTGGGCGCCGGGTCCATGACCGCACTGCCGGTTGTGGAAACCCAAGGCGGCGACGTCAGCGCGTACATCCCCACCAACGTCATCTCCATCACGGATGGCCAGATCTTCCTTGAAACCGAGCTGTTCTTCAAAGGCATCAGGCCCGCAATCAACGTGGGTTTGAGCGTTTCACGCGTAGGCGCCGCGGCGCAGATGAAAGCCATGAAACAAGTTTCCGGGTCCCTGAAACTCGAGTTGGCGCAGTACCGCGAAGTCGCCGCGTTCGCGCAGTTCGGCTCCGATCTGGACGCCGCCACGCAGTACCTCCTGAACCGAGGTGCCCGTTTAACGGAAGTTTTAAAGCAAGGCCAGTTCGTCCCCATGCCCATTGAACAGCAAGTCGTCGTGATCTACGCCGCCACCAAGGGCTACCTGGACAAGGTCAAAATTCCCGACATCGGCGCGTTTGAAGAAGGGTTACTAAAGGAAGTGTCCCCCGCGCTTCTGGAAACAATCAGAACGGAACAAAACATCACCGAAGCCACCGACGCCAAGCTCAAGGAGCTATGCGTCGGGTACACCAAGGGGTTCATCGCAGCGAGGGCGTAAGAAGTGTTCGGGGAAGGTCTCTGGTTTCAACGGAGGCAGTGCTATCCGCCGACTGTATTTGGAGGGAAACGACGCCGACTGTATTTGTTCCATCAACAGCGCAACAAGTAGCTCGTACTATTTGTTATGAATAAAAAACAGGCGTGCCTATAAATAACGACCACTACCTCGTCCCCGGTAGTGACGAGGTAGTGTGGTACTCACCCTACTAATAGCTACTGCTACCGCTCCAGTTCGAACCGAACGACGTGCGGTTCGACGAACTCGGCGAGACTCTTTGCGCTTGGCGAATGTTTGCGCCACATTTTCGTCGCTATTTTAAGACCGCACTCGGCGTCCTGCGCCGCGTAAGTCACCTCTTGCGGGGTCAGGGTTTTCTTTTCCCAGTTAGTCATGGTTAGTGTTTTGGTTTTGTGCGTCAAGTGTATGTTGTGGAACGCGCAGAGTTTCTTCAGCGAAAAGCCGTCCGCTTGCGGTTGCATCTTTTTCGCCACGTCGCCGAGGTCCGCGAAAGTAATGGCCGCGTTCTTTGAGTTTGCATCACGCCCGGCCTTGTTCACAAAGCACTCCGAAAAATCCTTAACAAGTTTCCGGACATCCTCCTTCACGCCAACACCGAGTAACACCACGTTTTCGTGAATTAACAGGTTGACTATTTGCGTGTGAAGCGTCATCGCGCGCGCCAGCCGGGTCAGCACCGTTTTCCCGCTCTCCAGCTCGCTGAGCTGCAAAAGCGCCACCCGATTGGCGGTTTCGCCTTTCACGTAGTTCGGCCGCCACTCTATGTCGAAGCCCAGCATGAGCTTTTCATTTCCCGACGCCAGACGCAAACGCCACTCCTCGCAAAACCGCGCCGCGAAACCCTGGTCCGAGGTGCACACCACCTGAGGCACCGGGTGCCACGAAGGGTTCGGGCTCGAGTTGCCGGATCGCTCGAAACATCCTCGGCAGAAAAACTCGCGATCCACCGGGTCCCACTGGCACTGCTGCGGTTTTTTCGAAACGCACTCCGCGCACTCGGTGACTACGGCAAGCCCGATGGCGGACACGTCCGCCCGGACGCCAACCGACGGCGCGTTGTCCAACACACGCGAGCTCATTTCGCGTACCAAACAGTGCGGGGTAGAGACGTTATTATTTTTGCAAAGGGAGGTGATGTTTTTCACAACTACCTCCTTCACGTCTACGTCGTCCAAACGCCCGCCGCTCTTCGCGTTTCGAGGGAGTTAATCAGCGCCTGCATGGCAAATTCTTCGTTTCCCGCCTCTCGTTGTGCTATGTCTATTTCTATCGCGCCTCTATTTTCCGGCACGGGTAACGACTCCGTCCATTGCCCGGTCGCCGAAACGTCGTCCTCCTCCTCCTCCTCCTCCACTTTTTTTATGTCAGTCCCC
>Ga0307488_10004024_pt1 | contig 12256 bp, 11 predicted proteins | sample SB02metaG_FD_202248 | JGI IMG/M metagenome (GOLD analysis project Ga0307488, IMG submission 202248) | Sea-ice brine microbial communities from Beaufort Sea near Barrow, Alaska, United States - SB 0.2 | ecosystem: Environmental > Aquatic > Marine > Coastal | place: USA: Alaska | collected...
TAGGCCACGTGGATTATGTACTAGAAGCTATCGAAAACGGCGTACAAGGTGTGTACAACGTGTTTAACTGGATTTGGTACGATAGGCGCACACAAAAAGTTAAAGTGCGTATTGATCGTTGGGACACTTGGAGTATGGATAGTACACTTGCTCATATCATTCTTCCTATGCTTAAACAGTTGCAAGAAACAAAACAAGGTGCTCCAAATGTCGATGATGAAGACGTTCCCGAAGAACTCGCCTCAACTTCTTCTGAACCTAAAGAGAATGCTTGGGATACTGATAGCAATCACTTCAAGCGTTGGGATTGGGTACTCGATGAAATGATTTGGGCGTTCAATCAAAAGTCCCGAGACTATTGGGAAGGCGACTATTACAAGTACCGAGAACTGAGCCCAGAAGAAGACAAAGGTGATAGCCTCTTTGGTATTAAACTTGTATGGGAAGATAAAGAAGGTCGAGCTGCACATCAACAACGTATGACTAACGGATTTAAACTGTTTGGAAAATATATGGAAAATTTGTGGGACTGAATTTTAAGTAAAAGGAGACAATAAAAACTATGATGGACAAAAAAATTCTAGCAATTCTTGAAAAGGAACAAAATAGACAGACTGATACTGTTGAACTTATCGCGAGTGAAAACTTCGCGAGCCAAGAGGTAATGGATTTGTGTGGAAGCGTCTTCACAAATAAGTACGCCGAAGGATATCCGGGCAAACGTTATTACAACGGATGCGATCACATGGACGAGATTGAAGATCTTGCGATCAGTAGGGCAAAATCTCTCTTTGGTTGTAAGTACGCAAATGTCCAACCACACTCCGGCGCCAATGCGAATACTGCCGTCTATCAAGCATTTCTAAAACCTGGCGATGTCCTTCTTGGTATGGATCTTGCCTCGGGAGGTCATCTATCGCATGGAAGTCCGCCGAACATATCCGGTAAAATTTACCACTCATATTCCTATGGTGTGGATGATGAAGGTTTCTTGGATTACGAACAAATTGAGCAGCAGGCTCTAGCAATAAAACCAAAAATGATTGTTGCGGGAGCGAGTGCTTATCCAAGACAAATTGACTTTTCGCGATTCTACGAAATCGCACAAAACTGTGGAGCATATCTCCTTGCAGACATTGCACACTATGCTGGATTGGTTGCAGGATCCGCTTACGAGAGTCCATTTCCTTATGCAGATGTGGTCACTGCGACAACTCACAAAACTCTTCGAGGGCCCAGAGGTGGAATCATTTTATGGAACAAGAGGGAATACAATCGAAGAATCAACAGCGCAGTTTTTCCTGGCACTCAAGGAGGCCCACTGATGCATATCATTGCGGCAAAGGCACAATCTTTTCATGAGGCGTTGCAACCCGAGTTTGCAACCTATGCGGTCAATATCGTGGAAAATGCACAGGCGATGGCATACGTTTTGTCCAAACGAGGTATTAAAATTCAAACGAATGGAACAGATAGTCACATTCTTCTTTTGAATCTAACTGAAGGTAAGTACAGCGGCCGAGCGGCGGCTGATCTTCTTGAAGAGAATGGTATCACTGTCAACAAGAATGGAATTCCAAACGATCCAAGAGGATTTACCGAGACGAGCGGAATACGAATCGGCACTGCTGCTGAAACGACTCGACACGGTGGAGATACCGAATGGTTCGAGAGACTCGCGAATAAAATTTCTGATATTTTGTCTTGACAAAACACCAATTTTATAGTAGTATACAACCATAAATCAAAGAAATCAATATATATTATGCCACATAGACCTGAAAAAAAATATACATGATCAGAAATCTTCTTTCCGATCATATCAAGAATAACGCCTTCGATGATGAGATTGCGATCTTGTTGTCGGGAGGCGTTGATTCTTTATCTTGTGCCATATCAGCTCACGATCTTGGTAAAACCGTAAACGCTTATTCCTTTCATCTTGACGGTAATGAGAGTTATGATTTTCACAAAGCCAAAGAGGTGTGTGAGATCATGGATTGGAACTTTACTGGAGTTTCAGTTCCTCTGGATAATCTGGAAGAAGACTGGTTTCATTTGATGAATGAAATCGGCTGTAAGAAAAAAACTCATTACGAGTGTGTATGGCCATTTCTCTATGTTTACCCGAAGATCAAAGAAAAGTATGTTCTGACAGGCTGGGGTGCTGACGGTTATCACGGCGTTAGTAAAAAAGCAGTGATGCATTACAAACACCCTAAAGAAAAGTTTGATGAATTTCGAGATGAATATTTTCTACCAGAAAAGACAGCAGGGCTCAATTGGCACTTGACATTATCGCAAAGGTATGATACTATAATGGTCAATCCTTTCTTAGATGAGAAAGTAAAAAAATATTTTTACGAATTCACATGGGACGAATTGAACAAACCAAAACAGAAACAACATATTCGCGATGATTTTCCTGAGCTAAATAGCTTTGGAAACATTAAACCACATTTAAATTTACAACTAGCGTCTGGAGTAGATGATGTATTTCTTACACTGCTTGACAATAAAAAAATCAATTTCAAAAAACGAGAAAGAATTATGGATATCTGTAGAGACTGGAATATCAGAAACAACATAGTATCTTTAGAAGAATTTTATGTATAAACCATACAAGTTACGGGATGTAATTGAAGCATCCAATCAAAACAAATTCAAAGTAATATCTACCTTCGCGGGTGGCGGTGGTTCATCGACTGGTTATCGACTTGCCGGCGGAAACGTTCTTTGCATCAATGAGTTTGTTGAGGAAGCTCAGAACACTTATGCTCAGAACTATCCAAACACTCCTATCATTCCAGGCGATATCAAAGAACTGAAGGGTTCAGACTTTCTGGATCTCGTTGGTCTTAAGAAAGGAGAGTTGGACATTCTTGATGGATCGCCTCCTTGTTCTGCATTTTCTGTTGCCGGAAAACTTTCTCATTCGTCGGGTGGAAGTCACTCAGATGGATGGGGTCAAACTAAAAACTATTCTGATGGTAAGGTGGTTGAGAACATCGAAGATCTTTTCTTTGAGTTTCTTCGTGTCGCAAAGGACATTCAACCAAAGGTAATCGTTGCGGAAAATGTCAAAGGGTTGACTATTGGAGAAGCCAAAGGATACATGAAGCGTATTCTCAACACCTTTGAAGAGATTGGATATTCTCCTTCTTACGAGGTTCTGGACTCTCGTTACTATGGGGTTTCTCAGACAAGGACTCGGGTAATCTTTATTGCGATTCGTAATGATGTGATGGATGAAGTCGGTTTGAACTTCATGACAATCGGCCACGTGTTTCCGGAGCCAAGCAAAGAAGTCATTCCTTTGAAAGATGTTCTGGTTGGTCTTGACTATGACAAAGAAGAGGTTCAATACCTGACAGACAAGTTCTCAAAAACTGCTTACTGGAGAGATACTGGATCTAAGATGGAGACTTTCCCAAAGAAGGTTTTGACTGGAGGAGACTATCATCCCAAAGGGCATCACTTTAATCTCAAGAGAGTTTCTTTGGAAGTTCCAGCTCCAACCATAACAGCCATGGGCAGTGGTGACACGACTGCCGGTGCATTTCATTGGTCGGAACCAAGAAAGTTGACATTAGGCGAATTGAAACGCATTATGTCTTTGCCCGATGATTTCAAATTAACCGGAAAGTGGAATCAGCGTGCCGAACGCTGTGGCCGCATGGTTCCTCCGCTGATGATGCAAAAAATTGCAGAATCCATCTACAACAACATAATTAAAATATACAATGAAAAACACACCTGATTTTACCTTTGCCCACCGAGACGAAGGATTTGACAATCACATCGAGGATTCGATTCGAGGTTACACAAACCTTCATGACGATGTAGTAAATCTCTCTCAATACTTTGTTGAGAATGATTCGGACAAAATGGTTCTGGACATTGGTTGTTCAACCGGAAAAACCATCATGGCTATGATGGAACAGAATCAATCATTTGCTCCCAAAGCTCGTTATGTTGGAGTTGAATATGCAAGTGGGTTTCGCGATAATTTGTGGAATCGAGAAGAAGAGATCAAACAAAAGGAATTGGGGAGCGCAAAGTTTCACATCGAGGACATTCGAAACTTTAAGTTTAAGCCATCCAGTTATTCTTTGATCACTTCTCTCTTCACTCTACAGTTTATGCCGCCATCTGAACGGCAAGGGATCTTGAAAAAGATCTATACCAGCCTTGTGTCGGGTGGTGCGTTTATCTTCTCGGAAAAAACTATTTCTTCTGATTCAAGGATTCAAGACATGATCACCTTTTCTTTCTATGATCACAAAAGAAAGACCTTTGATGATAAGGATATTCTTGATAAGGAAAGGACTTTGAGACATATGCAGAAGCCTAACACTTGGGACGAATTGGTTTCGATGTTGGAGACGGCGGGATTTGATTCAAGGAAGATTCAACCCTTCTGGCAAAACCATCTCTTCATGGGAGCAATTGCAATGAAATGAACGAACCGTGGAAAAAAAGATACTATGATCTTGCAGGCAAAGTTGCCACTTGGAGCAAAGATCCATCGAACAAGGTAGGTGCGATAATCGTAGGAAACCACGGTCAAGTTCTCTCACAGGGATACAATGGATTCCCAAGAGGTATGGACGACGATCCCAAATACTATGAAGATCGAGAAAAAAAGTACGAAAGAGTTGTTCATGCTGAAGCGAATGCGATCTATAACGCAACACGCAACGGAGTTTCTTTGGATGGTTCTACGATGTTTGTCTATAGTCTTCCAATTTGTCACGAGTGTGCAAAGGCTGCGATTCAGGTAGGAATTTCTGAAGTGGTAATGAAGTGGGGGAGGATTCCGTATAAGTGGCAAAGGTCATGCCATTTGGCCGAAAGATTCTTTGATGAATCAAAAGTTAAACGCACTTACCTAGCCCCCTAAGTGTTCGCCTTTTTTTCTTTCTTTTTTCTTTACAAACACCTAAAAATATGTTATCCTATACAGGTTAAATAAAATTATGTCATTACTAAGTAAACTCAAAAAATCTTCTCGGATTAGTGAATCGGATATTCTTTCGGATTCCAAGTTTTTTAACGAGAAAGAACAAACACCAACTTCGGTGCCGATGATCAATGTGGCACTTTCCGGTTCTATGTCCGGTGGTCTCTCATCGGGACTCACAGTCCTTGCGGGCCCTTCAAAACATTTCAAGACATCCTTTGCCCTTTTGATGGCCTCGGCGTATCTTGATAAACATGATGATGCAGTTCTTCTCTTCTATGATTCAGAGTTTGGATCGCCACAGTCTTACTTCGAATCCTTTGGTATTGACACGAGTCGAGTTCTTCACACTCCGGTAACGAATATCGAAGAGTTGAAGTTTGATCTGGTTAATCAACTGAATGAGATCGAAAGAACCGATAAGGTGATCGTTGTAATTGATTCGGTCGGTAATATCGCATCAAAGAAAGAACTTGATGACGCTCTGAATGAGAAGTCTGTTGCAGATATGACACGAGCAAAGGCTCTGAAGGGTCTCTTCCGTATGATCACTCCTCAGTTGACAATGAGAGATATTCCTCTTCTTGCGGTCAATCACACCTACATGGAACAGGGAATGTTTCCAAAGGCGGTTGTCTCAGGTGGAACGGGTGTTATGTATTCCGCAGATAATGTGTGGATCATCGGCCGTCAACAGGATAAGAAGGGTACAGAGGTTCAAGGGTATCACTTCATTATCAATGTTGAGAAGTCTCGATTCGTTCGAGAGAAGTCAAAGATTCCGATCTCGGTCTCTTGGGATGGTGGTATTGAAAAATGGTCTGGTCTTCTGGATGTGGCGCTTGAATCTGGTCATGTTCGTAAACCAAAGAATGGTTGGTATCAGGCAATCAATCCGCAAACAGGTGAAGAACTAACTCAAAATCTTCGCGCGGCTCAAACGATGAATCGTGAGTTCTGGGAAAACATTTTCGAGGGAACTGACTTCAAATCCTACATTGAAAAGCGTTTCAAATTTGCAACTAAGGATATGATAGAAAGGACAATTGAACAATGAACGATAAATTTGTATACGTAGAAAAGGAAGATGCTGATTTTACTTCAATTAAAGTCTTGCAAAAACCCTATAATGGTATAATATATACATATGGAAAAATTAAAATATCTGAGCCCGAAGATGAAAATGGAAACGCTACACTCTCCTTTGATTGGAAAGTCGAGGAAGTTCCTCCGGCCATCGGTAAATCAAAGGAAGAACTTGAAAACGATGAGGTCTTCTCAAAGTTTATTGGCGACATTCTTGTTGAAATCTTGGAGTACAGCGTAGACCATGACAGATCTTCAGACGATAATACTTCAGACGATAATTAAGAATGAGGACTTTTGCCGTAAGGTAATTCCTCATATAAAATCAGAATACTTTGATAATGAAAAGAAACCAGTTTATGATTTAATTCTAAGTTTCATCTCTAAGTTCAACAAAGTTCCTAATGTCACAGCACTTGAGGTTGAGTTTCAGAGCTCGGTCGCAGTCAATCGGTCGGATGCAAATGATATTCTTGCTTGCATCAAATCGATTGATCAGGGCGAGCCAAATGATACTGATTGGTTGTTGAACAGAACCGAAGAGTGGTGTAAACAACGAGCAGTTACTATTGCGATTGTTAAATCAATCTCTATCATTGATGGAAAAGACAAGAAACATTCCGAAGGTGCAATACCAGATATTCTATCCAAGGCGCTTTCAATCTCCTTTGATACGAACATCGGTCACGACTATCTTGAGAATGTTGATCAGAGATATGACTTCTATCATTTGAAAGAAGACAAGAGTCCATTTGACATTGAACTTCTAAACACGATCACAAAGGGTGGTGTGTCTCGAAAGACTCTCAACATCGTTCTTGCGGGAACAGGTGTTGGTAAGAGTTTGGCGATGTGTCACTTTGCGGCTGATAATCTTCGACAAGGTAAGAATGTTCTTTACATCACTTTGGAGATGGCTGAGGAAAAGATCGCGGAACGTATTGATGCAAATCTTCTGGATGTTCAGATTGATCAGCTCGAGAATCTTCCAAGAGATACCTTCAAGACCAAAGTATCAAAGGTTCGGGAGAAGACTCAAGGTAAGTTGATCATCAAGGAATATCCAACTGCGACTGCCCATGTTGGTCACTTTCGAGCTCTTCTGGATGAGTTGAGAATGAAGAAGGATTTCTCTCCGGATTCAATCTACATTGACTATCTGAATATTTGTGCAAGTTCTCGAATGAAAGGTCTGGGTGGATCAATCAACAGTTACTCTTACATCAAGGCGATTGCCGAAGAATTGAGAGGATTGGCGGTTGAATTCAATGTTCCGATCTGGTCTGCTACTCAGGTAACACGATCTGGATTTGGTAACACCGATGTTGAACTCACAGATACTGCTGAATCGTTTGGTCTACCGGCTACGGCCGACTTGATGATCGCTCTGATCTCTACGGAGAAACTCGAAGGTCTGAATCAATTGATGGTCAAACAACTCAAGAATCGGTACAACGATCCAACGCAAAACAAGAGGTTTGTGGTGGGAATTGATCGGTCAAAGATGAGGCTCTACGACGTGGAAGAATCCGCTCAGACTCTGACATCTGACGATTCCTCAAGCACTCCTGATAAGAGTTCATCTCACGATTTCAGTTCGTTCAAGATCTAGTGTAGGATTATGAGGAAATGCTCGATTGTAACTCTTTTTTTGCGACGGTAACGTTGCTTGAGTTACCGTCGCAAAAATAACGTTACTAACATTATGATAAATAATGAAAACTGGAGCCAAGTTTTACATCTTTTTTACACAGTTAGGTGTTGACTTTCACAGGTTATAGTTCATAATGGGGTAAGATGATAGTACAAATAGAAGGTTCTACAGAGTCCAAAAGGAAACATGTTGAGGCAGCTGCATACTTTTTTGAGAAGCTTCTCTTCAAACGAAGGTTGCCGAGTCTGAGACTGGACGTGGAATTGGTTCATCGTCTCAAGCATAAGGAGGAAACTGAAGGTGACTGTATTTGGGAAGACCGACCGACTAAACCAAGAGAATTTACAGTCCGTTTGGACTCAAGTAGTAATCTTGCGAATCTTATCGAGACTTTGGCTCATGAGATGGTTCATGTCAAACAGTATGCCATCGGAGAATTGAAAGACACTACTCTTGAGAGTGTTATCTGGTTGGGTGAATACTACAGTTGCGAGAAGATTCACTATTATGATTGGCCGTGGGAGATCGAGGCGGCTGGTCGAGAAACTGGTCTCTATGTGAGATATATGGAGGAGTTTGGATACACTCGTGAAAAATGGGCAAAGGGATTCATTTAAATTAGTTATTCTTATAAATAGAGGTATTATTTAATTCATGGGATCTATGTTAAAGTTTAAAGAATTTTTATCAGAAGAAGTCAATATATCCGATTTCCCCGAAGGAGTCTTTGGTGATTTGCCAGTTGAAAAAAAGAGCGAAAACAGTAAAACAACTGTGTTTGTCGTTAGATCGAATGATCGTCTTACCGATAGAGATGAGATCGCACGTAACCTTCTTCAGGCTGGACTAAATGCACAGGTAAGAGAAAAATCCGGTCAATCGGTAGATCCAGTCCACATAGATTCAGGATTTGATAATACCATTATCATACTGGTCAAACCTCTTTCCGGTGGAGTAGGCGAAACCACTCTCAATTCATCAATTACGGAATTGTTTCCAGCAATTGCATGGGAGACACGATATAATCCCACCGGAAGCGTTGAAGACTTTTACGATCATCTCCTTAAACAAGACCCAAAGAAGCTCAAATCGGTAAATCCAAAAGATCTAAAGGCGGCAATTGATACCATTCAAAAAGCATCCGAATCTTCAAAGTTCAACGAGAAGATGATGAATGCAGTGGGAGTTCTTAAGTACATCAAAGATGAAGAATCCTCAAAAGCGATTAGAATGGTTCATTGGGGATACAGGGCAAAACCTAAAGGTGTTCCAAAAAACCATCCCGGCGATATCTTTTTAGAGTTTGTTGATGGAACAATACTTGGAGTTTCTCTTAAGGCCGGAGGAAAGAAAACAAAAGAACCGAAACTTAACACCTACGTAAATCCCATCTTCAATTCCTTTGGTCAGCCTAAGTTAGTCAAATCTCTTCGAGAAAACCTTTGGGATAGAGTATATTCTAAAATTGAAGGGATCCCCAGTAAAATGGCTTATGATGGTTCGGGCCGAAGGCAAACTTCCAAGGCCTTGGTAGATCTCTTCAAAAAAGATTCTAAAAGATACGAGAGACTTTATAACGAAGTGCTTGATATTTGTCGCAAATCTGTGATAGATCTTTTTAGTCTCGACAAGGAGAAAACTTTGGATTATATTCGTAGTGGGATTCTGAGAGATGCTCCTGAAGTCCCAACAAAGGTAATTAAGGCAATAAAGGATGGATATGAGGAGATCACCGCCGATGATGAGTTGGGTGTCTTTCTTCCGTTAGTTCGATTTATCAAAGCATATCCATCAACCACTTCAAAACAGAATTGGTTTATTGATTTGAAATCTAAAAATTCTGTTGTCACAATGGAAATGTCCATACGTACCAATAAGTCTGGAAATGCAGGATCGAAAAAACTGGGACAGTTTTTCAACCTCTCAGTAAAATACAACTCCTTGAAGGTAAAGTAATGATAGGATTTAAACAGTTTTTAGTTGAGTCAAAGGTTGGCAAGAATGTCCACATGACGCACATCGAAGATCGTGTGATCTACGGTGGTGTTACTGGTGCAAGAGATGCAATCGCTGCTCTTCGAGCGTTTCGCGATATGTTGGGCGGCCAGGGTAAGAGCCGCTTTGATGTGACAGTCAAGTGGGACGGAGCTCCCGCAGTCTTTGCCGGAACTGATCCAAGTGATGGTAAGTTCTTTGTTGCAAAGAAAGGAATTTTCAATAAGGATCCGAAGGTCTACAAGTCTGAGGCAGATGTACGTGCCGATACGTCAGGAGATCTTGCGGATAAACTCACCATAGCGTACAATGAATTGAAAGATCTTGGAATCAAAGGTGTGATTCAAGGCGACATTATGTTCACAAAGAATGATCTTAACGTTGAGAATATCGACGGTGAGAAGTATGTAACATTCCAACCAAACACAATCGTCTATGCTGTACCCGTCAAGTCCGATCTAGCAAAAACCATAATGAAGGCAAACTTAGGTGTGGTCTTTCATACAACCTACACAGGAAAATCCTTTGAGGAAATGAAAGCATCATTCGGAGTAAAGATTGATAAACTCAAGAAAAAAACTTCTATATGGTATCAGGACGCAAATTACAAGGATCAAAGCGGAACAGCAACACTCACAGACACAGAAACCACAGAGGTAACGGTGGCACTATCAAAAGCAGGAAAGATATTCCAAAAGATAGCGGGCACTACGTTGAGACAACTCCAATCAAACAGCGAGCTCGCTGGTTACATCGAAACCTTCAACAACTCTTTGGTGAGGAAGGGCGAGAGGATACAGAACACGGGCAAACATGTTAATGATCTAATCCTTTGGTTTGAGAATAGATTTGGTAAGGAAATGGAGAAGAGAAAGACCGAAAAGGGTAAGGCCGGAGTACAGGCAAAACTTGATGAGGTTATGAAGTTCTTCTCAAAGGATAACAAAAAGAACTTGGATCTGGTCTTTGCTCTACAGAACGCAATTGTTGATGCAAAACTTCTCATCATTGCAAAACTTGATAAGGTCAAAGAACTTGACACTTTCGTTCGAACTCGAAACGGTTTCAAGGTAACGGGTAGTGAAGGATTTGTTGCAATTGACAAGACAAATGACGGTGCCGTAAAACTTGTGGATCGTATGGAGTTCTCAATGAACAATTTTTCAAAGGATGTGGTTAAAGGTTGGGAGAAATAAATAATATAGTGAAATCATTTAAACAGTACAACGAAGAAAAGAAAAAGGAAGTAGTATTCACATTTGGTCGGTTCAATCCACCGACAACAGGTCACGAGAAGTTAATGAACAAACTTGCATCGGTTGCGATTGGCAGCAACTATCGTGTATACGCATCTCACTCCAACGATGCTAAGAAAAATCCTCTTCAGTACGATGAGAAGGTGAAGATCATGCGTAAGATGTTTCCAAAGCATGGACGAAATATTATTCTCGATTCGCGAATCAAGAACGTCTTTGATGTAGCCACTTCTCTCTACGATCAGGGATACACCCGTATCGTAATGGTTGTTGGATCGGATCGTGTTAGTGAGTTCCGTAAACTTTTGATGAAGTATTCTGGAGTCAAGGGAAGACATGGTTTCTACGAGTTTCCGGATGGAATAGACGTAATTTCTGCTGGTGAAAGAGATCCCGATGCAGAAGGTGTAACTGGAATGAGCGCCTCTAAGATGAGAGCAGCTGCAATTGCAGGTGACTTCAAATCCTTTTCTCAGGGCCTTCCAAGGTCTTATGGTGAGGATATGACACTCTTCAACCTACTTCGTAAGAGAATGGGATTGAAGGAAAAGGTCAACTTTCGCAAACATATTCAGTTGCCTCAGTTATCTACTATTCGTGAGAGATATGTTTCGGGTGACATCTTCAATGTTGGAGATACCGTTTACTCGGGTAACAAGGAGATCACTATTTCCGAAAGAAGAACAAACTTTATCATTGACACCAACGAAAACAAACACTTCGTTGATAGTCTTTCCGAAGTTCGACAGGACAAAGATGTAAAGGATCGTAAGGGAACACAACCCGCAAAGTATTTCGGGAAAGATGCCAAAGGGAATGACATGAAGAAGTCTACTAAGGCAGCTCGAGCTCGTCACTTTGAGAAGGGTGCAAAGAAGTCCGACGATGATCCTTCGGCATACAAACCTGCTCCGGGCGATAAGTCCGCCAAGACTAAACCTTCGAAACACACTCAGAAAATGAAGAAGAAGTTTCCTGAGTTGTACAACGAAGAGGTCACGGGAAAACAACTTGCAGATCTTGAGAAGTTCGGTGATCGTCTTTTGAACAAGTTCGATATTGACATCGAATTTACAAAGCACTTTGCGGATCGTATGAACGACAAACGCAACAAACCAGCCATCACAGTTCAGGAGTTGCAAAGATTGTTCAAGAAGATCGCAAGGAACAAAGGGAAGAACATCAAGAAACATGGCGATGCTGAAGCAGTTCTGAAGGACATGCAATCCGATCTCAATCTACCCATTGCGGTCGATTTCAAGAACGGCGAGTTTGAAGTTACGAACAAAACGATCATGCGTA
>Ga0307488_10004025_pt1 | contig 12256 bp, 14 predicted proteins | sample SB02metaG_FD_202248 | JGI IMG/M metagenome (GOLD analysis project Ga0307488, IMG submission 202248) | Sea-ice brine microbial communities from Beaufort Sea near Barrow, Alaska, United States - SB 0.2 | ecosystem: Environmental > Aquatic > Marine > Coastal | place: USA: Alaska | collected...
GCGGGTTTTTGCCTGAAGACAGGTTTGTTTGAGCCGCTTGCGACAGTTCTTAGGGAATAGCGGCGGGCGGCTTTTATGATGACCGCGATAAGTCCCGCTGCATAAAACGCTCGGCTCCCAGAAACCCGCACCAGCGCGGCTCAAAGGGCAGTGGCTCATGGTTAATGAGACGCGCCAGATACTCGCCGCATAAAGGCGCGTGGGTAGCGCCGTGAGAACCCAGGGCGGTACATACATACAGGCCCGGCTGATAGTCTGCAAAGGCTGGTTGCTGGCGTCTGTGCTGCTGGCACCAGGCCTGCAGTGCCGCCCAGTCCGGTACACCCCCCACTACCGGCAGGCGATCACGGCTGGTGGCTCGGACCCCCGCCCAGGCCTCTCCAGGCTCGGTCTCGCCCGGTAAGAAAGCGCTCAGCCGAGACAGCAGTTCGGCGTTATCCGCAGGCCTCACAGCCACTGAATCCTGATCTCGTTGATGGGTGCCGCTGATGGTCTGCCAGCCATCTGCAGCGCTTGGGAACAGGGACACAGGGCCACTCAAAACACTTCGTTGGCCGGTGCCGCTGGCATGCCTGACGCGCATTGCCTGGCCGCGGCTGGTGCCCAGTTGCAGGGGTGCCAGTTGCGCCAGCGAGCCTGCTCCGGTAGCAATAATCACCGTCTCGGCACTGCCCAGCACTTGCTGTTGGGCATCCAGCAACTGCCATACACCGCTGACCCGCTGCAGTGTCGCCACGGCGCTGGCACAGCGCAGCTGTATGGCTGCCAATGTTGCTGCCAGTTGCTGCGCCGCGTTGAGCCAGCCGCCGCTGGCATAGTGCAATGTGCCAGCGGCGCCCGCGGGTGCCGGGCTTGCCGTCAGGCGGGCAAAAGATTCGGGGAAATAGTCGCAGATACGTGCCAGTCGATCCTTAAGTACAGGGGTGTCTGGGGTCTGGCTGAAGCCGCTGGCCTGGTAACCACCTTGTTGTTGCAGATACAGGAACGCCGCCAGAGAGAATCTGGCGCGGTTGTCCGGTGCCGCTGCCAGTTGCGGATACACGGCCAGTTGCGCTATGCCCGAGGCGCCGGCCAGAGGTGTGGCTTTGGCCTCCAGTACCTCCACGGTCATGCCCCGCCGCAAGAGCGCCGCCGCACAATGCAGGCCGGCAAGTCCGGCGCCGATGACGATGACTTTGGCGGGCTTGCGGTTGGGTCGAGTGCGCATCGGCAGTGTTGGTAATTCTGCTGGCGCCGCCGCCAGGCGCGCCGTCAGCATCTGCGCCTTGCCGGCAAAGCCCGGCACCTTGCTGATGGCAAACCCAGCGGCCTGCAGGCCGCGCTTGACCTTGCCGGCAACCGAATAGGTGGACAGGGTGGTGTGCTCGTGACTGAGGCTGGCCCACTGGCAAAACAGCTCTGGTTCCCACATGGCGCTATTCTGTGAGGGGCTGAATCCATCGAGGAAAAAGGCATCCACCGGGGTGGTGAGCATGCTGGCTGCGGTGTCTACATCGGCGTAGATCAGCGTCAGGCAGATGTTGTCGGTGATCCACAATGGATGCATGCCGTGGGCTGGCAGTGGATACTTGTCTAGCACTGCGGTGGCCAGTTCTGCCAGTTGAAGCTCTGCCAGTTGAAGCTCTGCCAGCTGAAGCTCTGCCAGTGGCGCCGCCGGTTGCTGGTCAGCTTGCCAGGCCCGCTCAGTGGTCTCGTTAACACTGGGCGTGGGAGCAAGGGCCGCATACAAATGGCCAAGGTCGGCCGGCGCCACGGGCGCGTTTTCAATGGCCAGGTAATGCAACAACTTGCCTTTGGGGGCCACCTGCTGCCACAGGCGTGCGGCGAGCAGAAAATTCAGGCCAAAGCCAAAGCCGGTTTCAACGATGGTGAAGTTCGACTGCTGCAGTGCCTGCCAGCGCGCCTGCAGATTATTGGCTTCGATAAAAACAAACTGTTTTTCCGCCAGACCGCCCTGGCGGTTCCAGTAGATGTCGCCAAACGCCGCAGACCACGGAGTTTCTGCATTCTCCCAGCCGATGTTGGCATGCTCCAGCAGGTAGCCTTGCTGGTCTGCAGCCGTCATAGGGTGCTCACAGTTTGCTCACTGTTCTGTCAGGAAGGTGGCAACAGGGCGCTTGGGATCGGTGATCCACTCGCTCCAGGAGCCAGCGTAGAGCGCCGGTTCCGGCAAGCCGGCGTGGACCATGGCCAGCAGGTTCTGCGCGGCCGTAACACCGGAACCGCAGTAGCAGCTGATGGGGGTCGACGCGTCGGCCCCGAGTGCCTTGAACCTGGCCCGCAATTCAGCAGCCGGCTTGAAACAACTGCTGGCGTCAAGGTTGGCGCTGAAGGGGGCGCACACTGCCCCCGGAATATGTCCGGCAATGGGGTCAATGGGTTCTGCCCGACCCTCAAATCGCGCCAGTTCGCGGGCATCCAGCAGCAGCCCGGTGGCTGGCTGCAGGTCTGCGGCCGTGACCTCGCGGGTTAATGCCGGCCCCTGGCTGAAATTGCTTGAGGTAAAGGTTGGTACTGTCTGGGTGCTAGGCTGGTTAGCACCCAGCCAGGCTTTATAACCACCATCGAGCACCGCTACATTCTTGTGCCCAACCCAGCGCAGCATCCACCACAGCCGCGCCGCATAGGGACTGCTGTCAGCATCGTAAGCCACCACCAGGCTGTTGTTACTGACCCCCCAGCGTTGTAGTTGGGCCACAAAGGCGGCCTTGTCGGGCAGTGGATGGCGGCCAGTGTGGCCCGGGACCACCGGCTTGCTGAGGTCGTGATTGAGATCGACAAACTGGGCCCCGGGTATATGGCCCTCGGCATACTGGCGGGCGCCGGCAGCGGGTTCCAGCAGCGAGCAGCGACAATCAAACAGGCGCAGTGCCGGTGACTTGAGCAGGCCTGCCAGTGTGGTGGCATCGATAAGTGTGGTGAAGGGCGGAACTGCAGGTGTTGCTGGTGTGGTCATGGCTTAGCCTCCGCTGATTTTTACCTGGTAGCCGAGGGCAACCAGTTCCGCCTGCAATTCCGGCCGTTTGTCACCCTGAATCAGGATGGTGCTGTCTTCCACCGTGCCGCCGACGCCGCATTTGTTTTTTAATTTCCTGGCAAGGGCCTTGAGGTCATCACTGTTCAGTGGCAGCCCGGTAATAGCCACTACCGGTTTGCCGCCACGGCCTTTGACCTGGCGCTGCAGACGAACAATGCCGTCACCGCCGGGGGCCACTTGCGACTGTTTGCAGTTGCAGGCGTTGAGCGCCATATTGCAGGCTGGGCAATGTCGGCCAGCATCTGTGGAATAAACCAGGTGTTTGCTTTTCAATTAATCAGAGGTTCCTTGGGCTTCAGTTGTCCGAGTAGATATAGACGCCAAGATCGTCGTTACTGGCAGTCTGGCAAAAATGCACCAACAGAAACATAAAGTCGAGCAGGTCATCGGTTTCGAGGTTCAGGGCCTCGATATCTTCGCATTCCATCCACAGTTCAGCGTAGCTCTCAACCTGATCCTCTTCGAGTTCTGCCAGACGCCCCATCAGGCCCTCGTCGAGGCGGTACAGATAAGGTCCGTCGACGCTGATTTCCCGATCCAGCAGTTCCAGGTCCATGGCGTCGGAGACAAAGCCGCCAGTCACCAGGGCATACAGCTGGGCCCTGGCATCGCGATGGAACTGCAGGCTCGACATGCAGGTAAAACCGTCTGCCGGATTTTCATCCGGTTCGAGTTCGGCGACATCATCTGCATGGCCTATAAAAAATATCTGGTGCATATGTTTGCGCCTAGAGCGCCTCAACCTCGTCTGCCTGCAGACCCTTGTCGCCATCGATCACAACAAACTGGACACGCTGGCCTTCGGCGATGGCGCGGCGGCCATTACCTTCGATATTGCGGTAATGCACAAAAATATCTTCGCCACCATCGCGGGTGATAAAGCCAAAACCCTTTTTGACGTTAAACCATTTCACGGTGCCGCTCTCTTTGGCGCTGTTGCGGCTGGCGGGCTTCTTGGCGGCGCGGCCTTCTGGTTTGCGGGCTGGCTTGTTGGCGGTCCGCCCGGATGACTGGCGGGGAATGCTGGCAGACAGGCTGCAGCCGAGGAAGACTGCGAGGATGTAGCTGGTCAGGACTGCCCATTCAGGGCCGACAGGTAAGTGCAGTGAACTGCTGATGAACTGGCTGACAAAATACGCAAGAGTGCCAACAACCAGGCTTAGGATGATGTTTTTTGGAATAGGATTCATGATAACCATTTAGTTAGAAAGGTGAAAAGACGGGCAAAGCGAACAGCTGGACGTTGCAACCAGCGCAATACCCCATTCGGGAGCGGCGAATAGTATGTGAACTAGCCGGTATTTTCCAGAATAGCGTTGTATCTTCTGACTGTGGTGTCCAGACCGTCCCACAGTGCATCAGTGATCAGCCCATGTCCAATCGACACTTCGGCTACCGGTTGCACCGCCTGGCAGAAGGCGGCCAGATTGTCCTGATTCAGGTCGTGGCCGGCATTGATGCCAAGCCCCAGTTCTTTCGCCACTGCCGCCGCGGCCACAAAGGTCGCCAGAATCTGTTCATGCTGGTTGGCGCGGCCAGCCTGCTTGCTGGCGTAATGATCAGCGTAGGGACCGGTATAGAATTCGATGCGATCAGTCCCCAGTTGTTTTGCCAGCCGCAGTTGTGCCGGCACCGGGTCCATAAACAAGCTGACACGGCACCCCAGCTGGTGCAACTGCTGGATAATGGCTTGCAGGTGACTGTTGTCACCGCTGAGGTCCCAGCCGTGGTCTGAGGTGAGTTGTATAGGGTCGTCTGGCACCAGCGTACACTGGGCTGGTCGGGTAGCCTCTACCAGAGCCATAAAGCCCGGAAAGCCATTGTCCTCAGGGCCGGCAAATGGATTGCCTTCAATATTAAACTCAATGGCCTGATTGGCGGGTTGGGCCAGCAGGGCCGCCAGGTCGTAGACATCGCCCGGGCGAATATGGCGCATGTCCGGCCGCGGGTGTACGGTGATACCTGCTGCACCGGCGTCGATACAGGTTTGTGCAGCAGCCACAACACTGGGGATAGTAGTGTCCCGGGAGTTGCGCAGCAGGGCTATCTTGTTGACGTTAACGCTGAGTTTGGTGCTGATCTTAGCGTCAGTTTTTGTCTTCGGTTCAGTCATTTATGTGTCTTGTCTCAGGTTAGACCCAGCCGCCGGAAGCGCGTCGCTGGTAGAGTCGCCGGGCACCAATAAAGCCCAGCAGCAGGCTCAGCAGGACCGTACCGGCACCGCGCAGGAACCAGGCCTGGTCATTATCGTCGGCAAGGGCCGCGTGGGCCTGCAGCAGATCATCAATCTGTTGTTGCAAGGCCAGTCGTTCAGCCTGCAGTTCCCGGTTCTGGGCATCAATGGCCACTGTGTTCGCTGCCAGGCTGCTGATGCGTTCGAGGTCCGTTTGCAAAGTCTGGTTCTGCTCGCCCAGTTCTGCGTTGCGGAAGACCAGTGCATCGCGCTCTGCTACCAGTGCCGCCAGGTGCTCGCGATTCTCCTGCAGGCTGGCTTCCAGGCGCGCCAGTCGGGCGCTAGCCTGCACCAGCTGGTCGGCGGCAATGGGGCTGTCCGCCAGGTACTGGGTCTGGATCCAGCCCACCATACCGTCATCCATACGGACCCGGCTGTAGCCACTTTCAGGGTTTTCTTCGAGCCGCTGCAGGGCGGTGCCACTGCGGATACCCTTGTGTAATATACGATGTTCAGCGGTCTGGCCACCGCGCAGCGGCACGTAGATCGTGTCCCGAACGTAGACCGTCTCAGCCAGGCTGGTGGCGCAGTGGCCTGCCAGCAGCAAGCCTGCCAGCAGTTTTGTCATCAGCGCTTTCAGGGGAGCACCTTCTTGAAGGGTTTGACCTGCACCTGGGCATAAACCCCGGCGGCGACGTAAGGGTCGGCGTCTGCCCAGGCCTGGGCGGTCGCCAGGGATTCAAATTCAGCGACCACCAGGCTGCCCGTAAAACCAGCGCTGCCCGGGTCTTCGTTGTCCACCGCCGGATGGGGCCCGGCGATAAGCAGTCGGCCCTCGGCAGTGAGGGTTTCAAGCCTGGCCAGGTGGGCTGGGCGGGCCGCGGCCCGCAACGGCAGGCTGGCTTCAATATCAGTACTGATGATGGCGTATAACATATTATTCCTTGGTGGAACTATTCCTTGGTGGAACTATTCCTTGGTAGAAGATGATTCCGGGGCTGCCGCTTCAGCGGGCGCTTCCTGCAGGTAACCACCCTTGGCCAGATAGGCGATGGTGATGATGATATAGCCCAGGGTGATGGCAAAGCCGCCAATCAATTTGTAGCTGACCCAGAATTCGAGGCTGAAGTTAAAGGCCACCAGCAGATTCAGGGCGCCGGCAATAAAAAACCCCAGGCTCCAGCCCAGGTTCAGCTTTAGCCAGACATGGCCGGGCAGCTGCAGTTGCGCGCCGAGCATCTTCTGCAGCAGGTTTTCCTTGCCATAAAACTGGCTGCTGAGCAGGGCCCCGGCAAACAGCCAGTTGATGATGGTAGGCTTCCACTGGATAAAAAGTTCGTTGCGGAACAGCAGCGTCGCACCGCCAAACAGCATGCTGATCCAGAAGATTACCTGGGTCTTCTTCTCGATGCGGCGGGTAGTGATGTATTCAAGGGCTGCCTGACCAGCAATGGCCACCATCAGTACCATGGTGCTGAGATAGATATCGCGACTGTAGAAAAATACGGCGGCGAACAGTGCAACTGGGACAAATTCAATAAATTGTTTCATGTTTCCTTAAGTGGTGTCAGCCACGTGGATTGCAAGCGGGGTATCATAGAGCATTTTGCTGTTGATATTAAATCATCACAAAAGTCTCCAGTTGGGCTAAAATGCCCGGCACTCTCAAGTGCCGACCAGGCCGGTAACCATTATGAGCCAATTTTTTCGTATCCATCCCGACAATCCCCAGGCTCGGCTGATTCATCAGGCGGCGGATATTATTCGCCAGGGTGGTGTCATTATTTACCCCACTGACTCGGCTTATGCCCTGGGTTGCCATATCGGTGACAAGCAGGCCTTGCAGCGGATCCGGCAGATTCGGCGTCTCGACGATGACCATAATTTCAGCCTGGTGTGCCGCGACCTGTCAGACCTGGGCATTTACGCCAAGGTCAGTAATTCAGCTTACCGGTTGCTCAAGGCGGCGACGCCTGGACCCTACACCTTTGTCCTGCAAGCCACCAAAGAAGTTCCCCGCCGCTTGGTAAACCCGAAGCGCAAGACCATTGGCCTGCGGGTGCCGGAAAACGCTATCTGCAGTGCCCTGCTGCATGAATTGGGCGAGCCGATCATGAGTTCCAGCCTTATTCTGCCTGGCCATGAATATCCTTTAACGGATCCGCTGGAAATGCGCGACCTGCTTGAAAAACAGGTTGACCTGATTATTGATGGTGGCTTCTGTGGGTTGGAGAGCACCAGTGTTATTGACCTGGAGAACGACTTGCCGGTGATTCTGCGCGAAGGGCGGGGCGATCTGGCTCTGTTTGCTGCCTGATTGGTTGGAAGACATCCCGCCCCACATTCATATACAATGGTCCATCGTCAGAGTATATGTCCGCTGCCGCGCATTTTTGGTGCTGGCGGGGGCTGCCACGCTATTGTCAACCAATTGTTTTTTGACAACCAATGGGTTTTTAACAACCATTTATCAATTATTACTGATCAGGTGAAATTTTGAGTTTGCATGAATCGCAGAAGCGCGTGTTATCCGGTATGCGCCCCACAGGTAGGCTCCATCTGGGTCACTACCATGGTGTACTGAAGAACTGGGTGAAGCTCCAGCACGAGTTTGATTGCATGTTTTTTGTGGCTGACTGGCATGCGTTGACCACCCACTATGAAGACCCTGGGCAGATTGAGGAGCACGTCTGGACCATGGTCATCGACTGGTTGGCGGCCGGTGTTAACCCCGGTTCAGCCTCATTGTTTATCCAGTCGAAGGTACCAGAGCATGCAGAGCTACACCTGTTGCTGTCCATGATAACTCCCTTGAGCTGGCTGGAAAGGGTGCCGTCCTACAAGGACCAGCAGACCAAGCTTAACGAGCGCGACCTGGCCACCTACGGTTTTCTGGGTTACCCGTTGCTGCAGAGTGCCGATATCCTCATTTACAAAGCCGGCCACGTGCCTGTGGGTGCCGACCAGGTACCCCATGTGGAGATGACCCGGGAAATTGCCCGCCGCTTTAACCACCTGTATGGCAAACACTCGGGCTTTGAGCAGTTGGCTGAAGAGGCTATCAAGAAGCTCGGCCGCAAAAGTGGTGGTGTTTATCGCGAGCTGCGTAAAGAGTTTCTCGAAAAGGGCAACCAGGAATCCCTGGAGAAGGCCCAGGCTATCCTCCGTGAGCAGAGCAATATCTCCCTGGGTGACCGCGACCGTCTGTATGGTTATCTGGAAGGTGGCGGCAAGATCATTCTGCCGGAACCCCAGTCACTGCTCACCGATTCGCCGGTGATGCCGGGCCTCGATGGCCAGAAGATGTCCAAGTCCTATAACAACACCATCTCCCTGCGCGAAGAGCCAGCGCAGGTGGAGCAGAAGATCAAGACCATGACCACTGATCCGGCCAGGGTGCGCCGCACCGATCCCGGTGATCCGGACAAGTGCCCGGTGTTCAAGCTGCATGAGGTTTATTCGCCCGAGTCCACCCGCGATTGGGTGCGCCAGGGTTGTACCACCGCTGGTATCGGCTGCATTGACTGCAAGCGGCCACTTATTGATGCGGTACTCGAAGAACAGAAACCCATGCGCGAGCGCGCCCGGCAGTATGAGGATAATCCTGATCTGGTGAAGTCGATTGTTGCGGAAGGTTGTGAGAAGGCCCGTAATGTCGCCAAGGCTACCCTGGAAGAGGTGCGTGCTGCCATGGGTCTGGATTATCGCTAGGGAGCCCGCCAGGTGCAGCAGATTAGCCATCAACAGATCTTGTGGACAGGCCATGACGGGGTCGCAGCATGACTGATGTCACTGAGCAGGATCCGCCTGCGGCGGTAGATCCCGATCGCGCACCAAAAACTGCGCGCCAGTCGGAGATGCCGTTTGCCATGGTGGATGGCAAGCCCATGACAAATATGCCCATGGACTTGTATATTCCGCCGGATGCACTGGAGGTGTTTCTCGAGGCTTTTGAGGGCCCGCTGGATCTGTTGTTGTACCTGATCAAGCGCCAGAATCTGGATATCCTGGATATCAAGGTGGCAGAAATTACCCGCCAGTACATGGACTATATTGGTCTGATGACCGGCATGCAGTTTGAGCTGGCAGCGGAATATCTGGTGATGGCCGCAGTGCTGGCGGAAATCAAGTCACGGATGTTGTTACCGCGCCAGGCTGATGCTGATGACGAAGAGGATGATCCGCGCGCCGAGTTGATTCGACGCCTGCAGGAATATGAGCGTTTTAAGCAGGCTGCTATCGACCTGGATGAACTCAAGCGCATGCACCGCGACTATTGGGTAGCCTCGGCAGATGTGCCGCTGGTGGAAAAAAATCGGCCATTGCCCGATGTGGACCTGCGCGAGATGCTGCTGGCCCTGTCCAAGGTGCTGAAACGCGCCGCCAACTTTACCAGTCACCGGGTGTCATCGGAGACCTTGTCCACACGGGAGCGGATGAGTGCCATTCTCGACCAGGTGCATCAGGCGGGTGACCAGTTTGTGGCATTTGCTGACTTGTTTGACGCTCAAGAGGGGCGCTCCGGTGTGGTTGTTACCTTTCTGGCGGTGATGGAGCTGATTAAGGAGTCGTTGCTGGAACTTGTTCAGGTCGAGGCGTTTGCGCCTATCCATGTTAAGGCCAGGGTACCAGGTGACGCGGCTGTTGAGCTGGACGAGTCAGACTTTGAAGAAGATAGTTTTGGCCGTGGCCGCAAGGTAGCTGAGCGGGCCCTTAAAGAGGAAACGTCGGCCCAGAAGCGCTTTGACCTGGCGGCGTTTGAGGAAGGCTATCTGGCAGATGATGGCCCGGATGATGTTTTTGAAACAGATACTGATATTCAGCAGGACGCCGAGGCCCGTGATGGGGCTGCCGGCAAGCCTGATGAGCAGGTTTGAAGTGGGTCCCCGGGTGTCCTGGTGCCAGTGTAACCACATGTATAGATCACGATTGATATGACTGAAATACCCTATTTAAAGCAAATTGTTGAAGGCGCGATCATGGCGGCTGACCAGCCCCTGAGTATCGATCAGATGCTCCAGCTGTTTGACACCGAGCCGCCTGAGAAGGCTGCTTTGCAGCAGGTGCTGGTGGAGATCGCCAGCGACTGTGACGGTCGCGGCTTTGAGCTCAAGCAGGTGGCCAGTGGTTATCGCTTCCAGGTGCGCAGTGACTATGGTCCCTGGGTCAGCCGGCTCTGGGAAGAGCGTCCGGCTCGTTACACCCGCGCCCTGTTGGAGACGCTGGCGTTGATCGCCTACAAGCAGCCTATTACCCGGGGTGATATCGAAGAAATTCGTGGCGTCACGGTCAGCACCAACATCATGCGCTCGTTACTTGAGCGTGAGTGGATTCGCGTTGTCGGCCACCGCGATGTCCCGGGTCGGCCCGCCATCTACGCCACCACCAGGACTTTCCTTGACTACTTTGACCTGAGCAGCCTGAATGACCTGCCAACCCTGTCGGCCATCAAGGACCTGGACAAGATTAACGAAGAACTCGACCTTAATGACGAAGTTGTTGAGGCGCGGACCATTGAGTTGACCCCGGAACAGGCGGCCATGGAGGCTGAGGCTGAAGAGGCCAGCCTCGACGAGGTCACCGAGCGGGTCAACGCTATTCAGGAAAATATCAAAAACTTGTTTCGCCAGCCAGCTCCGGAAGATGACGGATTGGACGTTGACGAGACTGATGCAACCCATGCGCGGCCTGATTCCGGTCGTGATCCAGGTCCCGATGACACTGGCGGAAACCCACAATGACAGACGATCTGCCAACGGAAAAATTACAGAAGGTGCTTGCCGCCATGGGACTGGGCAGTCGCCGTGGTCTTGAAGAATGGATCAAGGAAGGCCGGGTCAGTGTTAACGGCCGGGTATCGAAGCTTGGCGACCGGGTTGACGAAGAGGACCGGATTGAACTGAACGGCAAGCCGGTGGTGCGCAAACCTGTGCGTCACAGGTATCTGTTGTACAACAAGCCCGCCAATGAGATCTGTTCCAGGAAAGATCCCGAAGGGCGTAAGTCGGTATTTGACCAGTTGCCGAAACTCACCAAGCAGCGCTGGGTGTCTGTGGGCCGGCTGGACTTTTCCACCAGCGGTCTGTTGTTGTTTACTACTGATGGCAAGCTGGCTAACAAGTTGATGCATCCCTCCAGCCGCATTGACCGCGAATATGCGGTCAGGGTCCTGGGAGATGTGACCGATGAGATACTGCAGAAAATGCGCGATGGCGTCATGCTTGAAGACGGGCTGGCAAAATTCAGCGATATCAAGCGCGGTCGTGAAGAGCAGGAAGGCGCCAACCAGTGGTATTACGTGGTGTTGATGGAAGGTCGTAATCGAGAGGTCAGGCGTCTCTGGGAATCCCAGGGTATTACTGTCAGTCGCCTCAAGCGAGTGCGGTTCGGCAGCTTTTTTATTCCCTCGGCGATTACTGCGGGCCGGCATATGGAACTGGCCACCAAAGAGGTGAAAGAGTTGTACCATATGGCCGGCGAGTCGCAACATGGCAAGCGCCCGCCGCGGGCTGATCGACCAGGGCGTGCAGGCAAGCCTGCGCGTGCAGATAAACCGGCACGAGCAGATAAACCGGCACGAGCAGATAAAGCGGCACATGCCAGCCGTGTTTCGGGTCCCTCATGGGCCGAGGGCGTTGATAAACCGGCACGTCCGGCACGTACCGGCCGGACTTCGGGGCCGACTTCAAAAGCGCCAGCGACTAAGGCGACTAAAGCGTCGGCGACTAAAGCGTCAGCTACTAAGGGGGCCCCTAAGGAGTCAAAGGAAAAGCGCCGTTAGGCGCTTTTCTCACGACACACCTTGACCTTGTTACGACCCTCGTTTTTCGCGCAATACATGGCATAGTCAGTGCGTTCCAGCAGGCGCTTGGCACTGTCGCCGGGCTGCAACATGGACAGGCCCAGGCTCACTGAGGTGGCGACTGCCTGACCCCGGCGTTCCATCTGCAGATTGGCCACGCGCTGGCGCAGGCGTTCGGCAATATAGCGGGCCCGCTCCAGAGTGGTATCTTTCAGCAGAACAATAAACTCCTCACCACCCTGGC
>Ga0307488_10004027_pt1 | contig 12251 bp, 11 predicted proteins | sample SB02metaG_FD_202248 | JGI IMG/M metagenome (GOLD analysis project Ga0307488, IMG submission 202248) | Sea-ice brine microbial communities from Beaufort Sea near Barrow, Alaska, United States - SB 0.2 | ecosystem: Environmental > Aquatic > Marine > Coastal | place: USA: Alaska | collected...
CTTGATTTTCAGGTAAGAGCTAAATTTGATGGTAAAAAATGGGCGATCCCTGCGCGTGTTTATGCCCGCCCTTTAGAAATCTATGAGGGTTTGTTATTAAAACCTGAAGAGCTGAAACGTGAACTACATAGTGTCGGTTATCGACATATTAAAGACGTGTACGAAGCGGGGCAGTTTTCTGTAAAGGGAAATGCCTATAACATCATAACACGCGCCTTTGTGTTCCCCGATAAGGCCGAAGTATCGGCTCGCTATCAAGTGTATTTTACAAGTGAGAACGGCGTTACCCGGGTGTCACGTGTCGTGGGTGCCGATGACGATTTTATTGCACGTATCGAACCGCAAGAAATTGGGAGTATTTATCCGCGCCATGGTGAAGACCGTGTGTTAGTGCAGCTAGAAAATACCCCGCCGCTATTAGGCCAAACATTGATTGCTGTCGAAGATAAAGATTTTGCAAACCATTACGGTATTTCGTTTAGAGGCATTGCGCGCGCGATGCTAGCCAATATTAAAGCGCGGCGTTTTGTGCAAGGCGGTAGTACCTTAACCCAGCAGCTAGTAAAGAATTTTTATTTAACGCAAGATAAAAGCTTGTGGCGAAAAATCCAAGAAGCCTTAATGGCGCCGTTGCTTGAGTTACATTATTCTAAGGCAGAGATTCTAGAAGCCTATATTAACGAGGTGTACTTAGGGCAGAGTGGGCCGCGTGGCATACATGGTTTTGGTTTGGCTGCGTCGCACTATTTTAATCGTTCGCTAGAGTCTCTACGTCCACATCAAATTGCATTGCTGGTGGGGGCGGTGAAAGGAGCATCTTACTATAACCCGTGGCGCTATCCAGAGCGTGCTAAAAACCGCCGAGACACCGTATTGCAAATAATGGCCAATCACGGCTTACTGACCAAAGCCGAGCATGTGAAATATACAGCGATGTCATTAGGTATCGTCAAAAAATCTGCCTTGCGCTTGGGAGACTATCCTGCATTTTTAGATGTGGTGAAACGTCAATTACGTAGAGATTACCGCCAAGAAGATTTACAGAGCGAGGGCTTGCGTATTTTTACGACCATGTCACCTAATGCTCAAGAGCTTGCAGAAAAATCATTGTCGTCTCGGCTAGCGCAGCATAATAAAGAATCGACTACGCAAGACTTACAAGGTGCTGCGGTAATTACTGCGGTAGGTAGCGGTGAAATATTGGCCTTGGTAGGCGATCGTAACCCTCGCTATAGCGGCTTTAATCGCGCGGTAGATATGCAGCGCGCAGTGGGGTCGTTGGTTAAGCCTTTTGTGTATTTGTCAGCGTTGTCCCAGTATAAAAAATATACCTTAAGTACATTGTTAGATGATAGTCCTGTGACAGTTCGTTTGGCTGGAGGTAAGCAATGGCAGCCTAATAATTATGATAACAAATCTCACGGCAATATTCCGCTGTATCAAGCCCTAGCATTGTCGTATAACCAAGCGACAGCGCGTTTAGGTATGGATGTTGGCTTAAAAAATGTGATTGATACCCTGTATGCTGCGGGTGTAGAGCAATCTATTCCGGCATTGCCATCGCTGCTGTTGGGGTCATTAGAGTTATCACCATTAGAGGTTAGCCATCTTTATCACTCCTTGGCAGCAGACGGGGTTTATACTCCCTTACGCGCGATTCGTGATGTGTTAGATACCAATAATCAGCGCTTAAGTCGTTATCCATTAAAGAGCGAGCCAAGAATCAATTCTGATGTTACTTATCTGATGCATTATAATTTACAAGCAGCTATGCGAATAGGCACTGGAAGAGCTGCGTATCAGCAGCTACCCAGTGAACTGGCTGTAGCAGGAAAAACAGGCACGACAAATCGACAAAGAGATAGTTGGTTCGCGGGTTACAGTGCCGATCACTTGGGCGTTGTCTGGGTCGGTAATGATAACAACACGCCAACCTCTTATACTGGCAGTTCGGGTGCATTACCTATTTGGATCGATATTTTTAAACAGTTATCTACACGTGGGATCAATAATAACCAACCGGAAAATATTGCCTATTACTGGGCAGATAGTCGCGACGGTTTGTTGAGTGATGAAAATTGCGAAGGGGCTGTATTAGTACCCTATATTCGAGGTTCTCAACCAGTACAAAGTGATCATTGTGGTACGATTCATCAGCCTATAACGCGTTGGTTTAAACAGTGGTTTGGCGAACAGTTTACTACGCCATCAAATACAACTGATACAGGACAGGGTCAAAATTAATAATGGTTAATATCTATGTTATGTTACAAAAACACGGGGTAAACAGAGTGATTAACCGAGCGGCTAGCAGGGTAATGGTTGCGAGTGCGATTATTTTATTGTCAGCATGTGCAACGTCACCGAAAGAAGTCATCATCCGCGATGCTACAGGTTCAGTGTCGGGCAATGCGGAAGTGAAGGCAGCACACCAAGAGGTTGACAGCGGCACAGTTAATAGTGATGACGCAAAAAATAGCGCGTCACCAGTGGTAAATGTACAGCCGGTATCGCCTAAAATTATTCGGTCATCTTCACCATTGCAACAAAAAATATTACAGTCGGCACAGCAAAAGTTAGCAGCTAATGATTATGAAGGCGCGATTGTTTTAGCTGAGAAAGGCTTGCGTATTGACCGCAAAGACCCTCAACTTTATATCGTATTAGCGCGTGCTTATGAGCAACTAGGGGATAAGCTGCAAGCTAGTTATTTTGCTCGGCAAGGGCTTCGCTATGTAAGAAAAGGCAGCGAAGAGTACCAAGTACTAAAGCGTTTAGCTGCTTAAGGAACCTCTGATGAAGCCATGATTTTTTTTTGATGGCTAAAATAATCGTCTTTTTACCGTCTAACGGCACCGAGGATCGCACCAAAAATTACTCCAGACTTAATCAGAGGCTCCTTAACAATCGCTGTAATTTTCTACTATAAATCGTGGCGTACAAACGACAAAAAACACTAAGTCTATAAGGCCGGTATTACGAATCATTTGCGGATGGTTTTCTGGAATGATAACGACGTCGTTGTCGCTTACCCGAGTCTTTGATTGCGTGTCAGGCTCAATATTGGTTTCATCACCCAATATTACCTCCCCTTCACCGCTGACAATAATGTAACGCTCGACCGTTTTGTTTAATCGATGTAGGCGAGTTTCGGTACCGGGAGATAAGCGTGCTCTTGCGATAGATAGTTGTCCGTCTTTTTCTGAATTAGATACTTCTAAGATGTAACAGCCTTCCTCAAAAAAATACTCATCCGATGCGTGGTTATGAATAATGATAGGGGCTAGCATTAATGGTGCCCTAAGAGGGGATGTCGATAGGGTGTCGATAGGGTGTTGGTGTTTAGGGTCGCCCCATTCACACCACGAACCATCGTAGACGGCAATGTTTTTTATACCGATTAAGTGTGCAGCAAAGGCAATAATACAGGCAGTGATGCCGCTGCCACAACTTGCGTAAAGTTGTTGGCCTGAGTTTATATTGGCATTAAGCAGTGACCCAATATAATCTAACGATCTAAATTTTCCGTTGCTTATCAGTTGATTGAACGGCAAGTTTTTAGATGATGGAATATGTCCACTCGCCAGCCCTTCTCTAGGTTCTTTTGCGGTGCCATTGAAGCGTTCTTTTGAACGTGCATCTAGAATGCAAATGTTATCGCGGTTAATAGCTGCACTTATATCGGCGACGTTTTTAATATTTTCCTTGTGTATCTGTGCAGTAAAGTTACCGTAGACTATAGGTATTCCCCCTCGTGTATTTTCTTCTCCTTGGCCCGTTTTTCTTCTTTGCGCTAGCCATTCAGGCAGCCCCCCGTCAAGCACAGCGCAGTATTGATGTCCCATGGTGGTTAGCATCCACCACGCGCGAGGCGCAGAAAAGATACCCGCACTATCGTAAACTACAATGACACTGTCTTGGTTAATCCCTAGTTGCCTCGCCTCTTCAGTGAATATTTTTTCCGAAGGCATCATATGAGGTAAGTCTGACGTGGTATCTGCAAATTTATGATTGAAATCAAAAAACCGTGCGCCGGGGATGCATTGCTCTCGCCATTCGTCCTGTGCATTACGGGTTATACCGGGCATGTGCGCACTGGCATCCAAAATCACAAGATGGGTATGCCCAATATTGTTGGCTAACCATTGCGTGTCTACTAAGACGCTAGGGAGTGTAAGCGGTGCCATTTTTATATTTTCTCACTGTGTGTCTTTTGAATGTTTTGAGCCAAGTGGCTGGCAATAATAGCATCCTTCATATTAACGCGGCGAAGGCTTTTTCGGCAGCATCTAACGTCGCTTGGATATCGGCCTCGCTATGCGCTATAGAGGTAAAGCCTGCTTCGTAAGACGCGGGGGCTAAGTAAATGCCCGCTTCTAACATCAGGTGAAAAAACTGATTAAAACGAGGGATGTTGCAGTTCATCACTTGTTGATAATTAATGATGGGCTTGCTGTCGGTATGCTCCTTTAAGAAAAAGAAGCCAAACATAGACCCCACGTGGTTGGTCGTAAACGGAATGTTCGCCGCATCGGCGCGTTCTTGCAGCCCGTTAACCAACATATCAGTTTTGGCAAATAAGCGTTCGTAAAACCCTTCTTGGGTCAATCCTTCTAGATTGGCTAGTCCTGCAGCCATCGCGACAGGGTTGCCCGATAACGTGCCTGCTTGGTAAATGGGGCCTAAGGGTGCAATTTGATCCATGATGGCTCTTTTGCCACCGAATGCACCCACAGGCATGCCGCCCCCCATTACTTTACCAAGTGTAATGAGGTCAGCATCTACGCCGAAGCGACCCTGCGCACCTTGTTGGTGAACGCGGAAACCCGTCATGACCTCATCAAATACTAATAATGCACCACTAGCGTCACAGACTTTACGCAGGGTTTGTAAAAAGCCATTAACGGGTGGAATACAGTTCATATTGCCTACGACAGGTTCAACAATTATACAGGCTATTTCATGACCCATTTCAGCAAACACGCGTTCCACTTGTTCGCCATCGTTATAATTTAGGGTAATGGTATGATCTGCGAGGCTACGGGGAACTCCCGGAGAGCTAGGCACACCTAGCGTCAACGCACCAGAACCCGCCTTGACTAATAATGAATCGGAGTGGCCGTGATAGCAGCCCTCGAACTTAACAATTTTATCGCGTCCAGTCGCGCCTCTTGCAAGACGTATGGCGCTCATAGTGGCTTCAGTGCCAGAGCTGACAAAGCGCACTTTGTCCATATTAGGGATGATGTTACAGATTTTTTCGGCAAGCTCAGTTTCAAGTTGTGTGGGCGCACCAAAGCTTAATCCATCTAAAGCACGCGCTCTTACTGCCTCAACAACAGGGGGGTAGGCGTGGCCTAAAATCATCGGTCCCCATGATAATACGTAGTCGATATATTGCTTGTCATCCTCATCGTATAAGTAAGGGCCTTGGGCGCGTTTAATAAATATGGGTGTGCCACCAACTGCGTTAAATGCACGTACTGGCGAGTTAACACCACCGGGTATATGGTCTTGCGCATCCGCAAATAATTGTTCAGAACGGTGGTGATTACTCATAGAGTTTACCTTTAAAAATGTTGTATATACCCGCAGTGGTTAGCAAGTAGTGTGATGTTTTATTGATTAATGCCTGTTTAGTAGTCCCTATGTAAGGATGAGCGCTAGCTAGTGTCGTTGTTGGCAATAATGAGTGATCAAGTAGCGAACATATCGCACAATATACGTAAATGATACGGCGAAAGTGGGATATATGATGTAAGTTTTACGGAAATGTCGTGTCGAAATATGTCTGCTTAGATGTTTCTCGTAAAGTGTTGTGATGGTCGCTAGAGTCACAATTCTACGTTAAGGGCTTTACAACCACTAAGCACACAATAATAATTAATAGTAATACAGGGAATTCGTTAAACCAACGATAAAAAATATGTGAACGTTGGTTGTTGTCGGCGTTAAATTGTTTCCAGAGATGAATACACATAAAATGATACAAGATGAGCACGCCTACGGCTGACACCTTTAGCCAAAACCACAAGGCAGATTGATAATAATCCCAGCTGTAGGATGTTAGCCATGCGCCGAATAGTAATGTAACCAGCATTGAAGGATTCCCAATACCGCGAATCAGCTTTCGCTCCATGATGATAAACCGGTCTTTACTCAGTTTATCATCACTCATCGCATGATAAACAAATAGCCTTGGCAAATAAAATAATACGGCAAACCAGCTAATGACGGCGATAATATGAAAGGACTTTACCCATAACATGATGGCTGGCCTGTTAGTTGTAACGTTAATAAAAAAGCTTATTTAGCGTATATCGAATTAATAATGTAAATGATATCTCAGTCTTCACGTTATATACACCCAATTCGGTTGGCAGGGCTGAATCGGGGGACATGTGCCAATGAACAAATGAAAGCTGTCGAGAAGGGAAAAGATGAAAAGTAAGCAACGAATAACGTAAGGGAGTTAATGCCCAAGGTGAAGCGCTTTTTGGGGCGACTCGACCATATTTGAGCATGTTCTATTACGATCTACATGCCTTTACTTTGTTATAGACGAAGTATTGATCTACTATAGATACATGGTGATTGTTATTTACAGAGCATGGGATTGAAGTAGTTATGGTAAAAGTAGGTATTGTAGGCGGTACAGGTTATACCGGTGTTGAGTTGCTACGTTTATTAGTAGGGCATCCTCATGTTGAGGTGACAGTGATTACGTCTCGTTCCGAAGCAGGTGTGGCGATTGCAGATGTCTACCCTAATTTACGTGGCCATTGCGACCTGCGTTTTACTGTGCCAGACAACCAGTTGCTATCAGAATGTGATGTGGTTTTCTTTGCGACACCCCATGGTGTGGCTCATAAGCTTGTACCTGATCTCTATGACAAAGGCGTGAAGATTATTGATTTGTCGGCTGATTTTAGAATCAAGGATGCGGTACTGTGGGCGCAATGGTATGGCCAGCCTCATGGTTGCGAAGCATTGCTACCAAAAGCCGTTTACGGATTACCTGAGCTAAATCGTGAGGCTATTAAACAGGCGCAACTATTGGCGTGTCCCGGCTGCTATCCCACATCGATACAGCTTGGCTTTTTACCGTTATTAGAAAATAGCTTGGTAGATCCCAAATATCTCATCGCTAATTCTGCCAGCGGTACTAGTGGCGCTGGAAGGCAAACCAGCATTAATGCATTACATTCCGAGGTCAGTGATAGTTTTAGTGCATATGCTGCCTCAGGCCATCGTCATTTGCCAGAAATCGAGCAGGGGCTGAGAGTCATGCAGGCTGCTGGTCAAGCGTCTGCAAAGCTGACATTTGTGCCACATTTGTTACCCATAGTGCGAGGAATTCATTCCACGCTTTATGGGCGATTAACAGTTAGCCGTGATATTGATTTGCAGTCGCTTTATGAAGAGCGCTATGCCAATGAGCCTTTTGTTGATGTTATGCCCGTAGGCGTGCATCCACAAACGCGCTCTGTCAAGTCATCAAATATGTGCCGTTTATCCGTCGTCAGGCCGCAGAATGATGATACCGTCGTGGTGATGTCGGTGATTGATAACTTGACGAAGGGCGCATCAGGCCAGGCAGTGCAGAACATGAATATTATGTGTGGCTTCGATGAGAGAGATGGCTTGCGCCAAGTGGCCCTGTTGCCGTAATCTGTTTATTTGTAACTACAGTGTTGATGATCGAGCTGCATGATGCTTGCCTATCTAACCAGGTGGCGATAAATAAAAATCCAACAATACTTTATTTTATTAGGAAAAATCGTTATGCCTCCCGTTGAACCAACTCCCGAATATGATTTGGCTGTTGTCCCCTATCGCCCTTACCGTCCTTGGCTATTAGCGATAGTCATTATTTTAGTAATGGCACTCCTTATGTTGTCAGGCTATTATGGTGGCCTTTATCGAGGCTCCATACTCGAAGGTGGCGCAATAGTAGAAAGGGATCGATTGCAAAAACAATATGCGGATGCCGAAATTAAAGTGGAGGCGTTAGCGCAGCAAGTGGCCAATTTACGTTTGGTGTCTGACGTTGATCGCAAAGCAACAGAGCAAGTGCGTGGAGAAGTGGTAGACTTAAGTGATACTATTGCTGAGCTAGAAAAAGATAACACTTTTTACCGCGATTTAATGCGGCCTGAGAGTGATGGTCAAGGAGTGTCCGTAGATGTGCCATCGATAGTGGCCGTGTCAGGCATACCCAATACCCACGATTACAAAATGGTTGTTAAGCAACAGTCAGCCAATCGCTCGCAAGTCGTCGGTTATCTTGAATTTACACTTGTGGGAGTCAATGCAGAAGGTAAATCAAAAAGTTTCTATTTGTCTCAGTTGTCGTCCACTGTTAAATCTGAGAAAATTAAGTTAAATTTTAAGTATTTCCAGCGGTTAGAAGGCCAGCTGATATTACCCGAGTCATTCACTCCAGAGCGTATTGAGCTAAAAATTGTCTCTTTAAAGCCACGGAAAACACTAATAGAAAAAACCTTTAATTGGATAACAACAAAGAGTGAGTAATCATAATGTTTGGTAAAAAAGATAAAAAAACTGCGTTTGCTGCGGGCGGCACAACCTTAATATCGAAAAATACAGAGATTGTCGGAGATATTCACTTTTCAGGAACACTGATGATTGAGGGGCATATCAAGGGTAATGTATATGCGATGGATGCAGACAATGCCCAAGCCCGTGTATTAGAAAGTGGCAAGGTGGAGGGTGAAATACGCGTTCCTAGCTTGGTGATTAATGGCTCAGTAACAGGTAATGTGTATTCGAGTAAGCATATTGAACTTGCAGCAAAAACAGTGATCAATGGCAATGTTCATTATGCGCTAATTGAAATTGTTAAAGGTGCGCAGGTTAACGGTAGTTTGGTGTACTCAACAAAACCTTTTCCTGCAAAAACACCCGATAAAGGTACAGCATTAGGTGCCAATAATACGAATATTAGAAAATCACCTGTCCATGGGCCAGAGGTGTCCCCAAGTAAAGTATAATACTTGACTACAATACTAGGTAATGCACATAATGACCCAATTATATTGTGGTCAGAGTTAATATCTATGATCATGATGAGTTAACCCGTTAAAAGTTCAAGAGGTATAAGGTCTAGTATGAATTCACCCGAAATGTTTACTCCGCAACCTATTATAGTTTCAGATAATGCGGTTAATAAAGTACAAAGCTTATTGGAAGATGAGGGTAATTTTGATCTTAAGTTACGCGTGTTTGTGACCGGCGGTGGGTGTTCTGGATTTCAATATGGCTTTACTTTTGATGAGTTGGTGGCAGATGACGATGCCGTTATATCAAAAGGTGATGTGACAGTATTGGTTGATAGTATGAGTTACGCATATCTTGTGGGTGCCCAAATCGATTATAAAGAAAACCTAGAAGGCTCTAAGTTTGTGGTTGAAAACCCTAATGCAGAAACAACCTGTGGTTGTGGTTCCTCTTTCTCTATCTAGGTACATTGTCACTGTGCGCATTCTGTTTTTTAATTCTCTTCTTCTTCTATGTGTGACCTTCAGTCATGCGCAGTCAGGCGAGCCTCTATTGTCCGAGAATGCTGATGGTTATGTTGCGCGCATTCTGAATAACTCTCCAGAAGAGGTAGCTAATGCTCTTGAACGCGTAGAAAAGCTTTATAGACAAGGTCTGTTGCCCCAGGGAGTTAATCCCATTGCTATTATATTGCACGGGCCCGAAGTTGAAATTTTTTTTAAAGATAACTACGAAGAGTACAAGCGAATTGTTGACTTAGCTGCTCGCTTGAGTGCGTTTGGTGTCGTCGACGTGCGGGTGTGTGAGACGCAGTCAGGGATTATGGGCCGAGGCCGCTCCAGTATTCATTCCTTTATCGGGACAGTACCTTTTGGGCCAACAGCCGTTAAGCAGTTATTGGATCAGCAAAATTACGTTTATTTTTAGTGTTGGCTTTTTTTCTCAGTATTGCCCTTTTTATGCTCATTCATCTACCTAAATAAATTCCACCCAAAATAACGTCTCTATTTGCGCCTGTAACAGAGGGCAGGTTGCCATGCTTGTGTTCCATTGTTTGCTTAGCAAGCCAAGCAAAAGCCAAAGCTTCAACCCAATCAGGATCTACGCCCAACTCGTTGGTGGTGCACACGATTCTCGGTTGCAGATGCTCAGCTAACTTTTCTAATAGAGCGCTGTTGTGAGCGCCACCTCCACAAATATAAATAGAGGATTGATTTTCTGGGTCAACTTTAGTGATTTCTTGGCTAACGGTGACAGCCGTCAACTCTAGGAGTGTTGCTTGTACATCCGCCGTTGTCAGTGCTGTGTTGATTTTATTCGTGCACTCTTCGAGCCATACGGGGTTAAAGCGTTCTCTGCCGGTACTTTTAGGAAGGGATAACGCAAAATAAGGGTCTGCCAGCATCACTGTTAATAGTTCTTGGCTGGGCGTCCCTGATTGCGCCCATCGGCCATCTTGATCAAAGTGTTTTTTTTGATGTTGCCAGCACCATCCATCCATTAATGTGTTCGCAGGACCTGTGTCGTAACCAAGTACCTTACCCTCCTTCGCCAGGTGGGTAATATTGGCTATGCCCCCTAAGTTGACAATAATTCTGTCTTCCTGGGTAGAATGAAAAATGGCTTTATGAAAGGCAGGTGCTAGAGGGGCTCCTTGCCCTCCAGCAGCAATATCTCGACGCCTAAAGTCAGCTACCGTGGTAATACCGGTTATCTCTGCGATAATGTTGGGATCACCTGCTTGTAATGTATAACCGCGGTCATTAATTGTAGCAGGATAATGGCGAATGGTTTGCCCATGACTTCCAACAGCGCGGATATTACTTGTGGAGATGTGAGATTTGATACATAACGCTTCTATCGCGTCGCAAGAATGCTTCGCGATGCTATAATCTAATGTTCGTAAAACATCAATTTCTCCATGCTCGGGTCGCGTTAACATGTTGACTTGTTGTCGGGTAATATTAGGCAGAGGAAGTGAGTAGGTGCCAATAATTATGCACTGCTGATTTGAACTAAATTGAACAAGCGCGGCATCAAGCGAATCAACACTCGTTCCTGTCATTAGTCCAATGTAATAGTCGTGCATAGTTTTTCCGTAACAGATGCCTATTAATAGGCCGGCACTAATTAGTTGCTAAGGGCTCTATTTTCCCAGCCAAAGCTAGCTGGTTTTCACTACTGAAATCAGCTAGCTGAGCTACTAATGGCTGAGTCTCCAAGGTGAAATTTGGGAGCAGCGATTTGGGGATAGACTCTGCTTTTGGTAGCTCAACACGAACGGGGTTACGCACGACACCGTTTTTGTGAAATTCGTAATGTAAGTGCGGGCCTGTTGCTAAACCCGACATGCCTACGTAACCAATGATTTGCCCTTGCGTCACTCTGGTTCCGGTGCGAATGCCTTTTCCATACCTGTGCATGTGCGCATATAATGTTTTATAGCTTTGTCCATGACGTAATACCACTGTGCGCCCATACCCGCCTTTCACACCTGAATACACAACTTTGCCATTGCCTGCAGCCCTGATGGGGGTGCCTGTAGGCGCAGCATAATCCGTGCCTTTGTGAGCACGAATACGGTTTAGAATAGGATGTTTACGCTTTAGATTAAAATGAGAGCTAATGCGGGCAAAGTCAACGGGAGTCCGCAAGAAAGCTTTCCTCATACTTTTCCCTTCAGGCGTATAATAACTGGCGTTACCTTTTACATCGGTGTAGCGAACCGCTCTGAAGTTTTTCTTTTGATTGGTGAATTCTGCAGCGAGTATTGGGCCGTTACCTATTTTTTCACCATTGACAAAGCGTTCTTCATAAAGCACTTTAAATGAGTCGTTAGCGCGGATATCTAGGGCGAAATCGATATCCCAGCCAAAAATACTGGCTAACTCCATAATGCTATTTTGCTCTAGACCAGCATCTGTTCCTGCTAAAAATAACGAGTTGATGATAGTTGCTTCACGATAAGCAGTCCGCGTATCGGGTATTATGGCGACGCTGATGTCCACAAAGCCTTTGTCAGTTTTTGTGAACTCAACGTGGTTCAAACGATTTTTTTGGTAACGTAGGCCGACAAGTGCACCATCAGTAATGTTAAACTCAATTTTTTGCCCTGGATAAATCCGCTTGAGTGCCCCTGCATTTTTGTTGCCGCTTAAGAATTGATGTAATGCTAAATCAGATAACCCTGCACGATTGAATAAAAAAGACAGGCTGTCACCTGATTTTAC
>Ga0307488_10004028_pt1 | contig 12249 bp, 9 predicted proteins | sample SB02metaG_FD_202248 | JGI IMG/M metagenome (GOLD analysis project Ga0307488, IMG submission 202248) | Sea-ice brine microbial communities from Beaufort Sea near Barrow, Alaska, United States - SB 0.2 | ecosystem: Environmental > Aquatic > Marine > Coastal | place: USA: Alaska | collected 2017-05-06
CCCAAGAAATCTCAAAGCAAGTAACTGACTATAGTAAATCTCCTCATAGTTTAGAACATCAAAAATTTAATGAAGATAACAATCCGGGCACTTGGAGAGGATTTCCATTAATTGCACCAGACGACACAACTGGTCTATCGAGAAAAAACAAAAACCTTATACAAGATACAATAACAGAAGCAGGCCGACATTATAAAGAATCTTGGCCAGATGCTCCAAATCTCCAAGTAACGAATTGGCAAAGAAGTATATTCAATAACGCTGATTATGATGTTAGCATATGGTTTAATATAAATCAAAAAGGTTCTGCAAACATGATACACAATCATCATGGTGCATTGTTTAGTGGAGTATTTTATTTTCAAGCAAACAATACCGGAGCATTAAGATTATATCCTGATAATTTTTTAACAGGGCAGACTCATCCAATGTGGCCCTATAAGGGAACTATGATACATTATCCCGAAGACGGCGACTTAATATTATTTCCTGCACACTTGTCACACGATGTTGAAGCAAACCCTATAGATACTCCGAGAATAAATTGTGCATTTAATGTAGCACTTGTGCCGAGACAAGATCCTTAAATATACGATAAATACATTATAATTGAGGAATTGTTAAATGGCATCTAACCAAGCACCAGTAGTAGATCGTATACGAATTATACCTAGGGGTCAAGCATTTCTAGACAGAAATGTAGGATCTAGTGGCGAAGTGTTTTATAACAGAGATACTAATTCTTTAAGGTTGTATAACGGTAACGATCGATCTGGGTTTGAAGTATCGCTATTATCAGCAACTGGTACATTAGACCTAACTACTGCTAAAAATAAAATACGAGCACACTGGGATACGTTAACAGATTTACAAACAGAAGTTGATCCAGTAGTTTACCATGGTATGGTAGCTCATGTTCATGCAGAAGGTAGAATATATTTTGCTCATGCAGGTGCGTGGATAGGTGTTGCTAATCAAGGCGAAGCAGGTGGTGGCGCAAGTGTAGATGTAAGTGCAACACCTCCAGAATCTCCCGAATCTGGTAACATTTGGTTTAATGCAACTACAGGAAGAATGTATGTTTATATTGATGACGGCGACACGTCACAATGGGTGCAACCTGCTAGTCCGGCTAGTTCATCACAAGAAGTAAATGCTTTTAGTTCTATAAAGCTTTCTGATTCAATGCAAATGGATGCCCAAGGAAATGACGTTTTAACTTTTGTTGACGGCCCGGGCATTGAAATTACTAACGATAGTACAAATAATACTATTATTATAAGCGCAAGTGCAGATTTAGGCCTTACAGACGGCACTAACGGCCAAGTACTAACAACAAATGGCAACGGAGTTTTTACTTTTGAAGATGCAGGCGGTGGCGGATCGGCGTACGATCAATCGTTAAATACAACAGATGCAGTGACGTTTAGTAGCGTAACATCACCTAATATACTTACTTCGGGAGTAGGAGTAACTAACTTTACTAGTTCAACTTCATTAACGTTGTCAGCAGCTGATGGCGTATTTTTAAACGGAATTGTAAGAAATACAGAAATAGTAAACACGCTAACAGGAGCAACTGGAACAGTTACTCATAGTCTTAACTTAGCATCAGTTTGGTATCACACTTCAATAGCAGCGAACTTTACAGCTAACTTTACTAACGTACCTACTAATGATTCTAGGGTTTTAGGAGTAGCATTAATGTTAGTACAAGGAGCTACTGCTTATATTCCAAATGCTGTTGCTATCAACGGTGCTAGTACTACTATAAAATGGGAGGATGGTACAACTCCGACAGGCAATATTAATAAAACAGACATTATAACTTTTGCATTATTAAGAACTGGTGGCTCTTGGTCAGTAGTAGGGAGTTTGTCAACTTATGGCTAATGAAACAGAATATGTTGTTGTTGTACATAAAGATGTAAATTTGGAAGAGTTTGATGCAGAACTTGCAGCATCTACTGGTGAAGGACCAATACCAAATAGAGAAGTTAAAGTAGCAAATCCAAGATGGGGTTCTAAACGAATGACCCATTGGATGCTTACTGATGCCGAAGTTAATTTATTAAAAACTGATGAACGAGTACTTACTGTGGAAATTCCAGCAGATCAACGAACTGATATTACTATAGGATTACACGCTACACAAACTGGTATTTGGTATAGAGGTGCAAGCACTAATAGTGATCATAAAAACTGGGGTCTGCGTAGAGTTATTGCTGAAGCAAATAGCGGAATATTTGATAATGCTACTACACTAACTGGTGACTACACGCATCAATTAACAGGCACAGGCGTTGATTTTGTAGTACAAGATAGCGGCATACAAGCAGACCACCCTGAATTTCAAGATGCAGCTGGAGTAAGTAGAGTTCAAGAAATTGATTGGTTTACTGGTAGCGGTATTGTTGGGGAAACACAAGATCAAAATTTTTATACAGACTATGACGGCCACGGTACTCACTGTGCAGGAATAGCAGCAGGTAAAACGTTTGGATGGGCAAAGAATTCTAGAGTATATTCACAAAAACTTGGAGGACTTGAAGGAACTTCCGATCCTAACTCGGGAATATCTATAACAAACGCATTTGACACTATACGGATCTGGCATAACAATAAATCAATTGATCCTGTTACTGGATATAAAAGGCCTACTGTTGTAAACATGAGTTGGGGCTACGGCACAACAAAAATTGAAGATCCGGCATCAGGAACATATAGAGGCGCAGCCTGGACATACGGAGTAGATTATTCTACTCGAGCGGAGTTAGAATCTGCTACAGGAGTAAACATTAATAGAACCACAATTGCTGATAATCCAGCAGTTGCTATATCTGTAAGAGTAACTTCAGTTGATGCAGAAATTGAGGAAATGATTTCTGATGGAATACATGTTATAATTGCTGCTGGAAATAATTACAACAAAATTGACTCGGCTACCGGATCTGATTACAATAACCAAGTTGTATTTGGTAGCACGACTTACTCCTATCATCGAGGAAGTTCGCCATACAGTACAAATGCATTTATGGTAGCAAGTTCTGACACAACAGTTGACGGTTCAAACTTAGATAAAACATCAATTTATTCTAGTAGAGGTCCTGGGTGTAATATATGGGCTCCTGGTACGTATATTATGAGTGCAACTAGCAATGATTATAATGTAAACAAATTTACTCCAATCAATTATGGCCCTAATGCTAGTTACAAACAAATGAGTATAAGCGGAACTAGTATGGCTGCACCTCAAGTAGCAGGATTATGTTGTTTGCATTTAGAAGTATTTCCTGACTTAGCTCCGGCAGAAATACAAAAAAGAATATTAGGTGAGTCTAAAGAAGTAATGTCGACTACTAGTGCAGACAACGATTATCAAAATGTTACTACTTCGATAATGGGACAATCTACTAAGTTTTTATATAGTAAATATAATTCAGCAACACCGTGGGTATTAACAGGCCCAAGTAATATATCAATAGGAAATTAAATGCCTCTATTAACATCAGTTAGTGCAAGATCATATGTAGCAAAGAAGAAGGGACAGTCTATATCATATGTAGCACCTACTATAACTCCTTCGTATGCACCATCAGCGGCAGCGACTGTAAATGAAGGAAGTGGAATTAGTATAACACTAAACACTACTGAAATCCCTAATGAGGCAACTATAACATATACTATTAGCGGAGTTGCGGCTGCTGATTATAGTACATCAAATACAAGTCCGTTAATTGTAAACAGCAACTCAACATCGGCAAGTTTTATTTTAAATGAGGATCTAACAACTGAAGGCCCTGAAACATTTACATTTACATATTCATATACGTATACACATCCAGTAGACGGTATCACTACTATAACCGGAACAGCAAATTGGACAGTTGGTGATGCTAGTACAACTCCAGAAGATCCAACTTATGTGTTAGGTGCAAACAAAGCAACAGTAGACGAAGGTAGTAACATAACAATTACACTAACAACTGCTCTCCTCGGTGCTGATACATCTGTAGGATATACAATTACAGGTGTATCTAGTGCAGACTTAAACGGCGCAAGTTTAACTGGAAGCTTTCTAACTGGAACAACAGATAGTATATCATTATCTGTTGCTGCTGATGCTACTACTGAAGGTCCAGAAAGTATTGTATTTACATTAGACAATCAACAAGATACTATTACTATTCCTATTAACGACACAAGCCTTAATCCAACATATTCTCTTACAACATCGTCAGCAGAAGTAAACGAAGGCGACACAATTAATATTACGCTTACAACTACTGATATTAGCAATGGTACTGAAATACCATATACAATTACAGGAGTTACTACAGCTGATATTAATGATGCAAGTTTAACTGGTATTTTTGTTATTCAGTCAAACACTGCAACTTTATCTATTGCAGTTACCGCTGATGCCAGTTTATCAGAAGGTGCAGAGACATTACAAATTGTATTAGATAATGGCGCCGGCGGAACAGTGCAAGTTACAATAAACGACAGTTCAGTTAACACAACACCTGCATATTTAAACCTAACATTGCAAACAGCAAGTACAATTGACGAAGGACAAGGAGCAACATTTAGAATTACTGGTAGAAATATTGCTACTAATACTACTATTGCTTACACAATCACAGGTGTTAGCGGAACTATATCATCATCAGACTTTTCACCATCATCATTAACTAGAACAGTAACATGGGCAGGATCGTTAAGTAATATTTCACAAACACAAGACTTTACTGTAACCCTTGCTCTAGACGAAATAACTGAAGGTACTGAATCTTTCAAAGTAGTATTAGCTGCAACAGATAGTGCTAGCACATCTACAGGAAGTTTAGAATCTCCAACTGTAACAATAACAGATACATCATTAACTCCAATAATCGGACAGCAAGATTTTTTATCAAGTACTACTTGGGTAGTACCTGATGATGTTATTAGTGTAAGTATGCTTGCAATATCCGGCGGAGGTGGCGCCGGAGGCACCTATAATTCTGGAGTACGATCTGGATCAGGAGGTGGAGGCGGCGCCCTTGCATACAAAAATAATGTAACTGTAACTCCTGGCGAGACATTAACTATTACTGTTGGTGCAGGTGGCTCAGGAGGTGCTAGAAATAATCCCGGCACAAGTGGCGGCAACAGTAATGTACTTCGCAGTGCAACACTGTTAGTTAGTGCAGAAGGTGGAGGCGCAGGAAGTTTTACTGGTGGAGGCGCAGGCGGCAATAGCAGTGTAACCGACGGGGGTGGTACTGGTGGTACTGGTGGTGACTATTCAACTGCTAGTCGCGGCGGTGGCGGCGCTGGCGCTGGTGGGTATTCTGGCAATGGCGGTGACGGACAAGACGGAACTTCAACATCAGCAGGTGGTAGCGGAAGCGGAGGCGGAGGAGGCGGCGCTGGCGCAGCAGCAACAGCAGTTGGTGCCAGTGGTGGTGGCGGAGTAGGCATACTTGGAGAAGGTGCAAGTGGTGCCGGTGGAAATTATCAAAATGACGGCTTTGGTGGATCAGGTGGTCAAGACGGACAAGATGGCATTGGTGGCACATACGGTGGCGGCGGATCAGGTGGGTTGTATAGTGGTAACCCTGCTACAGGTCTAGGCAGAGATGGCGCACCAGGAGCAGTAAGAATTATATATCCAGGAACTGGTAGACAATATCCATCAACTAGAACTGTAAATGAAGCACAGGTTACTGGTACATATGATACACTACTTGCAGACAAAACATCTATAGTAGAGTTTAGTAACAATAATAACGCATATGCTCCTGCTACTATTGTCTTTACTTTGTCAACAACTGATGTACCCGAAGGTACTACTGTAGGTTATACTTTTGTAAATGTTACAGGTACTGTTAATACTAATGATTTTATATTAAGAGATGCGCAATTTACAATAGGATCCGACGGTACAGCGTCAATAAGTATGCAAGCCGCAGCAGATTGGACAACTGAAAACACCGAAGCCTTTAAAATTACACTAGCTGCAACAGACAGTGTTGGTAATGACACAGTAAATCTTGCAAGCCCAACTGTATCAATATCAGATGATTATGTAGCAACAGTATACAATAGTATAAGTCTTGATAAGTCAACTTACAACGAAGGCGAAACAATTACTATTACTGTAGACTATACTGGTAATGAAGATAAATCTGTACAACTTTACTATACTATTAGTGCAAGTGGTACTGGAGATTTTGTTACTACAACTCGACGATTATCACTCTTAGACGGAAATACAAGTGAGCTTGATGGCAAAACAGTTATTGCATCAGATCTAACAACTGAAGGTGCTGAAACAATGACCGTTACATTAAATGACTTTGATCTAAACGGTAATGCTACTGGTAATGTATCTACTACTGCAACTATAGTTGACACAAGTCAGGCTCCTAGAATACCCGGAACTGGATTTGTGCGTAGTATTTCTAGGCCTAGTACAGCTACATGGTTTGGTCAAGGCTACTTATTTGGTAGTGGTGGCATTGGAGGCGATAATGATTTTATAATTGTAGGCGACGACAGCGCAGGTACTGATAGTTCTTTTACTAATCCAAATTCAGGCCAAGCAGTAATTTTTAATAGAGCAACTGGCGCTACTGTGCGAGTACTGAATAGCCCTACTGCTGCTGATAGCAATACATATGCAAGATTAAGTAAATTTGGTAAAGGTGTTGACATTACTGAATTTAACGGATATAAGTATGCGTGTATTGGGGCACCGGCACATAGAAATGCAAGTGATCAATTAGTTCCAAGGATTTATGTCTATAAATCAAACGACGGATTTTCAACAATTACTTTAGTAAAAACAATAGAACTTTCTGAGTATACTGCTATATCTACAAATAACACCTTGTTTAGAGGCCGAAAGACCTTTAAAGCAAAAGGAAAATGGTTAATAGTAGGAGATCATGCTTATAATTCAACTGGGTTATGTAAATATTATGACATAACTGATGAACTTTACGACTACGACTACACTGCTAATGTAATGGATGATTGGACAGGTTGGTCAGTCGGAACCAACGGAACTAAGTTTGTATACAGTGACCCATTTAAAGACGGAAATTATGCCGGCGGCTCAATTACTCCTCCTAATGAAGGTAAGATTGCAATGTTTGAACACAATGGCTCTTATTTTACTAGAGAAGGTTATCAAATAGTAGGTAGTTACTCTAATAATAGAGCTGACAACTTGAACTTAGGAGCGGCTGTTGCAGTATCTTCAAGCCGAATATGGTTTACTACAGTAGGCGAAGACTATAATGGCTTTACTAATGCCGGAAGACTACGAAATCTTGTGTTTGGTTCATCAACAGGAGCAATTATAAACAATCCACTAGTAACTAGCACAAACAATGATGAGTTAAATTATAATAGTGTAAGGGGCCTTGACGCCCATGGTTCTTATGCTGTTATGGTATGGGCAGATGCTTATTCTGCAGCTAGTCAAAGTGTAGTGGTGTATAACGAAGCAGGTACTTCTGTAAAAACAGTAACACCTACTTCTGGAAATAAGTTTGACGAGTACGGACAAGTTGTTCTTACATCAGAATATATTTACTTGATACAAGGGCCAACAGGCGGCGGCACTCAAACAATAGAAATATACTAAACATAAATACAAAGAGGTAAGAAACAATGGCATTAAATTTTCCAGCAAGTCCAGTAATTGGCGATTCGTATGCAAGTGGTAACACTACATGGCAATATGACGGAGTAGCGTGGGGCGTTGCACAATCGAGCAGTTCTCTTATTATACCTAATTCATTTAATACACTAGTTGTTGATGGACAAGATAATGTCGTTGCAGATATCACAAATGATACACTTACCCTAGTTGCAGGTACTAACGTAACTTTAACTACTGATACTGCAACTGATAGTATTACTATTAATTCTTCTGGAGGTGGCGGAGGTGGCGGAGGCGCAGTTGATAACGCCTGGCTAACTATTAACGGCGATACCGGAGCAGTTGTTGCAAATTCTGCAACAGATGCACTTACTATCGCAGGCGGAACAAATATTACTACAAGTGCAGCAAACGATACGCTTACTATAGATTTCGCTGGCACATTAGGATCAGCTACGTTTTCAGGCACTACTGATGCAACAACTGCAAGTCTATCTGTTGATAAGATTTATATGCCTGCTATTTGTATGTTAACTGTAGATAACTCAGGATCATCTGCTTATACATTCAATAGTCATTACTCCGGAAACAACCCACAAATCTATGGCCTAGCAGGTACTACTATTGCGTTTGATTTAACAGGAATAGGCAGCAGCCACCCTTTTGAAATACAAGATCCAACTTCGTCGGCATATAATATTGGTGTAGTACATGTAGCTCCTGACGGAACAGTATCTACAGGTGCTAATGCACAAGGAAAAAGTAGCGGAACGCTATATTGGCAAATACCTGAATCAATTAGTGGTACATATAGATATCAATGCCTAAATCATATTGCTATGGTTGGCGGAATAGTTATAAAGCGACTAAGCGTTATTTAATAACTTATTAAGTTTTTTTCGACAATCAATCATTCGAATAACATTTTCTCGATTTTGTCTAGGATCTATATATCCATTATTATAACTATTATGCGCTTCTTCTATAAAATTAAGTTGATTTACTAAGTCATTAAAAATAGTTTCAAATTGAATTTTTACATTTGGGTTAGTTATGCGACTAATAGCTTCTTTGTAATTAGTAAGATCATCTTTGATTTGATTATTTGTTAATTTATAAGACATTAAAAATTCTCTGCTTTAATAATAATCTTTTCATCTTCGTTATTACCTTCTGATACTACAGTTATATTTGCGCCGTCGTGCAGTGCTTGTAACGAGCATGGCATTAATTTAGGACAATCCCATACTTGACCTTCAGTTAATTCTTGCTCAAATACCTGCCCTGAGCTAGTATCGATCCATCGACATTTAAATGAGCCACTATTCACAAACATTGATTTGTCTGTTTCTGCATTAAAAAAGAACGGCGTTTTAGAACCACTAGTAGTAAAGTAAAATATTTTACCGCAGTAGTTAGGTTTGTTAGCCCACACTAATTCATAGCCCCAGGGATGTTCGATTACATTTTTATTTTCTTCAGACATGTGTACCTCTACTGCATTAAGTCGATTACTTTAAAAACTGTTTCCAATTTTGATAAATTAATCTTATTTGAAAGTGTATTTCTTAAACCGTAGTGTAACGGCTTTGGCCATTTATTAAATTCTGTCCAAGCATAACCATTATGTTCGTCATTTAATGTTGGCAAAAATTCATCTTCAACTACACACAAGTATGTGTAAAAATGAAATTTAGAATCATTAGATATAAACGTTTCTAGAGGAATGGTTTTTTTAATTGCTATTTCGCCAATCTCTTCAAAGATTTCACGTTGTAAGCCTTCCCACGGAGTTTCAGAACCTTCGTTAGTACCACCAACTAATCCCCAGAGATTATCATGGCGTCCTTTAGCTCTGTGTAAAAATAAGAATCTCTTAGTGTTAAGTGCGTAAACTAAGGCTCCGCTGCAAACTATAATTTCTTTAACCATACTAGTAGTTATGTTAGAATTCTAGTCGCCATGTTCCAACTGGATATTCACCGTCAACTGACAATATCCATTCATCTTGGTCATACTTGTATTGTACGCCAGTGTTTAGATTAGTAGTATATACAACAGTGCTATCTTCTTCGCTAGCATTAAAGACAATATGCCAAGTAGTTCCGTCCCATTCAACAATGTCATTAGCACTTGCTGCAAAATCAGTACCGTTGGTATTTTTCCAAGCATCTGGACCGTCGTACCCTGCATTGCTAGTATTACTACTATTGTTAATGTTTCCTAATAATAATATTCTTGGATTACTTGATTTTAGATCTGTAGGATTAGTCCTTTGTGGATCTATAATATAATCAATTTTATTTCTATCTCCGTTAGGACCATGAAACACTGTATCACTTGGTAACGTGTCGCTATCCCAATTAATTATTAATTCGCTATTATCTGCCGGATTAATTTGTACATAACCTACAATTTCAGTACTCCAATCAGTTCTTAACAATCGAACTTCAGTTCCGGATAACGAACCAGTTCCGTCAAAATCAAATGGCATAGATTTTAAATATCCAAACCATGTCTCGGCACCAACAACTCCTTTTCTTACAAGTTTTGCTGATGATGATTGATTTTCTGTAAGCACAAGTATACCATAATTATCATGGCTTGTATTAATTACTACATCTGCATCAGTTTTTAATATTGAAGGATCTTTCTTAAATTCTTTAATACCGTCAGTTGGTAATGTAGCAACCCTAGCACTTGCATCAGTGTCGTTTACTGTAGCACCACTATCTTTAGATATTGATGTACGTGTGTCAGATGTAGGGAAGTTTCTATCTTGATACGCTTGTAACAGAGGTCTTGACAAGTCAAGTTCAATAGTTCCAGCAGTTTCGTTAAAGATACTTTGTACAATAGTAGTAATAACACCAAGCCGTTTAACTTTAATAGGAGGACTAATGTATATAGGTGTTTGAAAATTTAATGTTGCAATATCAATTTCACTTTCGGTGCCTACTGGAATACTTCTACTACTAAAAGTAGTACCTGTTAAATTTACTACACTTAAACTTGTCCAGTCAATATAATTATCAGTTGTTTGAATTTCTAAACTTGGGTTAAACAACATTAATATTTGCTCAAGTATTTGTAATTTTTGATCTGTATTAGAACTCCATATGTCAACACTTAAAGAAAGTGTGTACGGAGTAGGCATTAGTCTTTCAACTGTATAGTTTTTACCTTCGGTGTTTAAGTATTCGTTACCGTCAGCATCGTATGCACGTTCTCTAATATTAAGTTTGTTTACATAACTAGAATCTGCCATTCGATTAAGATCTTGCTCAATGCCAGTAATATACACTGCCATGCGAGGCGCACTTGGAATTTTATTCTCACTGTTCTCTCTAATAATATTAGCAACTTGTCGAGTTAAGTCACCGTACATTACTGGAATTTCAGTAAGCTTGCCTTTGCCGTCTTTGTAACTAAAATTACTCATTAGGCGAACAATCTGTGTTATGTACCTGCGTATTTGTCCATCATAAAAATGTTGCATTACTTCCACCGACCTTCATATCGTTTCCATTGCAAGCTTGTAAATGGTGTGCCTGTTAATTCCCATCCTAATGGCATCATCACGTCGTTTAATTCAGCTATTACGCTAGTAGTATTACCTCCCTGAAACTCAAATTCTGCACGAATATCACCAGCTAAATTCCTATCATATTCTTTGCGGTATGACTTAATTATTTCGTTTAACTGTGCAGGACTAGTGATTCTACTTAAAGCAGCAATCATTTTAGTTTCGTTTGTACCAAAACCATCTATGGAAGCAAATAACTGTTCAACAATACTAGGTACTTTAGCTTGTTCTTCATCTGACATGATTCCTGAGCTACCTTCTGCACCATCCTGAGACGATCCCGGCGTACCAACAATGCCAACCATTTTAGGCATACCGGCTGCATTATTCATGTAGTCATTTAGTTTAGATTCAGCAGGTGTGCCAGCAATTGCTCCAACAGCCGTTCCTAAGGTAGGATCAACTAACGCTCCCTGCATAGGGCCCTCTTCAATAATAGTTAACTCTTTCAATCTATCTTTAGTAAATGTCGGTGCACGGTTATCTTGTTGGAAGGTTGTTTGAGTATCATCAGCTAACCATTGTTTATATTCGTATATTCTTGAATCATTAAGATTAACTGTGACGACTGAGTTAAAATAATCTTTAGCTATATCTTCGTCGCCGTCTATACTAGGAAATAAATTTTGTAATGGCATTTCTACACCATCAGGATCTATTACTTGTATAGTTACAATCTTAAATGACTCTGCAACATCTGAGGAATTGTTTTTAATATATCTTTTAAATATGTCAAAAACTACTGCAGGGTCGTTGCTAGAAAATAATGAGAAAGGCACTTTAGGAATTTTAAATAAATCTTCTTGTGTGTCAATTTTAATTATAACCTCAAATAAATCACCTTCGGCATAATCAGTTATAGCATTTATCTCTTCTACAATTTTAATATCTAAATATCTCATATCATCTCTCAACTAAAGTCCGGTAAAGTAATTACACCTGGTGCGTCTGGCTTTTCTTCTGGCTTTTCAACTGGCTTTTCAACTGGCTTTTCTTCTGGCTTTTC
>Ga0307488_10004029_pt1 | contig 12248 bp, 20 predicted proteins | sample SB02metaG_FD_202248 | JGI IMG/M metagenome (GOLD analysis project Ga0307488, IMG submission 202248) | Sea-ice brine microbial communities from Beaufort Sea near Barrow, Alaska, United States - SB 0.2 | ecosystem: Environmental > Aquatic > Marine > Coastal | place: USA: Alaska | collected...
CTAACGCTAAAAAGAAGTGTAGGTCATGCAAAGAATACAGCCTAGTCGAATCTGGTATAAAGGTTCCGCTGGGCTTTTTCTGTTCTATGGATTGTGTAGTGGAGCATGGCAAAAAGGGCGCTAGAGCATCCTCAGACAAGCGCAAGAAAGAAACCCTAACCAAGTTAAAGGCAGAGCTTAAAACAGCGTCACAGTGGCGTACAGAGGCTCAAACAGCTTTTAACGCATACGTGAGATACCGTGATAGAGATTTACCTTGTATAAGCTGTGACGCTTCTGGCGACCATGATGGACTTGGTGGCTACTGGGACGCTGGACACTATCGCTCAAGAGGTGCAGCTAAACACCTATCCTTCCACCAGCACAACTGCCACAAGCATTGCCACAAGTGCAACCGCTACCTCTCTGGCAATGTTGTTGAGTACCGTATCAGGCTAATAAAGCGTATTGGCTTAGATAAGGTAGAGGCATTAGAGTGTAACAACGATACCGTTAAGCACGATATAATCTACCTCCGCAGAATCAAGCAGATCTTTAAAGCAAAGCTCAAGCTCAAAAAGAAACAATCAACACTTAATTAATTTCAGACACAAAAAAGCCCAAATTAATGGGCTGGATTGTGCTACTCAGATTGACAGTCCTTGTAGCGGTCAGGTCGATAACGACACAGAGAAACGTGACTTACGATTATACATACTATTTTTTATATATCAAGCTAAAAAAGAAATTATAAGATGGTGCCTCTAGTAGGAGTCGAACCTACACGCCTCGCGGCAACGGTTTCTAAGACCGTCATGTCTACCAGTTCCATCATAGAGGCGAATTGGTCTGTGTGGCAGGATTTGAACCTACGACATCTCGATTCCAAGTCGAGGACTCTAACCAGACTGAGCTACACACAGTTAATGTAAGTCATTATTGTACACTATTAATCTACAATTTAGTATAACAACTAACTATCTATTAATTCCTAAACAAAAGGGTTTACATTCTAAACGAATGGGTTTACTATTACCTCAAGTTAAGTAAATAACAAAACGGAGAATCACATGAATGATTATAAATACCTTGTATCAAGCCCAGAAGTTAAACGGGCAGAGCGCAATGACCGCCGAATTAAAATGGCTGTAAATATTATTGGCCCTGCTATTCTTCTCGGAGCTACCATTCTATTTATTTAATACTGGGGTAACTTATGAGAGTAATTATTAATAGAAACAAGGCAATAGGGTACATGGATACTGGTGAAGCTAATGGTTATTTGGTGATAGATGACAAAAACCATCCTTGGTACGGCAAGCATTATGATGATATTGATATTAATGTACATGGCGGTTTAACGTATTCAGAATTAGTAGACTCTGGTACTTTACTGTGTTTTGATGAGATTATTGAGGACGATGTAGGTTCTTGGATGATTGGGTTTGATACCTGCCATTATGGTGACACTACTGAGCAATGGCCTGTTGAGTATGTGAGAAGTTACGCAAAAGTTGCTTTGTTAAATGTTGGTCTATTACTGGAGAAATAGCATGAGCAAAATTGGAAATTACGTTGCAGAGCTTCAGGAGCTAACAGACTCAATAATGGCGCTAGAGCCTTTTGATAACTTCTTCTCTATCGATGAGGTGTATGGCTGTCATCATTGTGGAAGTGACTTGTGTTGTGCTACTACCCACCATGACAGTTGCCCAGTAGTTAAACTGCGTGAAGTCCTTACTAAACAAGGGAGTAAGTAAGATGCGATTTAATGGATCAGACTATAACCATGAAGAAGACAACCAAAGGCTATCAAGTCAGTATTGGGATCTTTTTAACTGTATGCGTGACGGCAAGCGTAGAACCCTAAGAACTATTGAAACTATAACAGGCTACCCACCAGCATCAATAAGCGCACAACTCAGGCACATGAGAAAGGTAAGGTTTGGCAGTAACATAGTAAATAAGCATCACCTTGGCAAAGGTCTTTATGAATACGAGTTGATTGTTAACAGGAAAGCAGAGGAGGATACAAAATGATTTTATATTCAAAGACATATAATATGAGCGCTGAAGAATTAAGATATGATTTTAAAACAAGTAGTGGGTTGCTTATTTTTTTAAAAAAAGAGACTATAAAAGAAGCAGTGGTTGATTATAGCTACTTGAGTGATTATAGAAACCGTTCTTGGTCTACTTATAGTATTGAAATGGATACAGAGCTAGATACTTGTAAGATTACATTAAAATGTGTTGATCCTTAACAAGGAAATTTCTGAGTAAAGAAAAGCCCCACTTGCAATTAAACGAGTGAGGCTATAAAATGTAGGTTGTGTTGGTGAAGAGGTTAGAGCCTCATTCGAGCCAGCGAGAGTCAGAAAAGAACCAGCGCCAACACAGGTGTTAGTTTATCATTAGCGTTATATCAACGCAATATCCTTTTCCTCGCAACTCGAATCCAGCAACAAAATGCGGGTTTCTTTAGTGTTGCCGCAATAAAAAACAACGCTCATGCCAACTACAAAGGCTTTAAACGTAGGATAGCACTTACCGCACAGGATTGATGGGACTGATCGAAGCAGCGCAATGCCTAGATACAAACATAGCAAGCGGATACACACATAGGGGGCAGACCAGCCATTCACGGATGATAAACGGTTTATGCAAATTGTGGTAAGTGGACTAAGCAAATAGCATATTGCTGGTGAAGATTCTTAGAGTATATATCTAGGTATCCCAAACCATCTAGTGACCACTATTGTCTGAAAAAAGTAAGATAAAATACAAGATAAATAACTAATACTACTAGCAAAAGTAGTGCTATAATTAACTTGTGGATAGGGCATCGAACCCGAAAACCAGCTCCCTAGGCTGGCCTCCACTTCACTTCTCTAGGGCTTTTGCAATAGGAGCAAATAACATGGTTACTCAAGAGCTACTCAAAAAATTACTGAGCTACAATCCTGATACGGGTGTGTTTACGTGGGTTAAACGTAATGGGAATATTGCTGGATGCCCTACATGCAGAGGGTATGTTCGTATTAGTATCTGCCGTAAAACATACAGAGCGCATCGGCTGGCATGGCTGTACACCCACGGATCATTCCCAGACAATCAAATAGACCACATTAACGGTGTGCGTAATGACAACCGAATAATTAATTTAAGACAAGCTACAAACACCCAAAATCAACAAAATAAAAAAATCTCAATTAACAACACGTCTGGGATCAAGGGCGTTTGTTGGCATAAGACAGAAAATAAATGGATTGCTAGAATATATATCGGTGGCAAACCTAAGCGCTTGGGATGCTTCCATGATAAAAATGAAGCCGCCGCAGCATATCAGAAGGCAGCAAAAAAGTATTTTGGAGAGTTTGCGAATAATGGGGTGAATGTATGAAATTACGCGAGCACCAAGAACTATCCATACAAATGCTTAGGCAGTCACTAAGCAAAGGTTTAAACCGTCCACTATTAGCAGCGCCTACGGGATTTGGAAAGACGGTTGTAGCAGCTCAGATAGCTAAAATGGCTTCTGATAAAGGTAAACGCGTACTGTTTGTATGCGACCGTATTAAGCTGGTTCAGCAGACGCTAGAAACTTTTGATAGGTTCGGGCTTGATGTTGGCGTTATGCAGGGGAACCATGAGCGCACAAACTACAGCGCACCTGTTCAGATAGCATCTATTCAAACACTAGCCAGAAAGCAGCACCTGCCAATATTTGATATTTGCATCATGGACGAAATACACTCTTTGCACAAAGCTCACAAGCACATGATGGATGTGTTTAACGCGCTACCATTTATAGGGCTAAGTGCTACACCTTACTCCAAAGGGTTGGGTAAATACTTTAACGACCTTTTAGTGCCTATTACTACTGAGCAGCTTATAGACAAGGGCTATTTGTGCGAGGTGGATTACTATGGCGGTAGACAAGCTAACCTAGACGGCGTAAAGAATAAGCAGCTACCAACTGGCGGTACAGACTATGATCCACAGGCTCTATCTGATGCTACAGAGAAGGATGGCCAGCTAGTAGGTGACATAATAAAGAACTGGCTCAAGTGGGCAGGAGGGCAGCAGACAATAGCCTTTGCTCCAAGCATTAAGCACTCTAAGGAATTGGTACGACAGTTTAACGAGGCAGGTATAGCAGCAGAGCATATTGATGGCTACATGGATGAAGAAGAGCGAGAAATGATATACAAGGCCCATGACTCTGGGCAGTTTATGATCTTGTCGTGTAGTCGTTTATTGAATACTGGCTATGACGCACCACCAGTAAGCTGCTGTATAGATTGTTTCCCGACCAAAAGTAAAATTGTTTACCAGCAAAGAATAGGCCGCATTCTCAGAATCCATGAGGGTAAAGAAAAATCGATAGTATTAGATCATGCAGGAAACTATGGCCGTCATGGGCCAGCAGAGGCTATTGTGCCAGACGTTTTAGATGATGGTGAGCAGAAGTATAACGAGCGTGAATTAACCAAGGATAAAAAAGAGCCTAAGACTAAAGAATGCCCTCAGTGTACACAGCAGATGGTTGGCCTGCGCTGTAAGTGCGGTTATGAGATACCAGTAAAGGAACAGCTAGAGTCTACCAGTGAGATTCTAACCAAGCTAACGCCAGAGCAGAGAAACAAAACAGCAACAAAAGAAGACAAAAGTGTATTCTATTCTGAGTTATTACTGTACAGTAGAGGTAAGGGCTATAAAGACGGTGGATGGGCTAGTCACAAGTACCGTGAACGTTACGGAGTCTGGCCTAATGCTATCAAGCCTCACATGGTAGATGGCATAAGTGATGAAACTAGAAAATATATAACAAGTACCCAGATTAGGTACAGTAAACGGAGTAGTGCGGCATGAGCGTAGAAGCAATACTGATGATGCTAGACGGCGTTAAAGCTAACGGCAAGAGTAAATGGGTAGCCCTATGCCCAGTTCACGGCGACAGGACTGCTAGTATGGGTGTTAAGGAGTGCCAAGATGGGACGGTGCTAATGAATTGCTTCTCATGCGGAGCTACTGGGTTAGAGATTGTGGAGTCGTTAGGGTTGAGTGTTAGTGAGCTATTCCCACCAGACTCCAGCCGACCTACAGGCCCAACCAGAGAGCAGCAGGCCACTATCGAGACTGATAAGGTTTGCATGATGATATACGAGGCTGATAAGCGTGGAGGCAGAGAGCAATCACTAGCTGACTATAGGCGTTATAAGCTGGCTAAGGAACGGCATGGGGCTATGACTTCCCAAACTAATTAACAAAAATGTTTGTAGTGTTAACAGAAGTGTTATACAATAAATAGATTGATAAGCAGCGGAGCGAGGAAATGGAAACTAGGGAAGAGGTTGCAAGGTTTATTGAGTGTCAATTTATAAAGGACGATTGCAGCAGAGAAAAAGGAGGCCAGTGGCATTATGGACTTCAAGAGCTTAGGGAGTTAATGGACTTTATTTATAATTCAGAGCCATTTAACGATAAAGAAAAGTTAAATAAAAAAGAGTAGTGAATATGAATAAGCGAAACTAGGATTAGGCAAGGTGGTGCTTTAATTAGCGCTACTGAATGGATTAGTATAATATGCTATTTATGGTTTTTAAACGGCATGCTTTTATGAGTGAAGAAGAATACAAATTACTGTGCTACTCCAAAGAAGAGGCAGCAGCTATAGTAAGCGAAGAAGCTAGGCTAGAACTAGAGCGAGCCAATGTAGCTAACAAGGTTCGCACTGGTACTTCTGATATAAAAGAAGCTATAGAGCTAGGCATTACGCTAGAAGAGTATAGGAGGTTAGTGTTATGAGTGAGTATAGGAACTGGGAAAAAGCCATTGAAGGTGATGATGGATTAACAGAATCATTTGAGCACGCTGCATGGATACATAGAAACGCTTTGTATTCTGAGAACCTGCATGGCAATGAGATAGCTTTTGAGTTAGCTTGGCGTGATGTACAGATAGCAATGCTAGAAAAGAAAGCGGAAGAAGTGTTATAATAAACTCTTACGTTAAGTCCACCCCATAGCGGAGACAATAGAATGTTAGTTGAAATTAAAGTTATAAGCGTTGTTAAGAAATCCATTGGCAAATGCATGCACATTCATAATGAATTTAGAAATAAATCAATTTACTTAAATACAAGTAATATTAACTTTATTGAAGAAAAGTTACGTGCAGTTAATCGGCTTATTGACACAGAAGGTACTTGGGTTTTTGTTGACGAACTAACCTACACAGTACGCATGCAACAAAAATCAGGTGATGACATTATCATTGATAAAGAAAGTATGGCTTTATTAAAGGGGGTAATGTAATGGCAACTAAACCAACAGGGCTGCCAGAAGGTCGTCCAACTAAGTACACCACTGAACTATTAGCAAAAGCTAATGAATACCTAGATGTATACACTAGACTCATTCCAAGCCACCAAGATTTAGCTTTATACTTAGGTATAGCTGACGCTACATTGTATAGATGGTCAGATGAAAAGCCTGAGTTTAAAGAGATACTCAGTAGGGTAAAACAAACACAGTTCGCAGTTGCTATGGATGGCGGTCTAAGTAATGACATGAACGCTAGTATAGTGAAGCTCTTAATGGGTAAGCATGGGTTAAGCGATAAGATGGATAGCACCTCTAGTGATGGCTCTATGTCTCCTACTACTGTGACACGTATTGAACTGGTCGCTAAGGAGTTTGATGTATGAAGTTATATTTTTGTGCGCTCTTATTGATTATCGCATTTGGTGTCGGTATTAGCGTAATAGCTAATCAAGAAAAGAAATGTATCGATGGGAGAGTACATAAACTTCATACTGGTGAGTATTGGCAAGGCACAGGCTTTACTTGCAAGCCTTTAGGTAGTCAACGCATTAATGAAGAGAATAAATAAAAAGTAACTAGGAGGAAATAGCATGGGTGATTGGTATGAGTTTGATTTTATTAAAGTAGACGGTGAATGGGTAGCAGGGGCAGTGTTTCAGAATAAAGACAGCAACTACAACGAACGTCAGATGCAACTAACAGATGAGCAGAAGCTATTGGTAAATGCTTGGGTAGAGAAGCAGGAAGCTTTGGATAATGAAAAGGAAGAGCTGATAAAGAGTTTTATAGCATCTTCTGATTCTTGCGAAATAACTTTTAAGAAGTTTGATTAATGTCTACAGGTGAAATAGAACTACCGCCAAAGCTAGTTCCAATATTCCAAGGTGATGCTAGATACAGGGGAGCGTGGGGTGGTCGTGGTTCAGGTAAGACTAGATCATTTGCCCTAATGACTGCTGTATGGGGCTATAGGTTTGGCAATGCTAATATCTCAGGCCAGATACTATGTGGTCGTGAACACCTTAACTCGCTAGAAGAATCATCACTAGAGGAAGTGAAGTCTGCTATTAGGTCAGTACCTTGGCTAGAGGCTTACTATGAGATAGGTGAGAAATACATTAGGTCAAAGGATGGGCGTATCTATTACGTGTTCGCTGGCCTACGTCATAACCTAGACTCTATAAAGTCAAAGGCTCGATTGCTATTGGCATGGGTAGATGAGGGTGAGACAGTATCAGAGGCAGCATGGCGTAAGCTAATCCCTACAGTGCGAGAAGATGACTCCGAAGTATGGGTGACGTGGAACCCTGAAAGCAAAGACAGTGCTACGCATGAACGCTATAGGGTTAATCCACCAGCTAACAGCAAGATTGTTAAGATGAACCATACGGATAACCCTTGGTTCCCTAAAGTGCTGGAGCAGGAACGATTAGAAGACTTAGAGCGTAGACCTGATACTTATGGCCACGTATGGGAGGGTGACTTCCTTGAGTATCCAGAGGGAGCATTCTGGCTTAGGGAGATTAACAAGGCTCAGACTGATGGCAGGATATGTAAGCTGCCAGTAGTGGACGCGCATCCTTGCATGACATTCTGGGACATTGGCGCTAGTGATGGCTGTGCAGTATGGGTTGTTCAGCAGGTAGGGCTAGAGTTCAGGTGTATAGACTTCTATGAGGCATGGGGTGAGTCATACAGCCATGCTGTGAAATGGATTAAGTCATTGGATCTAGTGTTTGAGGATATGTATCTGCCACATGATGCTGACCACAAGCGCCAAGGCCAGATAAGTAACAAGTCTCCAAGGCAGATGCTCAAGGAACTAATGCCGTCAACTAATTGGCGTGTAGTGCCAAGGATACAGGATATTCTATGGGGTATTCAGCAAGTGTCTGATGTATTCCCGTACTTGTACATTGACGAGGTTAAATGCGCTAAGGGTTTAGACCACCTTAAATCATACCGCCGCAAGTGGAGCAGGTCAGAACAAAGATGGTCGCATATACCTGACAAGAGTGAGGGCCATAGTGAGGCTGCTGACGCGCTTAGACAGTTAGCACAGGCATTTGCTGCTGGTGAGCTAGGGCGTAGCAAGAAGAAGCATAGAGGGGCGTTAAAGCGTGGTTTAAAAGGAATTGTGTAAGTGGTATAATCAAGCCATATATATTGTGAGGTATAGCCATGAAAGCCACTAAGCCAAAAAAGAAGCCTGTTAAGAAGCCTAAGAAGAGCGGGTATTTTCTCTAATGGGATTACTTAGCGCACCACTAACAGCAGGCAGAAAAGCTTCAGCAGGATTAATGGGTTTTGTCGATGATGTATTTCACGGCTCAACTCATAATATTGATGACTTTAGTAAGGCTGGAACCTTAAACCCAGAAGGGCATTTTGGTGCAGGCCATTACTTTACCTCAAGCGCTGATGATGCAAGTGAGCATTACGCAGGGCTGGGGCCAGACCTAACAAGTCGAATAGAGCAAAGAATGGATGCTATTGATTCCGAGCTTGATGGATATGAGATTGACGATTTGTTGAATGCGTTTCCACAAATGACAAAAAAAGAAGCAAAGTCTATATCATTTGGCAACTCAGAAGTATTTGATGACTTTAAGAGGAGAGTGGCAACAAAAGAGCTTGCTGGCGATAACTCTGGCGCGGTTTACCCTATCAAATTACGAAGCAATAAAACCTACGATCTAGGAACTAAAGAAGATACGTTTATGAAGTATGAGCGTGATTTACCTAATCGTGATGACTTGGCAGATGAGATTCGTGATGAGTTAGATATTAATGATTACGATGATAAAGGTGATTTTGATGATGCTGTAGAAGATCTTGTTGATGAGCGTTACTATGACGCTATGAATTACGAAGAGCCTCAAGGTGAGCTGGCTGACTTTATGTTATCTTTAAGCAACCAAGCGGATGAGTATGGTTTTGATGCTAGTGACTTGATGAGCAGTATAAATGAAGCTGCAATGGATTCTGACGGACTAACAGCTTTAGAGTTAGATGATATTATGCGAACTACCGAGTGGTACGCAGACAACGATCAAGGTAAGTTAATTAATAACGAAGTGTACCGTAAGGCTATAGAAGACTCTGGATTTGATACTATTAAACATAAGGGTAATATATTCAAAGGCATGGAAGTTGATGATGATACTGTACACACGATAGTATTTAACCCTTCAAATATTCGCTCAGTTAATGCTCGATTTGATCCAGCTAAATCAAATTCATCTAACATACTAGCATCTAATCCAGTAGCAACTACAGGCGCAGGTATACTAGGATTGGCTGCTATGGCTGGTAGTGATGATGCTGATGCTGGTGTTGCTGGAAAGTCGCTGGCTAGTATTACTAAAGCTGCTGAAAAGCAGGGCGTTAAGCTTGATGTATTCGAGAGCAAGAAGGGTTTAGAGTTATCTAAGATAGTCGTTCCTGAGAAGTCAAAAGGCGTAGGCACTTCAATAATGAATGACCTTGCTGATTACGCAGACCAAACAGGGCAAACGGTATCACTATCACCATCTACTGATTTTGGTGGCACTTCAAAGAAACGCTTATCTGAGTTTTATAAACGCTTTGGGTTTGTACAAAATAAAGGTAAGAATAAAGACTTTACTATATCAAACAGTATGTATAGGTCACCATCTAGCGTGGCTAAAGCAGTAGCGCCAGTGGGTACAGGATTGCTAGGCTTAGGCGCAGCAGCTCAATCAAACGATACATACGCAGACTACTCACCATCTAACCTAGCTCGATTGCAGAGCAGTGATGTAGGCTCGATAGAAGCACCACAAAGCATGGCAGCATCTAATATTGCTGGCTTAATGGGTAGCGTAAACAAGGTTGGCTATGATGATCCGTTATTGGGTATGGTAGCTTCTCAGCTTCCAAGTGAATTAATGAATAAAATAGCTTATAATGATAGGCGTGGGTTACTTGACTACGCTAAAGCATACGCAGGGCTACTAGGATTTTAAATGGCAATCTCAACATACACAGAGCTACAGGCTTCAATTGCGAATTGGTTAAACCGTGATGATCTTGCAGCTAACGTACCAGACTTCATTGCACTAGCAGAGTCCTCTATCAACACAGAGGTACGGCATTGGCGTATGGAGACTAGGGCAGAGACTACAATTGATGGTCAGTTCACTGGTATTCCTACTGATTGGTTGTCTACTATTCGTTTCCATTTAGAGAACGATGGTACTACCGATCTACGCTACTTATCACGGGCAGCTATGCAAGGCATGCGCTCAGAGACTCAGGATTCCACAGGTACGCCAGCATACTATGGTCATAACTCAGGCCAGTTTGAAGTAATGCCAAGCCCAGACGGGCCTTATAATGGTATCTTGCTTTACTATGCTAAGGTGCCTGCATTATCTGGTATTAGCGAGACTAATTGGCTACTGACTCATCACCCAGACATTTATTTGTATGGCGCATTGATTCATTCAGCACCATTCTTACAGGAAGATGTTCGCGCTCAAACATGGGCAGCGTTATATAAATCGGCTGTAGAGCGTGTTAATGACGCTAGCGATAAATCAACCGCGTCAGGCTCAGGCTTGCGCTTAAACATAAAGGCTTACTAACATGGCATTTACTACCTATTTACGAAACAAAGTGCTTGATGATGTGTTAGGCACAGCCGCATTTACTGCACCTTCTACGGTTTATGTTGGACTATTCACGTCTGCTACTGGCGCTGCTGGTGGTGGTACTGAGGTATCAGGCAATGGTTACACTCGCAAAGCTATAGCATTTGATGTTGCTAGTGCTGGTGCAAGTGATAATACTTCAGCGGTAGAGTTTGATACAGCTACAGGCTCATGGGGTACGATCACACACACAGCGTTACTAGACGCTTCTACTAGCGGTAATATGCTGATGGAGAATGCTTTGACTGCGAGTAAGGCAATTGCTAGTGGTGATGTATTCCGTTTTCAGGCTGGTGAGTTTGACGTTACCCTTACCTAATGGCTAATGGTTACGGTGCAGCTAATTACGGTGTTAATATCTATGGGCAAGCAGCCTATGTAGATGCTAGCGCCGTCATTAGTGTTGCGTCTAGCGCATCATCCAGTGCAGAAATTGTTGTTTCAGCTTCGGCAACGATAGAGGCTGTTAGTTCATTAAGCGCTAGTGGTCAGGTATTAACTGTTGGCTCAGTAGTTATTAGTGCGACAAGCTCAGTTGCAGCAGCAGGTGCTAGAATAGCTAGTGGTGCTGTAGCCATTAGTGAAGTATCTACAGTTACTGCCACACCTGCAAAAACTGCGTCTGGTATCGTTGTTATTGATAGTGATTCTATAGTAGTAGCTCACGGCGTTATTATAGCTGTTTCTTCTGTGCTGATAGATGAGCTATCAGTGGTTACAGCTACAGGCCGATACAAGTATGAGCCAATACCTGCTAACGATGATATATATAAGCCTGTGCCTAGAGCGGTTAACGCATGGGTAGACAGAAGTACCGATAGCGCGAATTGGACGAATTTGTAGTATAATATAAACAGATTATTTAATAGGATTTTACAATGGCTGATACAACTACAACTAACTATGGTTTAACTAAGCCAGAAGTCGGTGCTTCAGAAGACACGTGGGGTACGAAAGTTAATACCGACATGGATCTTATCGATACTCAGATGAAGGTTTCGGCTGATGCCATACTAAAGGATAGGGGAACTGGAGTTGCTGTTAGTTATGTGTCTTCTGTAACTGTAGGTGGTACTACATTTGCCCAGCCAGCGGTTAGTGGTGATATTAATAGCGATCAAGGTTATTTTCGAGTTTCATATGCAGGCGCTACTGGTATTACTGTTGCTAACTTGACCGCAGCCTCTACATACGTGTACATAGATAATGCTAACGCGTTGCAGCAGCAAACTACTATTCCTACTAGGCAGGACTGGTCGCGTAA
>Ga0307488_10004031_pt1 | contig 12246 bp, 11 predicted proteins | sample SB02metaG_FD_202248 | JGI IMG/M metagenome (GOLD analysis project Ga0307488, IMG submission 202248) | Sea-ice brine microbial communities from Beaufort Sea near Barrow, Alaska, United States - SB 0.2 | ecosystem: Environmental > Aquatic > Marine > Coastal | place: USA: Alaska | collected...
AAAACTAAAGTAATCAAGATGATTTTATATAACAACGACATTTGACCCTACTCCCAGTATTTGTCGGACGAAGACAACTGTTAATTTTTGTGAAATGCTAATAGAATACTTTAGATTATCACCAGTGGGTCTGGTCCTGAAACTGGTGCCTATGGATTTCTGAGAAACGTCTATCGAATGGCACACCGAAGTTGCTTAAGCTCGTTAACCACGGCAATTATAAATTGCTAATGCCGCTTTGATAGCCTTGAATACTCATTAAAATTTTGGCGTTTTACTTTAATTAAAACGCCAATTAGGTATTTCAAAAATTAATTAGCTTTGTAAAGAGACGCATGCAATTAAACGAGGTTCTCGGATGTTGTCTGTGTAAACTTTACTTCGCCGCCCTCCATGACAACATGAATAATATCACCAGGACTAAACTCACCACCTAGAATTCGCTTTGCTAACTGTTTTTCAATCTGATTTTTGATTACTCGTTTTAATGGCCTAGCACCATAGACTGGGTCAAAACCTGCATCGGCAATCACATCCACCACGTCGTCTGAAATATCTAACGACAAGTCCTGCTCTGCTAGGCGTTTATGTAAATAGTTTAATTGTATTTTTGCTATCTCTCTCACTTGGTCTTTTTTGAGTGGATGGAACACCACAATCTCGTCTAGTCGATTGATAAACTCTGGTCTAAAATGTTCGCCTACCACTTCTAAGACCCTCTTTTTTATCTCCTCATAATTTTCTTCACCTGCAACATCTAATATCAAGTGACTACCTAGATTTGACGTCATCACTATTACCGTATTCCGAAAATCTACAGTGCGTCCTTGTCCGTCAGTCAGGCGCCCATCATCAAGCACCTGGAGTAATATATTAAAAACATCAGGATGAGCTTTTTCGACCTCGTCCAATAATACAACTGCATAAGGTCGACGTCTCACAGCTTCAGTCAGATAACCCCCCTCTTCATATCCTACATATCCGGGAGGAGCGCCAACCAGTCGAGCAACAGAATGTTTCTCCATAAATTCAGACATATCGATGCGCACAATAGAGTCTTCAGTGTCAAACAGAAATTCTGCGAGTGCTTTAGTTAATTCGGTTTTACCAACACCTGTTGGGCCCAAAAATAAGAATGAGCCATTTGGCCGTTGTGGATCAGCCAGCCCCGCTCTTGAACTTCTTATGGAATCTGATACCGCTGTTATCGCTTCTTCTTGACCAATAACTCGGCTATGCAGCGCCTCTTCCATTTTTAGAAGTTTTTCACGTTCTCCCGAAAGCATTTTTGATACAGGTATACCTGTCCACTTCGAGACTACTTCAGCTATTTCTTCGTCCGTTACTTTATTCCTCAATAAGGTCATTTCTTTAGTTTGATTCTGACTTACTACGATTAATTTAGCTTCGAGCTCAGGTATTCTTCCATATTGAATCTCAGACATGCGGGTTAAATCACTTGCTCTACGGGCAGCTTCAAGCTCCCTTCTAGCTTGCTCTAGCTCTTCCTTGACCTGGGTTTCACCTTGCACATAGGCTTTTTCGGAGATCCAAGTTTCTTTTAAGTCAGAAAATTCCAGATCTAAAACATTCACTTCTTCGTCAAGGTTATTTAACCTTTTTTTAGATGCGTCGTCGGTTTCTTTTTTCAATGCTTCACGTTCAATTTTTAATTGGATTAAGCGCCTGTCGAGCTTATCCATTTCTTCAGGCATCGAATCAATTTCCATTCGAATACGTGATCCAGCCTCATCAATAAGGTCGATGGCTTTGTCTGGCAATTGACGATCTGCTATATATCGTTGTGACAATACGGTCGCGGCTACTATGGCAGAGTCGGTGATTGCCACACCATGATGCACTTCATACTTTTCCTTTAGGCCCCGTAAAATAGCAATCGTGTCTTCAATAGACGGTTCTTCTACAAGTACTTTTTGAAAGCGACGCTCTAGCGCCGTATCTTTCTCAATATATTTTCTGTATTCATCTAGGGTTGTTGCACCAACACAATGAAGTTCGCCTCTAGCTAAAGCGGGTTTAAGCATGTTTCCAGCGTCCATTGCTCCGTCGCTTTTCCCCGCACCTACGATAGTGTGAATTTCGTCGATGAATAAAATGACATTGCCTTCTTGTTTTGCAACGTCATTTAGAACTGCTTTGAGACGCTCTTCAAAGTCCCCTCTAAATTTAGCACCTGCAATCAGCGCTGCCATATCCAAAGATAATAATCTTCGACCTTTTAAACCTTCAGGGACCTCTCCATTGACAATACGTTGGGCTAGGCCTTCAACAATGGCCGTTTTTCCAACACCTGGTTCGCCAATTAAAACGGGGTTGTTTTTTGAGCGTCGCTGCAATACTTGAATAACACGTCTGATTTCATCATCACGACCAATAACGGGATCAAGTTTCCCCTGCTCAGCTCTTTCAGTTACGTCAATACTATATTTATCTAAGGCATCACGCTGTTCTTCTGCATTTGCATCATTAACGGGTTGTCCACCTGTTGCGTCCGCTATTGCTTTTTCGAGCGCGAGGGTTGTAGCACCGGCGTCTTTCATTAACTTACCGATCTGCCCTTTATCTGCTGTACAAGCGAGCAAAAACAGGTCACTAGAGATAAATTTATCACCACGTTTTTGGGCTAACTTGTCTGTTTGATTAAACAATCTAGCAAGTTCATTAGAGACATGAATATCTCCGTTGCTGTCTTCTAACTTAGCGATTCGCTCGAGGGATTCACCTAGTTGTGATCTAAGTTTATTAATATCGACATCTGACTTATTTAACAAAGGTCTTGCAGTGCCATCATCTTGATTGAGCAAGGCAAATAATAAGTGCACTGGCTCAATTGTTGGATTGTCATTACCCAACGCTAAGCTCTGCGCATCCGACAACGCCAGTTGCAGTTTACTAGTAAATTTATCCATTCTCATATTTGCGCTCTTTATTAATCAACACTAAATTATTCAGTTTTAGTAAAAATATAACGTTATTAGGGCATTAATTTGATGACCTAACTAATTTTGCAAACTTACGACAGGGTATAAAAATTTGATTTGAAAAGACCCATCACGGATTCTATTAATTAAGTAAATATAATGGGTTTCATTTGTTTCACACCGCATGCGAAGTAAAATAAGAGATCTACACATGCGAGAAAAATTGTTCAAACAATGCTTATAAACTTGATATTGGTGATTAATCCAGTCCATAAAATTGAATGTAATTAGCTTCATTATTTGAGAAATGTCATAGTGATAGTCTTGACACTCATTATAAATAAATCTGGCGTGTCCCTAAGATTTAAAGATTAGTCACGCTTTAAATCTTAGGATCGGATCATTTTTAGCTCACAGATTTTTGCGAATTCGTTGAAAACTATTAATTATTTCTTCACCCAATAATTTTGCTGCTGCAAATACATCTTCTGAAGCCCCTTTTGCTTCCTTACTGACTTGGCCCGCTTTAGATTTAAAATGTTCCCACTCCTTATCCGCTTTGTGCCACTCGTCTTTTGCGTCAGCTTGAAACAAATGAGCTTTTAGCACAATCTCATCCCTTTCTTGTTTGGCCTGTGCCAGCAGTTTTTCAATTTCTATTTTTGCATTTTCTGTCAGTTCATTTTTCATGGTATTGCCTTATATTGTGGAGTGTAAATTAATATAAAAAAACTGAAATAATCGTTATTGATGTTCCAACTGAATGATTTCATTGTTTGTAGCGGGTAAATTTCGAGTTAAATATTGCACGGTTGTACAAACGACAATATCGCCAAGCACATTGACAGAAGTTCTACACATAACAAGGATCCTGTCTACACCTAAAATGATTGCAATGCCCGCAGCAGGAATACCCACGCCGTCGAGCTCCACACTTAATATAATAATTCCTGCCCTCGGTGTTGCTTGTGAGCCAATTGATGCACCAACGGCCATTGTAACGACAAAAAGATACCTTGAGATACTCAGTTCTATATTAATAACTTGAGCTAAAAACACCGTTCCAACACCCTGGTATATGGTTGTTATCGTCATATTAATAGTGGCTCCTAAAGGCACCGAAAACCTGGCAACTTTGGGTTTGACTTTTAACTTTTATTCAACTAATTGTAAGATTAATGGCATCACTACTGCCGAGCTGCTGGTAGAAAACGACTACAGTAATAATTCACTTATATTAGAGAAAAACACTCTAAATGATTGTGTCAGTGTGATTTTTGCCACTATAAAATAAAGTACTGAGATAATCAGCAAACCCAAGACAACTGTCACCACATAAATTGCCATGCCAGCAAGCACTTCAATACCAATATTTTCGACAAGGCGAGTGATTAAACCAAAGACCGCAAAGGTGTGAGTAACTAGTAAAATACCTAAGACCACAACCAGAGCTAACCCAATTAACATTTTTAGCCAAAGCCTGCCGCCAATCAATTTATTAAATTGCTCGGGAAGATCTTTAGAGGGCTAGAAAATTGGTTGCTGTGTTTGAACGTTAGCATAGATATTTCTAGTCCTGGTGTATTGACCTGTATCAACATTTAATATCAAAATACGCGGTGTTTTTTGCGATTTTAATATTAATATAAGGGATATACTGCCCTCAATTGCTGGGTCTAAATCATAGTTGCTCAGTAACATTTATATAGTGAGTCTAACCATTAGATATTTAACGATTTGGTGTCAAACATTTAGACGTTCTATATTTTAATTTTGCGATTATCTAAATATCCTTATGACAGTTTTATGTATTTAACATGGTTAACAACTGAATCTAAAAGGCAATGCAATGACCTAACTGAGGAATGTCAGTAGCAATCCTTTTTTCATTCCATAGCCTTTGTGATAATGCTTCCAGTGCCTCCGGATCGCCATGCACCAAAGCAACTCTTGTTGAGTCATCAAAGTTTGAAACCCAATCCATTAACTCCTGTTGTCCTGCATGGGCCGAAAAACCACCTAGAGTTTCAACTTTGGCTTTCACATTATAGGTTTCGTTAAAAATTTTAATATGCTGTTTGCCATCTACCAACAAACGACCCAGGGTACCTTGGGCTTGGAAGCCGCAAAAAATGATGGTGTTGCGAGAATCCCATATGCGTTGTTTAAAGTGATGTCGAATACGCCCACCGGTGCACATCCCGCTGCCAGCAATAATAATGGCTCCCTTGGCAATATTGTTCACTGCCATAGAGTTTTCTGTTGTAACAGACAAAAATAGACGAGGAATAAAGTCTTTTATAATTGAATGCGCACGTGGTGTAGCTTGCTCAATTTCTTGACTATCAAGAGATTGAAACCAGTGGTCATATACTTTAGTGACTTCTATTGCCATGGGGCTGTCGAGTATTACTTGCCAGTTATCCAACAACCCTTCCCTATGCAACTGTCCTAAATAAAACAGTAATTCTTGGGTACGACCCACTGCAAACGCAGGGATCATGATATTTCCCCCGCGTTTTTGTGTATCAAGTAATATTTCTTTTAATTGTGCAACAGTATCCTCGATTGGTCGGTGGTTACGATCGCCATAGGTACCTTCCATCAACACTAAATCAGCCTTTGTAAGCACAGTTGGATCATTCATTAAGACGGCACTTTTGTTACCCAAATCCCCAGAGAAAACTACTTTTTTGTTTTTACCTTTATCGTTAAAAGAAAGTTCAACAATAGACGAGCCTAAAATATGTCCAGCATCATGAAATTTTATTGTTGCTTCAGTCGTAATAAAAACCTCTGTTTCATAGATATGAGATTGACATAAAGACAACGTTTTTATTACGTCTTCTTCTGTGTATTCAGGCTCTAATAAAGGTTTTCCTTTGCGGGCTAGATAGCGGTTTTCACGCTGTAGATCACCTAAATAAATACTCACTGAGTCAAGTAACATGACTTGCAGTAAATCAGCTGTGGCGTCAGCGCAAAGAATGGGACCGTTATAACCGTCATGCACTAGTTTTGGTAACATTCCACTATGATCGAGGTGAGCATGAGATAGAATGACGGCATCGATTGTATGTGGGTCAAATAAGAAGGTTTCCTTTTGCTCTCTATCGACTCGGTTTCCTCCCTGATGCATACCACAATCAAATAATATACGACCGAAGGCCGGAGCCTCAAACATATGACATGATCCTGTTACCTCTTGTGCTGCCCCTAAAAACTTAACTGTTGCCATTTGTTTATCAACCTAAATAAAAAATATACAAATTCTATTTCAGCACGAACAAATGAGTCTTTACTTGATCTGAGTCAAGACAATTCACAGATGTTTTTATAGTTTTAGTAGTCCAATATGTGATTCAATATATACTGCGATGTCATAAAAACTCATAGGAAGAATTTGATCAATATTAATAGTAGTCTGCCAGCATCTCATAGATTGAATATATTCCTCGATATCAGACAAAGATACGCCTTATGAAAAATAAAGTATTACGTATTGGTGTGTTAACTGGTGGTGGAGATTGTCCGGGTTTAAACGCAGCGATTCGTGCGGTTTCTAAAAGTTTGATGATCAATTGCTCAGCTGAAATTATCGGTATTCATGATGGCTTTTTAGGACTGATCGAGCAGCGTATTAAAACCCTAGATTATTCGGATTGCAGTGGTATTTTGTCACTAGGGGGTACAATACTTGGCACCAATAACTCTGCAAGCCCATTTAATTTTAAAGGTAAAGACGTCTCAAACGAGGTGATGGATTATTATTTCAGCCTTGGGTTAGACGGATTAGTCGTAATCGGTGGTGATGGCACGTTATCTTTAGCGTATCAACTGTCGAAACTGGGTATGAATATAGTCGGTATACCCAAAACCATTGATAATGATTTAATGGGTACTGATCGAACGTTTGGCTTTGATACCGCTATTGGCATCGTGACTGACGCATTAGACCGTCTGCGCACTACTGGACAATCTCATCAGAGAGTTATGATACTTGAAACCATGGGAAGATATGCTGGGTGGATAGCCTTACATGCAGGTATTGCAGGTGGTGCTGACGTGATTCTTTTGCCCGAATTTGCTTATGATATTGATCAAGTCGCCAAAGCCTGTAAATCACGAATGGGCGAACAACATTATTCTATTGTAGTCGTAGCCGAAGGTGCTAAAAAGGCCGGAGGGGAATTGACCGTTCGCGAAACCGACGAATTTGGTGTTGAGCCTATACGTTTAGGCGGCGTAGCCAATGTTTTAAAAATGCAGTTAGAACAAAAGATAGACGCAGAAATACGTGCCACAACCCTAGGCCATATTCAAAGAGGTGGCTCACCTTCGGCATACGACCGGATCTTTGCTACTAACCTTGGCTGTTATGCGGCGTCATTAGTGGCAAACAAACACTTTGGCACCGTTGTGGTGCTAAAAGACAATAAATTATGCAGTACTTCTCTTAAAAATGTCGCTGATAAAAGTAGGTTAGTGACCACAGAAACCCCTGCCCTAGCGAGTGCTTTGTCAATGGGGATCTGTTTTGGGAATGCTAACCTGACACCGGGGTTACATAGTTTTAAGCATGAAATTCCAGGTTCATTAGGTACACATTGGCCAAGGGCTAAAGCATAAACACCCATTGCTAATGGGTGCACCTTGGCAGATTTTGCTTCAAGCAAATATTTCTAAAAGCATAACGATTTATTAAGTGCGCACATATTGATTGATAAGCTCGTTCAAAAACAATCAGTTCTATATATAACATTCTATCTATAGGGGGTTGAATATATCTAGAAGATAATAATAACTTTGCGCCACTCTTGGATAGCTAGAATGTTGTTGCACCTAAATTATAATTATAAATTTATACTGCTAAAAAAATTCCAATAAATGATTAATTATCGCGTTGTGCATAAATTGCACAGAAGCTATAAGTGTGAAAAAGTACTTCATAAAAAGATTGTTGAACGTTATTTAACTCGTGTAGGCCGAATTGCATTGTTAGGTGCACGCTCAAATTTCGCATTAAAACTGGATGATAACGCTGTTGATGTTAGTTTCAGTGAGGTGATGACAAATTTAAAATGGTTTTAACTGGGAACAACAGGAACCCAATTTGATGTCATTAGCTTAGATCAAGGACTCAATTGTATTCGTATTGGTGAGCCTGACTGGCTTTTCATTTCCGGTTTGGATGAAACTTGACTCGCATCTATTACCGATGCGATGCGTGTTACGATGCGAATTCAAGGATTGTTTCGGTCTTCCAATCCTGGCTTTGACACACTTTTCCACTTTTTTTGTTCACTATCCCCTGCCGATGTTTCCAGGTGATCGCCTAATACGCCCCTCTATCTTATTGGTGGGCATAGCTGAAATGTTGTGGATTTGAGTCGGGTTCATACCGATCTTGAAGAAAAGGTACAATTACGGTTGGCAAGTATCGACTCGAATACGCCAAAGATTGTCCGGGCAACTCTAGCCCTGGTCGGTGAGATTATGTCGGCCTATACCCATGTAGCTAAAAGTATAGAGTTGACGCTAACAAATCTATAGATGGCACAGAACCGATTAGGGGATGAGGCGACTTTAACACGTACATTTTCGATTAGGGCTGACATTTTAAAAGCAAAGGCCAGCTTAAAACACCTAAAGAGCTTGATCAGGGACTTGTCCATTAGCAAGATAATTATCACCAGCTCGAGCCGCAGTGATAGAGAACTTTTCCGTTATTTAGCAGACGATACAAATGATATTTATGACAATATAGATGACTTGCGAGAATCTCTACAAGGGCTCGTTGACCTTCGACTTAATGTGTTGTCATTCCAAATGAACAGAGTTATGCGACTGCTGGCTCTTCTTACTGTATTGGCATTGATACCGGCTAAGATTGGTGGGTTACTTGGTATGAATATAACCGATGTTCCTGGGCCAGTTACATTGGCCCAGGTTGCCTTTGGGGCTGTGTTGGCATTACCCTTAGCTTATATACTTTTGCAATCAAAGGATGGTTAAGATGATGGTTTTAATACCTAACACCCGCAATGAAAACGCGTACAAGGTGTAAAAAAAAAGCAGAGCTTCAATCAAAAGTAAAGGGGGCTTTTTTGGCTTTAATTCGGATCCAGTTTAGAGTCGTTCGTACTGATTTTCGTGAAAGAATATTCTGTTCCAACTTGTCTTTGCCCGGAAACGGGAGCAAGCTGAGGCCAATTAAGATGGTGATTAAACCTTGACCGGGTAAAACTAACATCACCAGTCCAATCAACAATAAGCATACCCCAAAAATGATTTTTGCAATATTAACAAGCTTGGTTAGATTGTTATTTGTCAACCTTAAATGAGGAGAGACAATTGCTTCATTAGTAATTATTTTTCTGCGGATAAAGTATCGGTTATCCATTTGGGTGATGACGTAACTTATGATTATAAAATAAACAATAGCAGACGCTATCGATATCACTAGGGTTAGAAATATAAAATCTGCGCCAATAGTTTCGTTTAGGTATTTGTCAATGTTGTTGTAATATTCTCTAAGCACTTTTGTTTTCCATAATTAATCTAGCAGCATGAATTATTAATGCACTTCGAAGTTGAATCCAAGGTTGAGTTTTATGCAAATATTTGAAGTGTTGATTGAATGGGTCACCATCTATTGGGTTACAATCTCAGTTGTTTTACATATTAGCTTATCTCTTTTGACATCGTTACATGTGCTTCTGTTTAAAGAAAACGAGCGTACATCACTTGCCTGGATTGGCCTTGTTATATTTTCGCCCTTTGTGGGAAGTTTGTTTTACTGGTTGTTCGGGATTAACCGCATCAAGCGTTTAGCGCAAAAAGAACATCCACAGACTCTTAAACAAGACTTTCGCCGTCAAGAAAAACCCATTCAATTTCACGAACTACCTAAAAACTGGCATTCAGCCATTATTTCAGGATTTACGATTCATCCAGTAAATCATGTCTCAGATAACACAGTTGAACCTCTGATTAATGGTGATATTGCCTACCCGGCAATGATTCAATCGATTCATTGCGCTAAGCGTTATATCGTTTTATCGAGCTATATTTTTGATTATGATTCACTTGGACGCCAATTTGTTGATGCGTTAGTTAAAGCACATCAACGAGGGGTTATTGTGAATGTCTTACTGGACGGGATCGGGATTGGATATAGTTGGCGTAAATCAGACCGAGCTTTAAAAAAAATGGGGGTGAAAACCGCCCGTTATTTACCTGTTGTTTCGTTTACTAGTATTCGCTTTATCAACCTAAGAAACCACAGGAAAATACTTTGCATAGATGGTGACGTGGCTTACATAGGCGGAATGAATCTAAGCAAAAATAATGTGGTTAAATTTTCAGTACACCCTATTGATGATGTTCAGTTTAAAGTAACCGGTCCAGTGATCGACCAGATTAGTCAGGTTTTTAAAGAGGATTGGTTTTTTGCTACCGGCGAGTTTATCCAATTTCCCACCTATAATTCAATCACAAGTGAGCAAACAAATGAACAAAAAAGTGAACAATCCGTCATTGCTCGAGTCATTCAAGATGGCCCAGATGAACACCATAATAGAATCCGCTGGACACTGATTAATGCATTAATTTGCGCACAACACAGCGTAAAAATCATGACACCTTATTTTATCCCAGACCAAACATTAATGACCTCTCTTCACGCAGCAGCATTGCGTGGTGTGTCCATCGAAATTATTGTGCCTCAACATAGTAATATTCCTTTTGTAGACTGGGTGATGGAAGCAAACTTCTCGAGAATAATAGAGCACGGTATTCAGATATATAAAAACAAAAGGCCTTTTGATCACAGTAAGATTGTCCTTATCGATGATATCTGGTCATTTATCGGATCGAGCAATTGGGATGCTAGAAGCCTGGAATTCAATTTCGAAATAAACTTGGAATGTTATGATGAGGTTTTGAATACAAAACTCACAGATATGTTTACCTTAAAAAAACATAATTCTATTGCTGTGGTTGCTGACGAAATCAATGGCTTACCTATCTACAAAAAAGTTCGCAATAACCTGTTTCGTTTATTTTCACCTTATTTATAACCCTATCGCTAGGTTAATACACCTTGTTGTCAAAAATTGTATTAAAGAGCGGGTAACAAAGGGATTATTTTTATGATTAAGAGTCAGTATAGTAAAGTCGAGTCCCTAAAAATTATGGGGCTCGCTTCAAAACAGGTGTTAGGACCTGACATCAATATTTTACTGTGGAATGTATTTAAATGCGGTAAACACGGATGGCGGGACGATTTTTTAAAACTGATGGAGAACAAAGATTTAATCCTGCTACAAGAAGCTATTTTAAACTCTCCCCTCGACCCGCATTTTAATGCGTCATTAAAGCATCAGTGGATTATGGCGCGTAGCTTCAGAAACGTAAAAACCAACATCGAAACTGGGGTTAAAACTGGATCGACTGTTACGGCAAATAAACATTATTTTGCTGCATCAAAACACAGCGAGCCGATTTCAAATACAAAAAAAATGTTGCTGGCAACAGTATATCCATTAGATACATCGGCACAGTCATTGCTGGTTATCAATTGTCATATTATTAACTTTGTTTCTTTTAAAAAATTCAGGGCGCACCTCAAGCAAGTATTTCAAACGCTAGAGCATCATACTGGACCTATATTATTGGCAGGTGATTTTAATACTTGGAATAGAAAAAGATTAAAATATTTTACTGAGCAAGCGTTGTCGTTTTCGTTACAGGAAGTGGAAATGAAGCGCCAGCCAAGGTTGAATCATTTATTTCAGCATCTTGACCATGTTTACTGTCGCGGATTAGAAATAATCGATGCCCTTGTACATACTGATATTCACTCTTCTGATCATTATCCAATTAGCTTGTCGATACGTACGTTAAGTCCAGCAGAATAAAATAACCATTTGGTAAATTATATTGTCCAAAACATATCAATAGTTCCACTGAAACATTCTCTTCCCAGATTTATCGTCTAGCCTTATACATTAAGATAGGTAGTGTCCACAATTCATTAGGTGTAATACCGAATAGTCTCTGCCATCGTTATGGGGAATTATTGTTAAGGTTAATATGATTTTTTAAGGATACTCGTCTTGAAAACAAAGAAACAAGCAACAGAGTTACAGGCAAGCTATAAAGCAATGGTTGAAAGTGTCGAAGCATTTGTGATGCAAGAAGGTAAAACGTTGCAACAGGCTTTTCACGCCGCGGAACAAAAACTTGAGGATGCTAAGGACATAAGCAAAGAAAAAATTCAGCAAGTGAGTAAAGACTTAAA
>Ga0307488_10004032_pt1 | contig 12244 bp, 20 predicted proteins | sample SB02metaG_FD_202248 | JGI IMG/M metagenome (GOLD analysis project Ga0307488, IMG submission 202248) | Sea-ice brine microbial communities from Beaufort Sea near Barrow, Alaska, United States - SB 0.2 | ecosystem: Environmental > Aquatic > Marine > Coastal | place: USA: Alaska | collected...
GGGATGGGGGTTGCATTGAAACCCAGTCTCCGCTATGACTACCCCCTGCCCTCCCCGAATTCAGCCTATCGACCAATCAGGGACCGTGACATCATGATGGTCTTTTCGTCGACGAATCAGGGACGATGGCCGTTTCATTTCAGATTTCGCCAGAATTGGTGAGATTTGGTCAAGAAGTTTTAGCCTATCACAGCTCTCCGATCCGCCACGTGGACAAATCACAGGGGCTGCTTCAGGCCCTACCTTCGTAGGTAGGGCCGGAGACTGGGTTAAAGGGTTGAGTGGGGGTGTTTAGGAGGTATTTTGTGTCAGAAACGGCTCAGGTTGAGCTGAAACGTGGACGAGTGTAAGCCCCTGCAGCTGCCTCCTTCCTCTCCCTCGCGTGCGCCTCCATGGCCGCCGCTTCCGCCCCCGGGTTTGCGTGGGCCACGAGCCGGCGCACCTCCGCCAGATCCTTGCAGGAGGGTCGTTGAGAACAAGCACTCGAACCGAATTCGGAGCATGACAGGAGGGTCATTGAGAACAGGCACTCGAATTGAGATCACCTTCATGGTGAACGCTCATACAGACGCGCGAACTCGCTGGGTACCAATATTGGAGCATGAATAACCTTTAGAGTGAAGGCTCATATGCACGCGCGGACTCGCTTCGTGGATTCAACATCGTTCGGGTGCTTCATCTCAATCGCCCTCCTGCCTTGGCCACCCCCGTGTGATGCGGCAACCTCTTGCGAAGCTCCTCAAAGCCGGACCTGGCAAACACTACTCGCCACGTCATCCAACGCATTTGGAACCCTCGCTGCATGAGCTCAATGGTATCCTATAACGTGGCGAGCAATATCTGCCAGGCCCTACCTCGAGGTCGGTCAATGCTCCGGACATGTTACCGAGCAGGCGCCGCGCCTGCGCGCGCCGGTGTCGCGCCTTATCGTATGGTCAGCATCAGTATGCTCAGCATGCTCAGTAATTTCAGTAGGTTCAGTATGGTCAGTATGGTCACATCATGACCAGTATGTTTAGTATGCCCAGTATGGTCAGTACGGTCAGTACGGTCAGTATGGTCACAGTATGGTGAGAAATGTCGGTTGATCACATTATGGTCAGTACGGTCACAACATGGTCACAGTGAGTTCATTATGGTGAGTACGCCCTGCCTTATCGTGACCGGGGTCCACGTACAGGCAGTGGCTGGCGTCGGTCTCAGCTGCGGAGGCGTCGCCGAGCTGCAACAGCGCCGCCGCGCGGTTACCCAGCGCCGCAGCGTCCCCCGGATGCCGAGTCAGCGCCGCGGAATACGCCTCCACGGCACCGGCGTAGTCGCCCTTACGAAACAGCACGTTGCCCGCCATGCGGCGCTCCTCCGCCGCGGCGACGTCTTGCACCAGGGCCTGCCAGATGGGGTGGGGTATATTATATTAGAATTTGGGGTATTCAGATTGGAGCCATTGGTCGGTTGTAATTGAACTAAGAGCTATGGAGCGATATGTCCCTCCCCACGTCATCCAACCACATTTTGAGACCTGATTTCTTGAAACAAACGGCATTACATGGGGTAGACAAAGTGCTGAGCACTGGTTTACTACGTGGTGGTGAGCACGATATACTATGTGTCGGATGAGGAGGTGAGCACCGATACATTATCTGCCCTGCCCTGAACGGCCCGCGCAGCGGCGATTTCGCGCTCCACCAGCGCCACGCGTTGAACCTCCGCCTCCGCCTCCGCCTCCAGAGCCTTCACGGTGGCCTCCTCCACGTCACGGACTTTGCGAGCCTCAGCGGCGCGGGCGGCGGCAAGGGCACGCTCGCGCTTCTCTTCCTCCAATCGTTGACTGGCTTCGGCGTCGCGCAGGCGCATGGTTTCCTTTTCGAGCGCCGCCGCTTTGCGCGCCTCGGCCGCGGCGGTGGCGCGCTTGCTCGCCGCCATCGCGTCATCCGCCGCCGCCGTCGCCTTTGTTGCCGCCGCCGCTGCAGCCTTGGCAGCTCCGCTAGGTCTGGTGGGAACATCCGCAGCCGCTGCTTCCTCCCTGACGCCTCGAACGGGAGCGGCTGACCCCGGGCTAGAGCCAGGCAGATAATGCTCGCCGCGTCAAGTGATGCCACTTACCTTAAGACTTAAGAAACAAGGGTCTACAATGGGGAGGGTGAAGTGGCGGGCAATATCTGGCAGGCCATACCCCGGGCGTGCCCTGGCACGTGCCGAGCGGAACTCATCGTCATCGCTGCTGCTTTCGTCGTCGCTCACGTCGTCGACTTCCTTGCTATAGCGGCGCAGGTTGAAACTGAAAGCATCGCTTGAAAGCGGTCCATCATGTTATAGCTTCGAGCGCTGACACCTAAGGCGCTTTCAACAGGGTTTTGAAGCTGAGGGAATGGCATCAGAGCCCTTGACTCTAAATTTACGAGTTGCCGATGAGCTCCAATCATTAGACCCCTGCACTACCTTTCAATAAATATCCCCCCCCTGCGACCCAAAAACTGTCAACCTGCACCGCCCTACCATGTCCCCGGCATCGATGGCGATGGGGTGCGAGATGATTGGTGCGATGCCCGCCGCCAGGGGCTGACACTCGTCCACTTTTCAGCTCAACCTGAGCCGTTTGTTGTCGCTAACTCCACCCACAGACCCTCCGTATCCCACAAAACGTGCTTACGTTGAGGCGAGAAGTGGACGAGTGTAAGCCCCTGCCCGCCGCTGCCGCCGCCGCTGGGTCCATTGTGTAACGGCGCAAGTTGAATCTGAAAGCAAGGTTTGAAAGCAGTTCATCATATAACAGCTTCAAGCGCTGATTGCAGACACCGTAGGCGCCGCTTTCAACGCGGGTTTTGATACTGTCAACCTGCACCGCCGTACCATTGTCTCCCACGCGTTGAGTTTGACGGTGGCGGTAGGTACGCTGAAAGCGAATCCGGCGTTGAACGGGAGTGGGGCGTCGTCGGCGTCGGCGGCGGCGGCGGCGGCCACTCCGGCCCCGTGGCGCTCGGGCGCGGGTTGCCGGGTGCCGCGGGTGCGGCTGGATCCGCGGCCGTAGGGGTCAAGTTGTGCTCCGGGGCCCGATCTGGGAGCACCGGCGCCGCGCGGCTGCGGGCGCGGCGCCGGCACGGACGAAGGCTGTCGTGCTTGCGAAGTTCCAGAAACAACCTGTTCCTGTCCCCAGGCCGTGAAAGCTGCCGCTGCCGCCGCCGCCGGCGCCGCCGTTGCAGTCCCCCCCCGCGGCTGCAGCGGCTGCACCCACCCGCTGCCGCCCCTGCCCGCCCCCGCCCCGGCCGCCTCCTCCTCACCCTCTGATGCACTGTCCAGCAGCACGTCTCCCTCGTCCGCCCCGTTCGCTTCACGGTCCGCCTCCAGTTCCGCCTGTCCCTCCGGACTCATCAGCCGCGCCAGAAGCGCGTCCAGATCAATCCTCCGCAAATGGCCATGCAAATGGTGCTCGCCGCTACATACAACGTCATGGAGCTGAGAGGTTAGAAGGTCTTACGCTCGTTCTTGATGAAATGGAGGAGGGGTTTAGTGAATGCTCCCCCATGTGAAGCGCCTTAGGGGTCGATGAACGTCAGGAAATATCAATTGTCAGACGAGTTGAGAGACATTATATCAAGTGGCGAGCGGTAGTGCCCGGGCCCTACCCGCCTATCTCCGAGTCCATGGGGTTCAGTTTGACCGACGGCGGCGGCATCTCCGCCGCCACCTTGGTTAATCGGCGCAAGTTGAAATTCAAAGCAAAGTCTCAAAGCAGTTCATCATATTCAAATTTGAGCCCAGGGACAGGTATTACTGGGACACAACATCCTTTTTTTGCACGCGTATTTAAGATTCAATCGCTGAAATCACGCGCTTTCAACACGCGGCTCAAGACCTTTCGACCTGCACCGCTCTACCTCAGAGGGTAGGTTCCCCTCCTCGTCCAGCGAGTGCGTCCCCATGGATTGTTGAAACTCGGCTTCGAATTCCTCGGCATTGAACGCGGGGTCCTCGGTGTGGCGGCGCAAGTTGAAATTGCAAGCAAAGTTTGAAAGCCGTTCATCACAGTCTAGCCTCAAGCACTGAAACCAAGAGCGATCAACCTGGGGTCAACCTGGGGTCAACCTGGGGTCAACCTGGGGTCAACCTGGGGTTAAACTGCACCGCCCTACCTCAGCCTCGAACCCCGCGCCGCCGCTGCCCTCGCTGCCGCGCTCGCGGGTGAGGCGGCCGGCGGCGCCGCTGAGCCAGCCGGTGTACATGGGGGCGTCAGCTGCGGCGGCGGCGGCGGGCGGCGCGGGGGACGGGGCCGCCACATGCTCGGGGTCGCGCGGCATCGCCACCTCCTGCTCCACAGGGGGCAGCGGGCGCGGGCGCGGCCCAGCTGTACAGCCGCAAGTTCACATTGAAAGCAGATCTTGAAAGCAGTTCATCATGTGTTAGTTTCAAGCGCTGGAACTGAGGAACCGACGCGCTTTCAACACGGGTATCAAGCGGTTTCGACTTGCACCACCCCACCGCGCTGCCGCGGGTTTCGGCGCGGGGGTCGGCACGGGGGTTGGCGCGGGGGCGGGGCGCGGCTTGGGGTGCTTGGGGGCGTCGGCACGCGGCCCGGCGGGGCGCGAGGAGGGCCGCCGCTTGGCTCGGACGCTCGACACGTCGTCGTCGTCTTCTTCATCGTCGGCAGCGGCGGCGGCGGCGGCGACGGTATCCTCGTCATCGATAGCGTCGTTAGGAAAGACGGCGCCGGCGCCCGCGCCGGAGCCGGAGCCGGAGAGATGAGACGCCACCACGCGCGCCGAGCGCCAGAGGCTTACACTCATTCCCATTCAGCTCAACTAGAGCTCTTCTGTTCACCACATAACCCGACTTAGTTCATGAATGTGTCCTGGAGTTGCTCAAGTTGAGCTCTAACGTGAACGAGTGTAAGCCCCTGCCGAGCGCTGCTCCTCCCGTGCCATTCCCGCGGACGCCGCGCGCTCGAACGCGGCGAGCTCGTCATCTCCGTCGGACACAGCTGGCACAGCTGGCACAGCTGGCACGGCGCGCGCGTTGCTGGCGTTACGGAACGCCGAGGGAGCGGCGGGGGCTGGTGCCTTATAACAGGGACAAACAGGTGTTTCCCGCCACGTCACAGGGTGCAGATTAACTTAATAAACGACGGTTCGAAATGCGTGAGGGACATCGGATTCCAAGCAACTCAAGAAACGAGGCCGCATGGAATCCGATGACGCGGTTGGCAACATGAGCTTGTCCCTCACGCATTTTGAACCCTCGTTTATTGAGTTACAGTGCATCCTGTGACTTGGCGGGCAACATGAGCACGTACGTTTGCAATGCGTGACGATGACGTGGCGGGTAACATCGGTGAGGCTCTACCTTGGAAGTGTTGGAAGCGAGCACTGGGGTGAAGTCGGCGTCGGCATCGGTCGTGGTGAAAAAGATGGGGAGCTCTCCGTCGCTGGAAGAACCATCGCTGTCAGCGCCGCCGGCGTCGATGGTGGGGATTGCCTGTTGGGAAATATAGCATGCGGGATGCGACTTAGAAGGGCATTGAGCGTAGCGCGTAGAGCCGTTGCGCGTTGCGGGTGTGCGTGTTGGGTGTTGAGTGGGCGGAGGGGAGACGACAGCAAGCACATGTGCCGAGATGTAGATGGAGGGGTGGTGGGAGTTTGTCACTGCACTCACCTGGCGCGTCGCCCCGAACAGCGCCTCGCGGTCCCGCCGGATCGAGTCCTTCACCACCTGCGGCACAACACGTGAACGGGATGTTAGTCGGGGCGCCGCGGCGCGAGGGCGTACGTGGTGCCGTCCGAGCCACGAGGAATATGATTTGTGTGTGACTAAACGGCTGAGGGGGATGGGAACCAGACGAGGGGACGCGCACCGAGAACCCCGAGGGCTCGTTGTCGCCCGCCATGGGGTCGCGCGTATCGCGATGCTTCTGACACCGCGCGCAGCGATCCCGTGCGCGACGTTGTGCGAAAGTTGTGTGCTGCGCGGCACCCTATTTTTTGTTGACCCGCAGTTTTGTATTTTTGCAATAAGTGGTCGGTCGGACGCCCTCCGGTCGCAACTACGACTGCCACCCGAAACCCTAAAGCCTGTACAAGTGAACTCGAAACCCTAAAACAATTTGTGTGCTCGCTTTGGCCAATCACCGTGGCTGATCGTGTCCACGTGGCATCGACGTGGCCGGCTCATCAGCCACTGGTCGCTGTCGCTCAGCAAAAAATCAAGTTGGATAAACCCAACTCGCCGCCGCCTCCGATTCGGGAGGTAGCGCGACGGCCGCGTCACCCGTTCCTTCACTTCCGCAAAGCGCGCTCTCTGTAGTTAGCAAACGGTTCCTCACACTCGCTGGCTTAATCCCCAAGCACCTCGTCGTTGTACGCAGCATACCAGCACAGGTCCAACGCAACAGCTCGTTGTTTTTCGTGTTTCAGTCGGAAACATTCCACGACTGCACGAATGAGTCACGTGGCATCGGCGGTCGCGGCCTCGGCGGCGGCGACGGCGGCGGTCCGTTCAGGCGGGTGGGCGCCGTCGACGGCGACACCGCGTGTGAACGGTATCCTGCGCCCCCGGACACGTGTCGCGGCGACCGTGCTGCCGGGCGGCGGCGGGCGGAAGGCGAACGTGGAGGTCCCGTCGCAACTGACGCAGCTGACATTCCATTCGAGTAGTGCCACTACCGGCGGCCGCGGCGACTCGCTGGTGGTGGGACCTGCACAGATATTTCCCGCCCCGCCAACGCCATCCAACGCACCTTGACGCCTCGTCTCCTCACTTAAATCGCATTCTATGACGTCTCGAGCGATGTCTGTCAGTGCGTGTTATGACGTGGCGAGCAATGTCTGCCTGGCCCTAGCCTGAGGTTCACGCGGAGGATGGGGCGTCGGCGCCTGCGGGGCCGACGCGGTTCGTTCGCGACGAGAACGGCAAATTGGTTAAGACGACTGCGCCGGCCCCGGACGGCGGTCGCGGGCGCGGGCGCGGGCGTGGCGACGGCGGCGGCTTCCGTGGTAGGGACCTAGCAGAAAATGCTCTCGTCACGACATCGACAGCGCACGCATTCTGAACTCTTGTGTCTTGGGGTACGCCCCATGCCATCCCATGTCGAATCGAGCAACATCAGCCAGGCCTTGCCCGCCACGTCGCCGACAAGCGTTCCCAACCCTTGTGTGTTGGTGAAATGGGAGGTTCGATGACGCGGCGAGTGATATGTGCCAGGCTCTATGATACGGCCGAGGCGACGGCGGGGGCTTCCGCGGGCGCGGCGAAGGCGGCTACCGCGGGCGCGGGATGGCGGGGGGGCGGGGAGATGGCGGGGGGTTCCGCGGGAGAGGGGACGGCGACGGTAGAGGCAGCACGGTCCCGTGACGATAGATCCACCCCCAGCGTCCTGCTGCTGTTTGCTCATAGTGCTCCTCAGTATCCTCACCCCCTCCTCCTCCTCCGCCGCTGCTGCCTCCTCCTCTTTCTCCTCCTCCTCCTCCTCCTCCACCTCCTCCTCCTCCTCCTTCTCCTCCTCCTCCTCCTCCTCGTCCAACGGTTTGCTCGTGGTGCACCCATAGACATTCGCCTCCTCCTCGGGACCGTCTGACTGTTCGCGCTGTTTGCTGATGGTGTGAATGGATGTGCCCGGGCCGTTGCCGAAGGGGGCGGGTTCTCGAGCCCCCCGCGCGGGCGCGGGCGCGGGTTGGGACGCGGCACCGCAGGGATGGGGCCAAACTCCCCAGCAGGCGGCCGCGGCGCCGCTGCGTGGAAGTCCAAGTAGGGACTGATCTATAGTGCTCGCCACGTCATCAAACGCAAACGCATTGTGAACCCTTGATTTGATCCCTTGAGTTACATAGCCTCCTATGACGTGGAGAGCACTATCTGTAAGTCCCTATGTGGCAATTCATGACATGAGGAGCACTATCCCTAAGTCCCTATATGGCATCCTATGATATGGGCAGCACTATCTAAATAAGTCCCTACATGGCATCCTATGACGTGGGGAGCACTATGTTCAAGTCCCTAAGTGCCGGGCGCGCGGCACCGGGCGCCCCAAGCAAACCTTCAGCAACCGCAGCGGCACCGACCAGGTGGCGCGCCGCCGCGGCGGCAAGGTAGGGCTCGACAGATGTTGCTCGCCACGTCATAGCGTGGCGTTCAACTCAAGATGTGAGGGTTCAAATTGCGTTGGATGATGTAGCGCTCTCAACACAGTTTGAACTGGTGTCAACTTGCACCAACTTGCACCGCCCCACCTTAACGTGCCGCATCCAACCTCCGGACAACCTCCGGGACAACCATCCAGGAACAGAGACGCGAGGCGACGTAGCGAGCAATATTTGCTAGCCCCTTGTGGTTGGCGGCCCGTGCCGCGCAGCGCCGCGCCGACAAGGAGGCCAACAAGGTAGGGTGGTGCAGGTTGAACCGATGAAACCCATGCTGAAAGCGCCTGGAACTACGCGCCTGAATCTATAATATGGTGTACCGCTGTCGAACTTTGCTTTCAAATTCAACTTGCGCCGCTACAACAAGGCCGTGTCTGTGGAGCTACTCGAGATCCCCCACGACGGCAGGGCGTCCTCTCACGTCGCTCACGTCGTGTCCCCTCCCTTGGATCACCCTGACTGTTTGCTCATAGTGTACCGGTGCACCCGTACACGCTTGCCGCATCCTCCTCATGGCCTTACACGGCGTCCCCTTTTCATCTCACCCCAACTCCTCGCACACGTAGTCTGACACTGGGCGTCCCCGTTTCAGGTTCATTGGCTTCAGTCGTTTTGTCCCTGAAACCACTGATAGTTATCCTTCAGAACAGTCAAGGATGCTCGAGTTGTGGCTCTGCAGGACGGGATGGATATGAACACCCTCTGCGACCAACTCGCCATCACTCAAGCCGATATCGTCAAGGCAAGAAGGTTACTTTTGAGAGCAAGCACTCGACCGACGTTGATTCTCCTCGCCCCCTCCCCCACTCCGCGCGTCCGTATGAGCATTCACCCAGAAGGAAAGTCATGCGGGCAAGCCCGATCTCGGTTCGAGTGCTTGTTCACAATGACCCTCCTGCCAGGTGCTGTTCCTGCGAGGCATCGTCATTCAGATGGGCAACAACCTGGACCGCGAGACGGTGGGGCCGCCATCATTCCGCAGCCTGTTCCGCTCAACTTGAGCCGCCCCGTCCCAATGCAACACCGGGGCCGCCCTCACTCCTTCGCCGTTCAGCTCAACTCGAGCCGTTCTGTCCCAATGCAGCATCTCTTAGATACGATCAAGCTGAGATGAAAAGGCGACGAGGCAACTAGTGGCTAGGCCAGTAAGGCAGATGCGGCAAGTGTGTGCGGGTACACCGGTACACACCATGAGCAAGCACTTAGCTTGAAGGGTAACTCGTGGCGGCGGCCCAGTGTGTGACGTGAGGCGGGCGAGGATGCGGAGGAGGGCGCTCAACCCTAAGCCCTAAATCCCTGAACCATTTTGCCCCTGCAGGACGGTCATCATGGTCGCCGAGGCCCAGGACGTGGCGTGGGCGGAGCAGGGCGCCAAGGGCGTGTCGGAGGACGCCAAGAAGTTGGTGTCGTATTACGAGGATGAGGAGGAGAAGGACCTGGTGGGGTGGTGCAGGTTGACAGTATCAAACCCGTGTTGAAAGTGCCTTTGGTTTCAGCGCGTGATCCTAGTGCCTGGTCTGCGAGGATACTGTGGGTAGTATCTCGTACTGTACACAGTATTTGGCCCGTTTGGCCATTGGCCAAAAGTCAAATACGCATTTTGGTAAAATAAGTCACTTACTTGAACTTACTTACACACCGACCAGCCACTAGCATACCATAAACTGCTTTTCAACGTTTGCTTGCAATTTCACCGTGCGCCGCTACAACCTGGTGCCCCGCGCGCCCATCGTGACCATCATGGGCCACGTGGATCACGGCAAGACCTCGCTGCTGGACTACATCCGTAAGGCCAAGGTGGCGTCGGGCGAGGCCGGCGGTATCACGCAGGCCATTGGTGCCTACCAGGCAAGGCCTCACAACATTAATATTCCTTCTACAGAAAAAGAGAATCCGCCACGACCGCCACTTTTCCGCATATTGGAGGGTCTACAGCTCGTCAAACGCGGTTTTGGTGTCCCACCGGCCCCCACTTTCTTATTAGACGCGGGCTGTTTTCCCCGCAGTTGATAGACCGATTTCGATATCGTTTCCCTTGCCTTCCCGTGCCCTCCTGTGCCTTCTTGTGCATGCCCTCGCCTTCCCAACTGATGAGTGTGTTGAGCTGGAAGGGGGATGGGTGGCCAGTCCCTGTCAGCAGGTGGAGACGCTGATCGGCGAGGAGGGCGAGGAGGACAGCGAGGGCGTGGTGGTGGAGCAGCGGGTGCAAAACATCACGTTCCTGGACACGCCGGGGCACGAGGCGTTCAGCGCCATGCGCGCGCGCGGCAGGGGCTTACACTTGTCAACTCCTCCGCTCGACCTGAGCCGTTTTTGTCACGGAGACTGTATGAGATCACACAATGCATCCTCAAAGAGTGCTCACGTCAAGCCGACAAGTGGACGAGTGTAAGCCCCTGCCGCGCGGCGCCCGCGTCACCGACATCGCCATCATCGTCGTCGCCGCCGACGACTCCGTGCGCCCGCAGACCAAGGCAGGGCGTTACAAACTAGCAGCATCAAACTTCGTGTTGCGGCTTGAGAGCGCCTTCATGTCAGCGCTTAAAACCAGAATAGCATAAACTGCTTTCAAACTTGAGTTTCAATTTCAACTTGCGCCACTAAACCAAGGAGGCCATCGCACACGCGCAGGCCGCGGGTAAGGCCGATCAGACTGGATGTTTCGATCCTAGCAACCCGCGCATCGATTTTGAGGGTTTTCGTCCGAGTCAGATCGGTCTTTTGGGTCATGTGCTCATACGACTTGGCTTAGAATTCTTCAAGGTGTAGGGTTTACGTTGAGGGGTCATTTGACCCGTTCGATTCAGACCGGCTCGCCGATCTGACTCGCTCCGCTCAAAACCGCCCAAAACTCGCCTCGTACAGACCCGGAACTTCCGGAACAACTAGGGTAGGGACCCGGCTCGGAATATGATATGAAGAGTCCACTCGTTACCGGGCCTTACTCGCGGACGTGCCGATCATCATCGCCATCAACAAGATGGACAAGGACGGCGCCAACCCCGACCGCGTGAAGGAGGAACTGGCCGGCCTGGGGCTGCAGTGCGAGCAGTGGGGTGGCGACACCCCCATGCTCCTGGTCAGCGCTAAGCACGGCACCGGGGTGGAGGAGCTGCTGGAGTCCGTGGCGCTCACGGTGTGGGCCTGACCAAATGTTCCATTTGGAATTTCCTTTGATTCCAGTTCCGGATTCTCGAGCATTATGCCGAAGCAATGCCGAAACATGCCGGCATACGCGCCGCGCCTGAAACGCTTTGAAGGTGACAAATTTTCCAAGACGTACCCAAATTTCAGAGAAAGTGCCCAAAATCCTGGAACATTCCAGAATTCTGGGATCGCCTAAAATGCCTAAGGGAATTCCGGCATATTTTGTCAGGCCTTAGCTGACGGCGGAGCTGGAGGAGCTGGTGGCCAACCCCAAGCGCCTAGCGCGCGGCACCGTGGTCGAGGCAGGGGCTTACACTCGTCCACATCTCAGCTCAACTTGAGCCAGTTTTGGTCATTGAATCCACAGCTAGCGTCTGCTTCCCAGCCTATCACCTGAGCCGTTCCTATGATTCAAACACACAACATAGCTCACATGAAGTGCTCACGACAAGCTAGTGAGTGAAGGTGTGTAGCCCACAAAAAGATGCTTACGTTGAGCTGAAAAGTGGCCGAGTGTAAGACCCTGGGACGAGGCGTACCTTGATAAGCAGAGAGGCGCCATGGCCACTCTGCTCGTGCAGACTGGCACACTTCGCATGGGCGACGCCGTGCTAGTGGGCACTAACTACGGTGTGGTGAAAGCGATGAAGGACGCGCTGGGCAACAAGTGCGAGGAGGCGGGCCCGTCCATGCCGGTGCAGATCATGGGCCTGGGCGGCGTGCCGGCGGCGGGCGAGGAGTTCGACGTGTGCGAGGACGCTAACAAGGCACGCGACCGGGCCGAGGACCGGGAGAAAGAGGCGGGGTCAGACGTCCGTCTATACCCGTGTGCAGTGCATTGACCTCCTCCTCACTGTGTAAACCTGCACATAGATATCCTCCTCCTCATGGTGATGCAGTACGCATTGACCTGCTACTCCTCCTCCTTCGCCGCCTCCCCCTCCTCCTCCTCCTCCTACTCCTCCTCCTCC
>Ga0307488_10004033_pt1 | contig 12240 bp, 15 predicted proteins | sample SB02metaG_FD_202248 | JGI IMG/M metagenome (GOLD analysis project Ga0307488, IMG submission 202248) | Sea-ice brine microbial communities from Beaufort Sea near Barrow, Alaska, United States - SB 0.2 | ecosystem: Environmental > Aquatic > Marine > Coastal | place: USA: Alaska | collected...
ATGCATTTGTGTTGTCATGTGTTACAAGTGCTTCCATACTGCCAATCTCACCTGTTGCAAGATTGTTCATTGAAATGTAATATTTGGCCGCTGTGTTTCCCGCGGCGGCAAAAGTGTCAACGTTGGCCACTGTGCTTGATATTATTGCTTTGTTGATAGATATTTCATCTGTCTCATCGCCAGCATATCCTGTCGAGTCACTGTCACCGAGTCCAACACGGTAGTACGCCAATGTGTTGTCAGGTGTCACTGTTGATCCATCTCCGTCAGTCATCCTTAGCCTAACTTTTGATGTGCTGTCATCTGCTGTCACAATGTCAGCGTCGTAGGTTGGATGTGTATCTGTGAAGTCTGTTCGATTTATAAATGCAGAAGTTGAGAAAGCATTTTGGAGATTATGCACTATTGAAATTTTCTGTGTTTCCAATCCACCATTTGCAAGATCACGTGTCACGACATGATACCAAGCACTGTCAAACAATCCTGCTGTAAATTCTGCACCTGTCCTTTCCGCCGCTAGTATTCCTTGTGTTGAACCAACAGCAGTTACATGATCTATGGTTGTCTCGAGATTACCAGCAACAATTATGCCGTCTTCTATTGCGACACCTTCCGTGGTTGAATCAGTTGTGTTGTTTCCTAAGCCGATCCTGTATGCGTTTGCGAAATTTAAAACCGCAGTAGAACCATCATTGACTCCTAACAGTTTCAATTGGATGTTACCATCGTCAACGTTGACGTCAGCAGTCACGGGATCGAACTCCTCGTTCCTTACAACTCCACTGTCCGATATGAATGCTTCAATGCTACTGTCATCACTGTTTCCATGATTGACTGAATATTTGTGAAATGCCAATCGATTATTGGTCATGTCCTTGACCAATGTGTGATACCACACACTGTTGTAGGTTGTTGAAGCAAACTCATCAAGTATCTCTGCGGTTGCGAATCCTTGTTTCGACGTTAAAATTGACACATTGCCATCTGACTCTGTGGACACCAGTTGTCCGATTGCAGTTGCTCCTACAATGGCTATCGGTGTGCCCGATCTTGCTGATTCGGTGTCTGATAAAAGCACTCTGTACATTGTGATCCTACATGTTCCTGCTGTGCCGTTGGCACCTCGCAGTCTCACGTTTCCTCCACTTATGTCCGCAGTGAACGTGGCCAGTGGTGATGATTCTGCGTTTGTGATGATTGTGTTGTATTCCTGGATGAATGCATCTGTACCGTCGTGTATCACTAATAACTCTGTTGAAGAAACTTCGTTCGTCGTGGTGTTGTTTATAGATACAAAATATTTGGCACCTCTGAAATCCGCCACCGCAAACGTGTCTAGATTGGCCACCGCCGAATCTAGGTCCGCCACCAACAATGTCTGTTGCTGAGTGAAAGTGGAGCTTCCTGCCTGTGTGCCTGAGGAGTCATTGTCACCAAGCCCTAACCTGAAGAAGTGCAGTGTGTTGACCGTTGATGTCGTTGATCCGTCTTGAAGTGTACCACCTTGTCCTAAAAGTCTAACTTTACCACTGGCCGCCCTTATGTCAGAAGCTAGTGTCACTGCCTCATCATTGGAGGTCCTTACGATCTGGCTCGAACCAGAGAACGCATCAAAGGTTGACCCGTCATTAGTTCCTTGGGCAATTATATGTTTCTGTAACTGGAATTCTATCGAACTGTCAGCACCCTCCAGTCTGCTCAACGCTATGTACCATGCACTGTCGTACTTTGACTGATCGAAGTCATTGATCATGCTCTGGCTCCCTGTAATTGATTCGTTCTCACCTGTTGATAGGTTGGCGTCTAGCACAATTTCTGTTGTGAAACCAATGGTGTTCCTTGCGTCAACGATGGTAGATTCACTGAAAGCTATTGAGTTCACGAAGTAGGTTAAATCTTTGCTTCCATCTGTCCTTAGGAATCCACCCGTGTCGCCGTCTGAGCCGGGCAGTTTGAAATCATTTATAATGACACGTCCTGAACCATTGGCATCGAATTCGATGTTGTCGTTACTACGGTTTGTGGACATGGTGTTGCCTGAGAAAGTTATCTTGTTCGGTATCACCAGTGTTGTGAAATTTAAAGGATCAAAAGCACCAGCGGCCGGCTCATTGGCTCCCACTATAACGTTGTCTATGGTTCCATCATTTAGATCTATGCCGTTTATCTGTACTGATCCTGTGCCACTTCCTTCTAGATCTAGATCCGCGTTGGAAGTCGTTACCTTAAGCACGTTGTCTTTGAAACTTAATGATGAATCTATGGTCAGGTTTGACACGTTGACCACACCCGTGCCTCCGGGAGTAAGCCTTAGGTCAGCGTTTGAGCTGGTTGAAATTATGTTGTCGTTGAATGTAAGGTTGTCAACAGTGATTGAATCCGCGAATGACGTAGCACCCGACACCGTCATTGAACCAAATGTGGATAAACCAGACACATCCAGTGTTCCTGTGGTCACTATGTTGTCATTGCCAAAACTTAATGCACCTGTTGAATCTGTTATTGATCCACTGCCGGCAGTCAGTGTGCTGTTGATCGCCATGCTTGAAGCCGATGTCGTTAAATTCTCATTGCCGAAGCTGATCGCTCCTGACGAGTCTGTGATTGATCCATTTGCGAATGTTAGGTTACCAATGGTAGAACCTGTTGCCCTGGCAATCGTACCTGTCGTTGAGACGTTCTCATTGCCAAAATCTATTGCACCTGATGAGTCTGTTATTGATCCGTTGGCCACAGTCAGTGTGCTGTTGATAGCAATGGATGTTGCTGTTGTGGTCAAGTTCTCATTTCCAAAACTTATGGCACCTGATGAATCAGTTATTGATCCGTTTGCCAGCGTAAGGTTACCGATAGTGGAACCTGTTGCCCTTGCTATGGTTCCAGTCGTTGTAAGATTCTCGTTTCCAAAACTTATAGCACCTGATGAATCAGTTATTGACCCATTGGCCACGGTCAGTGTGCTGTTGACCTCAATTGACGTTCCGGTTGTTGTCAAGTTCTCGTTGCCGAAACTGATAGCGCCTGATGAATCTGTGATCAATCCATTCGCCAGTGTTAGGTTACCAAGAGTGGATTCAGATCCAGCTGATAGAGTTCCTGTTGTCGTTAAATTCTCATTGCCGAAGCTTATGGCACCTGATGAATCAGTTATGGAGCCATCTGTCAAAGTTAGATTCCCTATTACGGAATCATCGCCTGCGGCAAGTGTTCCTGTGGTTGTCAAATTCTCGTTGCCGAAACTTATCGCTCCAGTCGAATCAGTTATTGAACCATTACCAAGTGTGAGTGTAGCAATGTCCATGCCAGTGACAAATGTCTGTGCACCACTGAATGTGAAGCCATCCTCGACTGTGAAGTCTCCGTCCACTATTACGTTCTCGTTTATGTTCACCGATGAGGAATCGTCTGAACTTATGGTTGTCCCACTGAAGCCCAGTCCTGCTATGGTCACACGACCGGAGCCATTGGCCCTGATTTTGATGTCGTCGTTGGTGTTTAGGACTTCTATGTTGTTGTCGTTGAATCTAATTCCCGGGAAAAGCACTGTGCCCGTGCCTGATGGATGCACGTCTATGTCGGCGTTTGATAGCCTTGACGTGATGTTGTTGCCAAAGAACTTGATATCTGCATCTACAGAAGCAATCTCAAACAGTTCCGCAAAGTTGACGTTTATCTTGTTGCCGGCTTCATAGAGTGAATCACCTAATCCGTCATCCGCATTTCTACCTACATCGATTACCTGTTGAGTCATATTAGCAATATTTAGTGGAAAACGTTATTGTGTGTTATGGCTATTAACCTACGCTTACTTTGAGATCTGTGCCACTTCGGAACAACTGCCCTGCCACACTTGGATCACTAGTGGGCAAATTAGCCATTATTATTTTAATAGGTATCATTTCAACTGCACCTGTGCCTGTTGCATCAAGTTGTAGGTTGTCATTGGACCTATTTGCTGTAATAATATTATCGGATATCGTCACTGCATCTAAAACAATATTACCTGTTCCGTTTGCTGTCAGTGTGATGTCTGCATTGGTCGTAATTGGTGAAATTGTAGTATTATTGATCTGCAAGTGATCTACTTCAATTATACCTGTACCATTCGCCTGAAGTTTTAGATCACCATTTGTCACAGTAGTGGTAATCGTACCGGTTGATCCATCACCTACCAGTTGGTATACCTCTTCAAAATTACTGTTGATCTTATTGAATGCGGTTCTTAATGAATCTCCTGTTGCCGGATTTCCTAATGTTCCTGTGTCTATGTTAAGTTTTGTCATAATGTGTTATTCGTATTTATTAAATACCAATATGTTCATAGAAACCCTGAAAACCATGCGTTTGTACAAGAGGGAGAGCAAATTGGGTGTTATGCACACTTTCCACAGAAAGAACGTGATCTACGTGTTCAAGTGTGACTGCTGTGATGAAACGTTTATGAGACCAAAATCAAAAGTAGATCAGTCTCGTGCCACTAACGATTACAAACACGTCTGCAACAACTGTGATTCAAAGAAATTTGCACAGCAAGTGGGTGTGCAGATGCGTAAAGTCTATAATCTGGATGCCAGCAGTACCAAGACCTTATAGTTTCTTCCATTTGATGTCATCACGATAGCCCGTAATCCATCTCTGTAGGTCAGCGTATATCCCACACTTTATGTTTGGTTGGTCGAAGTACCATCTCAGGAAAGGATTGCCTTCTAGATACTCCTTTCGATTTATGAAGTGGAAATTAGTAGACGGGAAACGTTTGATCGTCTGCCTAAGTTGATACATCCATTCATATTTCAGATAGGCCTTCATGCTGGCCCGGTCAGGGTAGTTGGGAGAGTTCTTGTATATGTTGTTCTGTATCCTGCTGGGTGTTTCCATTTCCCACTGTTGGGCTCCCATTATGTCAAAGGCCATTATCACGATGTTTTTGATACCAGACTCTGCCGCCACTAAAACTGCGGAACAGCCCGATCCCCGCGCCTGGGCAAAGTCATTGGTCTTAATGACACCCCCTTTCTTTACGTCACCGCCTCTCCATATCCTATAAATTTTTAATCCGTGTGGAACATCTTTCGCATCGTCACCGTCACAGATGTAGTTCCATTTGCTGATGTCGTGGATGCCGTATATCTTTGGTGATTCCTTGCCACGGCCGTGCCATTTGGCCAGTTCTTGATACATGTTTGGATTTACTGCCACGATGTGATCACACAGCATAGGATGATCCCTGTATATGGCGTTGCATCCATAGATCACACCTTGCCCTTTAAGTTTTTCTATAGGAAAAATATTTCTTGACTCACCGTTGCCTATTACGAAAGCGGTGTCCATTATATGCCGAATGATTCTCCACAGCCACATGAACTAGAGCTGTTGGGGTTAGATATTTCGAACTGCGATCCGAACGTCTCTTCTATCCAGTCGATCTTTGTTCCTGCCACGTAAAGCATGGAGGTTTCGTCCACAACGAACCGTCCAGTGTTCCAGTCCTCAACATGATCGTCATTGCCTATGGCTTCTTTTGTGTCTGCAAATCCCCAATCATATTTGAATCCTGCACATCCACCACCCAGCACTGCTAGGCTTACTGCATATTTGCCGGGATTCTTTTCAAGTAACTTTTCAATTTGGTTCTTTGCCTCGTCTGTGATTTCAAATAAGCTCATACTGTTAATTACCTATCTCTGTTGCCCATGTTTGCCATTCCTACCGCCAGGAAGAATGCTGTGGCCTCTTTTTTGTCTTCGAAACTCATGTAACTGTTCTGTTCCTCCCAGTTATGACGCACAGGATCGTAAAGGTCAGTCTGTTCAAACCACCAACCCCATTTGCTCTTGCAATGAGTCTGGCACCACTCGATACATGCACCTGCTATCCCGTTGGAGTCCATGTCAACATCGAACTGGAATCTACATTCATAGCCACAGTCGTTGGCTATGTTTTCCAGAGCGCCGTTCATGGATTTGACCTTTACTTTTCCAAAATTCTTCTTAATCATTTCCAATTGTCCACTACAAACTGATCTGCACATTCACTTGGGTTTGGTTGCCCATGGAACACTGCCACCCTGTTCTCACTTATCACTGTTGGGGGTTTACGGAAAAACCATTTCCCGGACTTATCCCTTAATTTTGTGTCCTTGAATCCCACCAATTCCCACTTGTATGAACGTATCCAATCATCGGGCCAGTGTGTTATCTGATCCTTGCCTGCCTTCATTATCCAGTCCTGGTCTCCCCAATTCTGTTTCATTATCTTGGCATGGTCTTTTACAAAATCTGTGTACAGGTGATTCATCGTCCCTGCCTCCCAACGCATACAGCTGGAGTTACTTTGTTTCCAGTCCTTAACCCTGCATCTGTTGAAGTCCCTGATTATCATGAACCGGTCCGGGTTGTGTGTGAACAGTGGATCTATATTGTTGTGTATCACAACATCAAGGTCAAAGAACAACACGTTCCCCTTCAATGGAAATTCTGTACTGAACATCCACAACTTGCTCCACCATGTCTTGATCCATGGTTCGCTGGGGAACATTACTGTCTTTATATGTGGATCCAGACCTGACTTGTCATCTGTTATGCAGTGGAATTCAAAAGGCACCGTGGTGTGTCTCTTGACCATGTTGTACAGCACATTCGCATACTGCGAAGGATACTTGTTGCCCCACTTAACGCATACTACGTGATTCATATCCGTGTTTCAATCCTTCCATTTGTATTTGTTTCCAGTCGTCACTATCTAGCGTGTATGGATAGTCACATCTCACAGTGTCGCTGGACACACTTGCGATACTTTTTATATTTAAATTTTTATTCATGGTGTCGTGTATTTCTGTGACGGTCATGTTTCCGAATGTTTTCTCGAGATCCACCTGTCCTAATTTAATGTATCCAAGGCTTAATTTTGGATCATTCCAGTCGTAACTGTTATCGGCCAACCATTTCCTAAAAGGATCCATCTCTTCTTTCTTGAATTCGTCTTGTTGTTCTGTAATTGTTTTGCCCCATTCAACATCAAACTCTCCGGAGTAATACTTCTGATGATTTATCTCAGAACAAAGTGCATCTGTCATCTTTGGTGCATGTTCGTCTCTGAACACCTCGTACAAGGTCTTACCCACCTGCGACCAGTGTAGATAAACACCGCCCAATTCACGGTCATATCTATTCTGCGTGAACAATCCAAAGTCTTGGTATTGTAATTCATGCCTGGGTGCGTTCAAAAAGGTTGTTATCTGTGACGGACGCATCCATTCAGGTTCAAATGCTTTTTTACGATCTGCGTGTACCCAACTTTCGATCTCGTGGCACACGTTGTTCAATTGTCTTATTGCGTATTTTGTTTTGTGATCAGCCTGCTTGTAGAATTTGGAAATCTCCCAGGCACTGCCCTGAAGTTCCTCGAAGTACCTGTGCAGTAGATTGCATGATTCATGTTTAAGCCTTTTTCCGGGTGTTGCCATTTCGTTGCCGTTGACTGCCTTGCCTATGGGCAGGTTTGAACTGTATTGGAAGTCGTCCTCTGTGAATGGGTGTATATCCTCGTAAGCAGGAACAAATTGGAAAGAATTGATCTGCTCTATGCTACTGTTTAACTCATTGACTAGATATCTCAAATTCCTGTTAGAGTCTGCGAAGCCCAAGAAACAGAAATTTTTTTCAAGTATTTTTTTATTTAGAAGATTCTCTTTGAGTGCTTCGATCCAACGATGTGCCAAAGGGGTGTCGTAGACACGGATGGTGTAGGAAATGTTGGTCAGTACTACTTCAACCGTGTCGGGTAAAAAATTATCCTCTTTTGTAGATGGCACTATTGGCTCCGTGTTCCATGCATTCCACACTGTCCACAAAACATCTGCTGTCTGTTTTTTCTTTGATCAATCCATCAGCGAAATCAAATGCATGTTTGGCAAACATTTCTGCACCAACACCATCGAATATTCTGATCTCTGCTAGATCTAATTCTTCCAATTCTTTAAATTTTTCTAGGTGTGGATCGTTTTCAGCAAGTGCCAGTTTGTGATCAAAATTATCTTCCAGCCATGCTTTGAGTGGTTTTAGTCCTCCAAAGTCCACAGCCCAGTTCTTGTTGTCGAGATCTTTGCAACCAAATGTGAATTTGAATGCCAGGCTGTATCCGTGCAGTAGATGGCAGTGTGAGTGATCTGCGTTGGGTTGTCTGAACACCGCAGATAGTCCTATGTTGTGTCCGTATGTTTTAGTTGAGTAATAAGTCATCGTTTCTCCTTTAATTGATGACTTGCAGAGTGTTTATAGAGGGTTGAAAGTCTTGAGTCCTCTTGATCATCAGTTGAGTTTCTTGTTCATCTTTTGATCTATCTCTAACTGGAAAGCAGTATCTCTGATACTATCCGTTAAATCATTTGGTATATTTAACTCACCGTCTATAATGCTTTTAAGAAAGTGCACCAACACAGTGAACTCCGGTCTGTGCGACACGGTCTCCGGATCTATACCGTTGCTTTCCATTGCATTCAAAAGAGCCTCTGATGTGTCCACTAGCGCCTTCATTCCTTTGTTGTGTTTGTCGAAGTGTGGCATTATACAATAATTTTTGGTTTCTCTGGTGTCTTAATTGTCTGGAACACTCTCTTGTATTCTTCTGATATCTTGTCGTTAATTATAGAGATGCACTGTACTTTGTCTTTTGCTATTGAGATTTCTTTTTGTTGGTCAGCAGTAGAGAAGAACGTGCCAAACGCAAGTCCTTGTGGGCCTTGCATCAGTGTAAGAGCTTTCTTGATTTCAAGAGTTGTCTCGGTTTGTGATTGCAAAGTGGAGATCACCTCTTCACCGTGCATTAATTTAAGAGTGATAAGATCTCCATCTTTATATTTTTCAAACATATCCTTATTATAAACTATCCTATCAGTTTGTCAATGTATTTTTTAAGTTCCTTGTCCTGAACGTTGGGTGGAATATGATTGAAGAAGAATATCTGGTAACTGTCAGATCCATACTTGCCTATTCCGTGAAGATCACTGGCTTCCTTCTTGTCCCATGTGAGATATTGCTCGGTCATTTTACGTATTCTCTTTGATCTCACTTCCCACATGCCCAGTGGTTTCAACATTTCCTGCTGTGTTTTCAGTCGACCACGCAGGTAGGCTTGTGGATTAGGATATCTAGCGAAAAGTTTTGGTAAGATTATTTTAACATGTTTCCTGTAAGTGAGATTCAAGCACATCACACCTACCATGTGTTTCCATCTTTTGTGTGGTGCTTTCAGTTGCTGTTGCACCATCAGGTCATCCACCATTGTTTTGATCATGTTACAATTATATGTGTGATTTGTGATTTGTCAAGCAAGTAGGGATGATAATTCGGGCCACAGTCTATCAAAATAACCATCCTCTTTAAAGAGTTTTTCATTTTTACGCACAAATTCTGTGAGATTCTGCTTTGTTTTTTGATTGGTAGTGATTTTTATTTTTTTAAATTTTTGTATTTTTGATTTGAAATAGTCTCTTTCGTTTGGGGTGACATCAGTTTCGAGATATTTTTCTATCTCGACTATAACCTTCCCTAACACATCTGCACCGTAATTTTCAACATTGAGTTCTTTGGGCTGTGAAAAATTTTGCCATACAATCTCTATATTTTTCCTATAAGGATTTTTCCCATGGAACTTATGAGGGAAGAACGAAATTGCTTCTTTGGCAAACTCTTTGTACTCGCATAAGTTTGTAGCATTCAGCAAATGGAACAGACTCATGAATTGTATTTCATGATCATTTTTCTCAGGTGGATTCCTAACTTCTTTCCCAAGTATTTTAAGATTGTTGATAACCGTTTGCCATAGAGATCCTTGCCTCACATATTCATATCTTTCACCGATGTTTTCAAGACTAATGTGCCAATTTACCTTTTGCCTCTGTAGTAATTTTTCAAATACCTCGCTCTTGGTTACATCTGTGCTGAAATTAGAAATTATGTCTATCTTCACATGTGGAGGTATGAAGTCTAGTAGGTCACTATTTTCCTTCATCAGTAATGGTTCGCCACCAACCATTGCAACAGTTTTCAACCTATTACTTCTATCTAAAAAGAATGTCTTTATTTTGTCTTTGTTGTCTTTGTTGGGCTTTTGTACATGTGAATTCAGGGTCGATGCCCATTTGGAACTGAATGTTGGACCACAATATACACAGGCACTGTTGCAGGTGTTGTTCCACCTGGCATCGAATATCACAGGATATTGATACTCATTGGTCGCGTTGTCTATTTCAAAATCTTTATTGTACGAATTATGCCAATCCTGTTCATTGTGCAATCCGTTACTTTTTGCATTGATGCATAATTTACAGTAGTCCTCGGGCAATTTGCCTTGCTTCATGCTCTCCCTGACTTGCTTCGCCCGGTCACTGGCCAAAGCTGACTCTATGCTGTCGGTATTGATGTTTCCTAGTTTGAATCCACCAGCACAACACATGGATATGCCCCCATCGACTTGAACGTGGAGACCTCTCCATGGTGCCGCACAGGAATTATTGGGCATTTGATTTTTCTAACTGTTTGTTGATCCACTGTGCAAGGCCTTGGTAAGTGTCTTGGAAAACGTTCTTGTTGGCCTTCCATTCATCAGGCATCTTCCAGTCCTCTTCGTTTACAACTATCCATCTGCAATCCGAATGCTCAAACAGTTTGTTGAATTGGTATATCCAGTAACTGGGATCAACTGGTCTTTTAATGTATGTGTAGCCTGTGCTACCTTTGTATATGTTGTTGACATTTTCTGGCTTTTTTTCTTTGCCCAGCCCATACAGGTCCATTCCCACGAGAAATATTGCCTTGGGTTTAAAACTCATGCCGACCAGTCCTGCGAACTGTCCTGTTCCCCAGTGGAAAGGATCATCCTGCCTCTTGTCACCTTGGTATGGTAAATCAGGCACACACTTGACATTGGACCAATATGCGAACTGCTTGTACCAATTGTCTCTGGTGTAGATTGTGGTGTTTTTACCAACCGTGTTAGCGGCCTCCTGGCACATGTGACGATCACAAGCAACAACATATTCTAGATTGTGGTCCCTGAACTGTGCGTTGCAACCCACCATGGTGGTAACACTTTTCAACGGAGTGATGTCAAATCCCCTCCTGCTTTCACCATTGCCTATCACACTTACATACTTGGTCATAATGCTATTTAATCACCCCTTTAAACGTACACAGACGTCTTTAAACTGCTGGTAAAAGTCAAATAGGTATAGTTGTACAGATCACTCATTTCCTACGATTAAATGCCATACGGTACGATATCTTTGCCATGCTTTCCTAAGTGTTGGATATTTTCTCCTTAGTTCTATGGCTTCAACTCCTACCATTTCTGCCTCTTCGTAAGCGGTCTCCTCATCTTTGGCCTTCTGTGATTGCTCCACTAAAACACGATTGCCATCTGGTAATTGTTGGTACACTGTCTCACCACCGTCTGGTGAAACAAATATAGCATCTATAGATTTTTTCTTTGCCATTAATAGTGTTCCCTATGGTCCGCTCCAGGATGAGCATATCTTATTCCACCAAAGTGTTTGGCGTCACCGTCGTGTCTGGGTATGAAATGTATGTGTGGCCACATCACAGTTTGTCCTGCACACTCTCCGATGTTCATTCCAACGTTGAATCCTTTCATCTTGCCTTCCTTTATCCATTGGTCTCCACAGTAGTAGGCCAATTTGTATGATTCTCCAATAGCCTCTGGCGTGTTGTGTTTGGGTATGAACAGTGTGTGTCCTTTCACGCAAGGATACTTGTCTTTGAACACGGCAGTGTCCTCGTTCTCAAAGAATGGCGTATCATTGCCCATCCATGGAGTTTCACCGAAATGGTCTATGAGTTCAAATGGCTTCTTGTAGATAGGTTTTTTTGATGGCATGCGTTTTTATTATTCCTATCTTAATATTACTAGAATTTGGTTTGTGTTGCAACCTGATTTGATCCCAAACTTTGGTTTTTGGCACAGATAGATTGTACTCGTTTAGATTTAACAGATTAACCAATGCCTTCCTTACCTTCTCTGCACCACCGTGTTTCTTACAGGTGTCTGATCTACCAACATGTACGATTTTGTTGTCTATCTTAATCTTGTACACACATGGTAGTCTTATCCATTTTGTTTTGGGATTTTTGTTGTGTTTGATCTTGTATTTTTGTATGGTGTAGAGATCGTCTATACTGTACCATTTCATATTAACATTCTCACAAAGTATGCACCAACTAT
>Ga0307488_10004034_pt1 | contig 12239 bp, 23 predicted proteins | sample SB02metaG_FD_202248 | JGI IMG/M metagenome (GOLD analysis project Ga0307488, IMG submission 202248) | Sea-ice brine microbial communities from Beaufort Sea near Barrow, Alaska, United States - SB 0.2 | ecosystem: Environmental > Aquatic > Marine > Coastal | place: USA: Alaska | collected...
GCTAGTGGCGGCGGATCTTTTAAAACAGATTCAGGATGGCCTGTAACTTTTACAGTATCAAGCCAAACAAATCCTACTATAGTTGACTTTTGGACTATCAATGATGGTGTAACAGTATTTGCTCATTACCATGGTATTTTTGATTAATGTACAATCCTTTAGTTGATGGGTTTGGTCAGCTTAGTGATGCAGAAGTTGAACTAAAAGTTACCGAACTATCACGAAAATACTTCCAATCTAATTCTAACCCTGCATTGCAACAGCAAGTAGGGTCAGTATTAAACATGTTTCAAGAAGAAGCTCGAGCTCGTAGGGCAAAAGCACAAATGTCAGATAATGACAAAAATGGCAATAATTCTCTTGACAATCTGATTAATATCAGTTAAACTATATGTATGCTTATGAAAACAGACTCTCTCGGTATCCCGCGATTTACAAATAAAGACTTAATTGATATGATCTATTCAGGTCATGCAGACAAGTGTCATGTTGTGCTATGTGATCCTAGTGATGATATAGATAAGTTTAATGAAGCAATGCGTGAGCAATACCTACCCGAGCTTAAACAATACATTCCAATAGATGTAAATCAAAAAGACTTTGATAATGCATTACAGTCTGAATGGTTTATGCCTGATGAATACAAAGAACTTGATATTGAAGCATTTTTGCTAGGCAAGATAGGCGGCAAACTTACTACAGAATGGGTTAGATGTTTAGAGGAACTAGAAGCGTTCCAGCAACGTGATATGTATCCACTACTACGTTATATGATCTATCTTGTAGATTTTATGCGTGAAAACGATATTGTATGGGGTGTAGGTAGAGGATCAAGTGTAGCATCATATGTGCTATACTTAATAGGCGTACACAAGATAGATTCAATCCAGTATGACCTGGACTGGACCGAGTTCTTAAGATAAGTAAGTATATAACTAATAGGAGGTATTACAATGCCAATGAAACAAACAGGACGTAAGTTACATAAAAGTGCAAACGGCAAAGTCGTTGATATGGACTTACTCAGAGCAAAAAACGAGTTAACACCAGCAGTTGGTAATGCTCGTGTAAACGCTAGAGGCGACGAATTAGGCCCCGGCGGTACAATTATTCGTAAACGTGAAGATATCATGAACGAATACTATGCATCTAATCCAGGTGTAAAAGAAGAAGCGCCAGTTAATCAAGATGAAAAAGATCTTACAGATGACTGGATTGAAGATAAAGACGGAAATTTTATTCAAAGAGGTTAACATGACTTTAAAGACAGTAGAAGGTAGCGTTACTGCTATCGGCGACAAAGTGCTGGTATCAGAAATGGACTTTGGTGAACAAGTAACAGCAAGTGGACTTATTATCAGCGGCGATGATGGCAAAACTAGAGGCATCTATCCACGTTGGGGTAAGGTATATTCTAAAGGCCCAAAGAACACAGATCCGTATGAAGCTGGTGATTGGATATTAATAGAACACGGTCGTTGGACACGTGGCATCACTATGGGTGACGGCCATGAAGTTAGAATGGTTGAAAATAAGGCCATCTTAGCTTGGAATAATGAACCACCACAAACTGGTTTACGCATTGGTGAAGAATTTGCAGACGGCGCACACGCAACTGTAGATCCAAGTTCATTTGTAAATTCGTCAAACGCAATAAGAGGTTAAAATGAATAACGTAGATTTAAACAAGTACAAGGATTTTGTACAAGAAGTAACTAGTGAATCTTCTAATAATACAGATGCACTAGTAAACATGCTAAAGGATTTAGAAAATGAAAGTGGTGTTAATATGGCACTACTATTAACCGGTGCCATTGGTATGGCGAGTGAAGGAGGAGAGTTTGCTGAAATTGTTAAAAAATGTATATTCCAGGGCAAGCCTTTGGATGATGCAACTAAGTTCCACGCTAAACGAGAGTTGGGCGATATTGCTTGGTATTGGGTTAATAGTTGTCGTGCATTGGATCTTGACCCTAATGAAGTATTAGGTGAAAATGTAAATAAATTAAAGTCACGCTACCCAGGTGGAGAGTTTGACGTACACTATTCGGAAAATAGGAAAGAAGGAGATTTGTAAATGAGTACTATCACTGAAACTCGTGTAGCCTACGACGAGGGGTTACGTAATTTTATGTTGAATATGTATAACCACACAGCCGCCGGCTTAGGAGTTAGCGGTGTAGTAGCTTGGCTTACATATTCCAGTGGAGCATTATATGCAATGGGCAGTCTTATGTGGCTGTTTATGCTTGCTCCGTTAGGTATGATTTTATACTATAGTTTTGCAGGACGAAACTGGAGTAAAAGTACACTTACAAATTTCTATTATATCTTTACAGCAGTAATGGGTATAAGTTTAAGTACAATATTTGCTGTATACACAGCCTACAGTATTGTACAAGTATTCTTTGTTACATCAGCAACATTTGCATCTGCAAGTTTATACGGTTATACAACTAAGAAAGATTTGACATCTTTTGGTAGTTTTTTAATCGTAGGACTCATTGGTATTATCATTGCTAGTGTTGTAAATTTATTTTTACAAAGTACAGGAATGCAATTTGTTATTAGTATTCTTGGAGTTCTTATCTTTACAGGTCTTACTGCATACGATACTCAAAATGCTAAAACAATGTATCTACAATATCAAGATAGTAGCATGGGTATACGATTTGCAATTAGTTTATACTTAAACTTTATAAACCTATTTCAAATGTTATTGCATTTAATGGGCAATCGAGAGTAGAAAAGACTTGACTCCTATCAAATTATACGTTATAATACGTGTATGATAATAGGAGTTTACCTTTGATACATGCAACAATAGACCTAGAAACAATAGATACATGCCCTGGCGCAACAGTGCTAAGTGTAGGCGGTGTCAAATTTAATCCTAAAGACGATAGTGAACCACACTCGGAGTTATACTTTAAAGTATGCATCGATGATCAAGATCGTCTTGGCCGAAGCGTAAGTGACGATACTCTAGAATGGTGGAGTAAACAAGATCCTAAAATTATGAATGAAGCATTTGATCAAACAGGTGCAATTTCAGTAGATGATGCTTTAAAAAAATTAAGCAAGTTTAGTGTTGGTATTGATACGTTTTGGGGACAAGGTTATGGTTTTGACTATACCATAATGGAAGACATGTTCCGCAACGGCGGAAAGCATATTCCGTGGAACTTTTGGCAAATAAGAGATTCTAGAACACTCTTTGCCTGTTGTGAGAACGATCCACGTAAACTAATACAGAATGATCTGCACAACGCACTAGCAGATGCATACTATCAAAGTAAAGCAATTCAAATTGCGTACAAAGAACTAGGAGTACATAGATGAAATATGTAATTGACATCGACGGCACTATCTGTAAGGAAGTAATTATTCCTAACAGTGGTGGAAAGAAAGACTATGCTAATCATATTCCAATGCCAGAGCGTATTGCAAAAGTAAATGCACTTTATGATGCAGGGCATACAATTAAGTATATGACTGCTCGAGGATGCGTAAGTGGTGTAGACTACGGAGGGCTTACACAAGATCAACTTAATAGTTGGGGGTGCAAATACCATGAGCTTAGTGTAGGACAAAAAGAAAACTACGATATATGGATTGACGACAAAGCATTTTGGAGTGAAAACTTCTTTAGAGAAACAGGTGAGAGTTATGAGTAATATATTAGAGTTTCCAGTCCCTAGTAAAAACGATAAACAGTTTTTAGAATTAGAAAAACAACAAAAAATTATCGAAGAACAACGTAAAAAAATAGAAGAACTAACTAGGGAGAAGGATGATGGGTAGGTTCATAGCCGCAATGGATCACAGCGGAGGTTCGACGGGAGGCGTATTAGAACGATACGGCCAGTTGTATACCGAAGATAACAAAATGACAAAGGTACACGCTATGCGATTACGTATGGTAAATAGTGCAGACTTTAATAATAAAAATATTTGGGGAGCAATTTTATATCAGGATACCGTTGCTCGAGGAATGGTAGCTGTGCTTAAAAATAAAGGCGTTGAAACATTTTTAAAAATAGATAGCGGGTGTAACGATAACGGCACTCTAAAAGACTTTGATGTACAACAAATGTGTGCATATGCTAATGCAAATGGATGTTACGGTACAAAGATGCGTAGCATAGTAAAAGATGAAAAGGACTTAGATGCTATATTAGATCAGCAATTTAGATTTGCAGAGATTATATCTAAGTCGGGACTTATGCCAATTATAGAACCTGAGGTTCCAATTGATCATGTTCAGAAAAGAACAGTCGAACATAAACTTCGAGATCAACTTGCAGAACGTTTAGATAGCTTTCAAGGCAAATGTATATTAAAACTAACATTGCCTGAACAAAAAGACTTTTATAGTAATATTATGCAACATGAAGCTGTACATATGATTGTTGGGTTAAGTGGAGGTTACTCTACAGAAGAAGCATGCCGCAGACTTGCACAAAACGAAGGCATGAGTGCAAGTTTTAGTAGAGCACTTAGTGAACGGTTAAAATATGACTTGACACCTACTTCATTTAATGCTATAATTAGTGAGAACATTAACATGATAGTAGAGGCGAGTACATGAAAGAATTATGGGTAGAAAAATATCGACCTAACACAATTGACGGGTATGTGTTTAGAGACGAAGCACAACGGAGTCAAGTAAAAACATGGATCAAAGACAAAACTATACCACATCTATTGTTTTCTGGAAATGCTGGCATTGGCAAGACGACTTTAGCAAAACTATTATTCAACGAATTAGATCTAAATACGTTAGACGTATTAGAAATTAACGCATCGCGAACAAACTCAGTAGATGATGTTCGTGATAAAATTGTAAACTTTGTACAAATGATCCCATTTGGGGACTTTAAGGTTGTATTACTAGATGAGGCAGATTACTTATCACCAAACGCTCAAGCAGCACTTCGCGGAGTTATGGAGGAGTATCATACTACTGCTCGCTTCATTCTTACTTGTAACTATCCAAATCGTATTATACCCGCTTTGCATAGTAGGTGTCAAGGTTTCCACATTGCTAAAATTGACCAAACTGAGTTTACAGCTAGAGTTGCTGAAATACTTATTACCGAAGGTGTTACTCCTAATTTGGATACTCTCGATACCTACGTAAAAGCAACGTATCCGGACTTACGTAAATGTATTAACACAGTACAAATGAATATTCAAGACAATAGTTTGCTAAAGCCTAATGAAGGTGACACTGGCGCACAGGACTGGAAACTTGAAATGGTTGAACTGTTTAAAGCAGGCAAAATAAAAGAAGCACGTAAATTATTATGTGGAGCAGTTCGTCCAGAAGAAATGGAAGAGATCTATCGCTGGCTGTATGACAATATTGAATTGTTTGGTGAAGAAGAAAAACAAGACACCGCAGTACTAACTATTAAACAAGGACTAGTTGATCATACACTAGTTGCTGATCCTGAAATTAATTTAGCCGCAACATTGATTAGACTAGCGAGACTGTAATGACTTACTTAGTTAATGACAACTGTATTAAATGTAAACATATGGATTGTGTAGAAGTATGTCCTGTGGATTGTTTTTATGAAGGTGAAAACATGCTTGTGATTAATCCTGACGAATGTATTGATTGTGGCGTATGTGAACCTGAGTGTCCTGTAGACGCTATTATAGCCGATACGTTTGGAGATCCAGGTGAGGCAGCAAAGTGGGAAGAAGTAAACAGGACGTATTCTGAACTTTGGCCTAACATTACAGAGGCTCGACCAGATGATGTGCCTTCAGATGCAGCCGACTGGAATGGAGTGCCAAATAAATACGAAGAGCATTTTAGTGAAAAACCAGGGAGGGGAGACTAATGGGGAAAGGTTACCGCAGGCTTATTAAAAATAAAACTACTGAACCAAAAGATCAAAAAAATAAACAACAAGACATGACTGAATTAAACGGTGATGGAAACAGAGAACGTGGACGTTACGGCGAAGATATAAGAAAGAAAAAATAACATGGCTTTTGAAAATAATGTATTAGAATTACCATTTTTTACAGAAGAAGAATGTGACGCAATTAAGCCATACTGTTATTCAGTAGAGGAAGAACTTGTTAGTAGCGGATTTGATAACCACAGAGAACACGATTCTTTAGGTGACGTAGTTACTACAAATAACTATTTTCGTTATAATTTTTTTGCAGCACATCCAGAGTATGCTGATCGGTTTGCTGACTTTCTTTGGCAAACAAACAAAGACTTAGAATGGCCGGTTGCTGTACAGAGTTGGGTTAATATCTATCGCAAGGGACAAGGTATTGATTGGCACAATCATCAAGGTAGTATGGGTAAAAGTTTTAGTGCAAATATTTTTATAGACGGTCCAACAGCACCAGGTATAACCTATAAGCCTTTTAGAGAAAAGGCTATTGTTAGAGAAAACAAAAAAGGCTTTATACATGTATTTCCTTGTGAATTATTTCATACAGTTCCTCCAATGGAAATTGACGAAGACCGCATTACAATAGGTATTACTATACATAGTTTTAAAGATATTAATCATACTATGATGGAACAGTTAGCATTTAATAGTAGGCTGTACCAAGACACAATTATTTTGACAAAGGAACATCACGAATATGGCATTGGAAAAGACATTCAACGTAACCAAGATGAACAAGGTCCGTTGCAGTCACATACTTCTTAGTTATGACGAAGCAGTAGAATCTTCTCATACTCGAGAAATATTTTTTGCCATACACGAAGCAAAACAAATTATTAGTGGCCTTCAGAGAGGCGGCTGGAGTTGGCAGCAAGCTGTAAAAGAACACAGTGCATGTCCGCATAGTTGGTATAGAGACGGCGACCTAGGATGGTTTGATTTAAATGACGGGGTAACGCCTGAACTTTATAACGCTTGTTTAATACACGAAGTAGGAGACTTATTAGATGAACCGGTACAATCACCTTATGGTATACACGTAATTACAAGGACCGGGTAATGATAGAAGTCATAGATAATAGTATCCCAAAAGAATTACAAGATTACTTTGAAGCAATAACGCTAGGTAAAGTAAACGACATTGAGATAGATCCTACAGTAGAATTTAAAAGCAAGTACGAGCCAACTGCATTTCAAAGCAACAAGAAACCAATAAGTTTTAAACATGTGTTAAAAAGTAGTGCTGAGTCTTCACTCCATTTAATTAATTTTTCAAAGATAGCAGAAAAAGTATATCCTAAGTTACAAAATATATTATTTGCAAGGATATTTTTAACTTTACCTTATGACACTAAATTGGTAAACCACGCACCACATATTGATTTACAAATGCCGCATATGAGTTTAATATACTATATAAATGATAGTACAGGAGACACTGTGTTTTTTGATGATAAAGAAAATATAATAGATAGTGTTACTCCCAAAAAAGGAAGGGCAGTACTTTTTAATGGACTTATTCCTCATGCCGCAGGCATACCTAAAGATGGTCCAAGATGTATTGTAAATTATAATTTAATATGAATACAAATAAAAAATTAATAAATGATATTGTACGCTTAGACGTATTAAAAGAAGAAGTAGAATACTACAAGACCTTGATTCGTGAACACGACACAGGACATATACATACAACAATAGGCTTCATACGTAGACGTATCGAAGAACTTAAAGGAGAAGCACCGTGGCCGTTAGACTAGTAAGTTATACACAACCTACAGATGAATTTAAAGAAGAAGGATTAGAAAATGTACAAGACCTTATTGCGTTTTGTGCAAAAGTTAGTAATCCGTCTGCACAGATTAATAGAGAAACTAGTGAGCGGTTAATTAAATATTTAATTAAACATCAACATTGGTCTCCTTTAGAAATGGCAAATGCTACATTGGAAATAGAAACTACAAGAGACATTGCACATCAAATTGTGCGTCACCGTAGTTTTGCTTTTCAAGAGTTTAGTCAGCGTTATGCAGATCCTGCAGAAATGGGTGAGATGTTTGTATTACGTGAATGTAGATTACAAGACCCTAAGAATAGACAGAACAGTATTGCATTAGATTCTGAAATGGATGGACATGCAGTATTACAAGGCACCTGGAAAAACAAACAACAACGTGTGATAGATGCATCTAAAGAAGCATACGAATGGGCTATTGAAAACGGTATTGCTAAAGAGCAAGCTCGTGTTGTACTACCAGAAGGTAATACTAAAACACGTTTATATATGAATGGTACATTGCGAAGTTGGGTACACTACATTGAATTGCGTAGTGCAAACGGAACACAGAAGGAACATATGGAAATTGCTATTGCTTGTGCAAAAGCTATTGCTTGCATATTTCCGTTGCTGAATGACCTTTGATAAACAGAATACATCATACTTGGAATATACAAGCTCATAACATACACAGTGACGAGTTTACTGGGTACGAGCCTGTATATGACCAGTTGGATAAATTTACTAAAGAAGTATTCGATAAAGATCCTGAAGGCACTGTAGATAAAGTTTTTGAAATCTACAGGTCAATTAATCTTGTACCTATAATCTATTTTACTGAAGATGGATTAGTGTGTGCTATTAAAAATTTTAAGTCAACAAGTTACAATTCCGTAAAAGATAATCGTATAGGATTAGGTAATAATAGAGGACAGCCATTAAGTAGATTCTTATTTCCTAATATGATGACTGCTGAACCAAAAGGTAGAGGTAGTAATAGTTTAAAAGATAGATTCCTTGACGATACAAAATTAAAAAGAGCAATACGTATATGCTTTGAAATGCGTGAAGGACAAAAACTTGTATACCCTACAGCACTACGTAGATCATTAGAACTTGTTACTGGCGAAAACATACAAAACTTTAAACCACAAAATGCAAGATCAATAGTAGAACATCTATGTCCTGTACTTTGGGGCAACGTATATGATTATTCAGCAGGATACGGTGGAAGATTATTAGGCATTGGATCTAGTAATATGAACTATAATTATACCGCAGTTGATCCAAATACAGAAACTGTAAATTATCTACAATATTTTAATTCTTTAATAAAACAAGCAGTTGGTGTTGAAGGTACAATTATACAAAGTGTAAGTGAAGATTATCAACCCAAAAATATCGACTTAGCCTTTAGTAGCCCGCCTTATTTTAACTTAGAAAAATACAGTGACGAACCTACACAGTGTATGGTAAATTACACAACACTAGATGAATGGTTTGACGGGTATGTTGTACCAACAATGACTAACATACACAAAGGATTAAATAGTGATGGTGTATTTGCAACTAACATTGCAGACTATAAAACTTATGGACAAAAAGAACCTGTTGAAGTATGTGAACGTTGGATTACAACAGCACAAAAAATTGGCTTCAAGCACACAGGTACAATTAAGATGATGTTAAACACTAGACCTGGTGTAGGTAATGATAAACTAGCAGGACGTGAAAAGTTTGAAGGCGTATACGTGTTCACAAAATGATGGGAGCTAACTGGCAACAGGATCGACAGCACTCTTATGAAAAGAAGTTTGCTTGGTTGCCAATACGTAGCAATAGCAGAAAATTTATATGGTTAGAGAATTATCATATTCGATTTACCTATTATGACAATAACGGTAAGCCGCCTATAAAAGGCCCTCATTGGGCATACGTGTACACTAAGCACGAATTCTTATTAGTGCAGTTAAAAGGGTGAAGGGGCATAAGCCCCTTCAATTACTCGTCTCCGTAGACTTGTAGTACAGCCTTTACAGCTGCATGCCTTTCAATATCTCCTTGTTCGAATTGGACTATGTCCAAACATGATTGATTAGTTGTTTCTAACAGTTTAGTAAAATCTATTAAACCATTGTCTTTTAACCTATCAGCCTGATTCAAATCGCCTGTTACAGCCATCATAGACTCTTCACCTAATCTAGTTAATAACATTTTCATTTGATTTGGGGTTGCGTTTTGCATTTCGTCTGCAAGTATAAAGCTATGCTTAAATGTTCTACCTCGCATGTATGCTAATGGTGCTATTTCAATTATGCCTTCTTGTATCATTCCTTCGATTTCTTTAGCGTTAAAATACTCACGTAGGACATCAAATATAGGTCTAGTCCACGGTGCCATTTTTTCTTCTAGCGTCCCTGGTAAAAAACCTAAGTCTTCGTCCACACTAACTGCGGGCCTTGTTACTATGATTTTGTCAACTTTGCCTTCTTTAAATAGTTTAACTGCGACCTGAACAGCAAGTAACGTTTTACCTGTACCTGCGGGACCGATTCCAAAAACTATGTCTTTGGTGTCATCTAACAGTTTTAGAACATATTGTTCTTGATTTCTATTTCTAGGAAGTATTGTGACTGATTGCTTTTTTTGAAAAGTGTTTATGTTTACTACATTGTAGCTGTTGTTGTTTGAATGCTGCTTGGCAGCTTTCTTCTTTGCACCCATTAAGTGTCCTCCTTACATGGATTGTGTAAGTAGAGCCCTGTACCCGATTGGGCTTGTGCCCTACAAATGTATTTAGCATTGAGATTAAATCATTCAAAGAAATGTTATTGATAAGGCAAATACTGATAAATAAGTGTAGTGTAAATATAGGATGAATACATGCAAGATATCTATGACATTGTAAAAAATATTGAAGGCATTTATGACAGTAATACTTCATTTCAAGTTTTAAAAGATTTTGAAAGAGTTCTTGACGAATTAGATCTTTATGTATATGAAAACTGGGAAAATGGCGAACTAGCTCAAGGACCAAAAATTGACAGGCATTGGGTTACTTGTTCTTTTATGTGGCCACGTAAAACTATGCCTGATCCAATGGGCGGCAAGCGTTTATTAGATTACGATTGTAAGGTGTATATGGGTAAAGACGAAGTCATAAAGCCACGTAAAATTCGTACTTCGAATGACATACGTCCTGGCAGTAAAAAAGGTAAGTTAGATAAACAACCTATTTGGTTAGTTACAATTAAAATGCCTAAAAAACTTATAGCAGATATTTACGGCGGAACAAAACAGATAGACGATGTAGACACAGATGGAGCTATTCCACAAGGTCAACCAGCTGATGCAGCTATGACACCTGAAGTAGCACCAGCAGGACCAGCAACGGAGGCACCAGCAGTATAATGGGATTACGACAAGGCGATTTACAAGACTTAGTTGACGATGTTTTTGAAATAGATTCTTATGCTAGTAAAATGGGCGAGGACAGAAATATTGTTACTCTCAGTTTTAGCGTAGCACACAAAGAACCAGCGGATGATTTAGTAAAATTCTTAGAAGGTGGATATCCATTTATTTTAGATGCAGACGTAACTGCCGGTGAACAAAGTGACGGCACATATAAAGTATTTGTTGAATTAGAACGTGACAGAGACTCAAATGATAACATAATGGAAATCATGGACGGTGTATCTAGTTTATCATCATTAACAGACTGGAGATTTAGATACTATAAAAGTTTTAAAGGACATAATTTGTCATTAGATAACTTATCTGAACATGTGCCTACTGACCCGGATAACTACGGAATAACTGTACAAGAATCTAATTTAAACAATTACAAAAACTTCTTTAGCAACAGCTACGTTGATAGCATTGTAATGGAAGGCAATACATTAACTATTAAAAAAGTATACGCTGACCCTGTTAAATTTAAGTTTATAAACTTTGGCAATACATCACACATGTTAAACATTATTGAAGAATCTTTTAATGCAAATGATTTTTCCGAAATAATATACTTGTCAAAATATATTGGTGATTATAATATTACAAAATATGGTAATAAGATTACACTAGAAAATTCAGGTCAGACCTTAGTACTAGAACGTATTTAATAAATACCTATAGTTTGTACTTTGTTGGCAAGACATACAGTCTAGCTAATTAAAGTAGCCAATATAAAGGATCCCAACAATGGCTAAAAAACATTTTAATTTCGATTTTGAAGAGTGGATGGCTGAAGAGCTAATTCACAGAGATGACTGGAAAGATTGGTACGAAGCAATGCTAGAAGTACTTCCTTTATGGGAAGTAAACACAGCCGAACGTGTAGCAATGTTTGTTGCCCAATGTGGGCATGAGTCTGGTGGCTTTAGAGTATTATCAGAAAACTTAAATTATAGCGCCAAAGCACTTAACACAATTTTCCCTAAGTATTTTAGAAGAGCAGGAAGAGACGCAAATTCATATCATAGACAACCAGAAAAAATTGCAAACGTTATTTACGCTTCACGCATGGATAACGG
>Ga0307488_10004035_pt1 | contig 12239 bp, 18 predicted proteins | sample SB02metaG_FD_202248 | JGI IMG/M metagenome (GOLD analysis project Ga0307488, IMG submission 202248) | Sea-ice brine microbial communities from Beaufort Sea near Barrow, Alaska, United States - SB 0.2 | ecosystem: Environmental > Aquatic > Marine > Coastal | place: USA: Alaska | collected...
GGCCACTCCGTCCCTGACTGTCTAACTCGTACAGTGCATAGGACTCGCATGCTTCTCCCTGGCCTAACCTCTCTGTCCCTGACGTTTTGCTCGTACTGTACCGGTGTATCTTTACACACTCGCTGCATCCTCCTCCCTGGCCTGGCCAATTGTTCCCTGACTGCTTGCCCATAGTGTGCCGTCGTAGTGTACCGGTTGACCCAAGGTCAAAGGTAACAGTGCCAGTCCTGTTGATACTAGACCTTGGAACCCGGCATCCGGCGCGCTGGCGGAGCTACCAGACGCGGCGACTCGCCTCGACCGGTTCATTGACAACCCGCCACTGGAGGACTGGGTAGGGCGGCACAGGTTGACCCCGCGTTGATCCCAGGTTGACCCCAGGTTGACCCCAGGTTGACACCAGGTTGACCCCAGGTTGACCCCAAGTTGACCCCAGGTTAACCCCAGGTTGACCCCAGGTTGAATCCAGGTTGACCCCAGGTTGATCCCGGGTTGACCCCGTGTCGACCCCAGGATCACCCCAGGTAGTCCCAAGGTTCTCCCTAGGTCGACCCCAAGTTGACCCCAGGTTGAACCCAGGTTGACTCCAGGTCGACCCCGGGTTGACCCCTGGGTGACCGCGCTTGGCTTCAGCGCTTGAAACTAAAATATGATAAACTGCCTTCAAACTTTGCTTTCAATTTCAACTTGCGCCGCTACCACTTGGAGGAGGCGGTGTGGACATCTGTGTCAGAGGACACCCGGGGGTCGAGGCAGGGTCCTACAAACAGTTCCAAATTGACGCTGAGTAGAGCTACTTGTAAGGCTAGAAGGAGATTAACGTCTCTGCAGTTTTGCAGGTGCTATAATCTGTCATCGATGCCTGAGTATCCTCAGCCTACTTCGCCTGTAATTAAATGATATCCCATGACGTGTCATCGAGCGACCCTGGGTCTTGGGATTTGAATGGTGTCACAGGCCGGCGGATACAGGGAGTGGAGAGGACCAACGACTTCCTGTGTGCGGTTGGGACAAGTACATAGTGCTTGCCACATCATCCAACGCACGTACATAGTGCTCGCCACGTCATCCAACGCATGTTAGACCCTCGCATGTTGAATTAAATAGCATCCTGTGACGCGGCTAGCTTTCATCATATACCATCAGACCAAGTGTTTGAATGGACCCTGATAGGTTGCACTGTCTTCATTATGCACCGCCCCGGCACGCTCGTCCCTGGCCCGCGGTGTTCTCGTGCTTCAACGACCCGCGCGCCCCGCCCTCCACCGACCTGCTGCTGTCGCTCAGGCTGTTGGGGGACGGGGTGTCGATGGGGCTGCGGGGCGACGCCCGGATCAACTCCGAGGGGCTAGGGTTCTCGGTGGAGGCAGGGCGGTGCAGGTTGACAGTTGCAAACCCGTGTCAAAACCCGTGTTTTGAACGCACCTATGATTTCAGCGCTTTGACCTTAAATACGCTATATCGGTTTCAAGTGTTGCTTTCAAATTCACCTTGCGCCGCTACATGGCGGACGTGCGGGAGAAACTGGACGCGTACCTCGTCGTGGTGGAGGACTCGAAGATCGTTAGTAGAAAATAGATGCGGCAGCGGCGGGGAGAGACGCTTCTGTGTGTTCGAAGAAGCGTACCGTGACGGGGTGGAGGGCTCGGGGATCCTCAGTAGAACGTAGAGGCGGCGGCAGGGCGGCGGGCGCGAAGGAGGCAACGCCGCCGCCGGCGGGGACGGTGGCGGGACGGCGGCGGGGATAGTGTGGGCGGCGTCGAGGCTGCTTCATCCAGCGGCGGCGGAGATACGGGAGGTGGTGTTAGACGCTTCCTCGTGTGCACGGAAGCACCAGACTTTCGCCCTGCCCCCCGTGTCATTAGAATGTAGAGTCGGCCGCGATGGAGGCGCGTGTAGAGAGAAAAAAACAGAGAGAAACTTCAGCGTGCGAAAGAGGCACTATGCGTTCGACCCGGTCCCCGCATACAGGCGACGCCGGATGTTTTGACTGCTATTAGAGTAACAAGCGTTGATTGCATGCCAGGCAAAGAAACGTCATGTTGGGATATCCAGGCTCTTCTATCATTCGTGCCATACAGCTCAATCACCGGGTTACTCGTACTTCATCTATCCACCTCACCACCTCTCGGTGCCCTCCCGTAGTGGCACTTGCTCGAGCCCAAGAGACACCAAACGTGCAGCCGTGCTCCCACGCCCACTTCAGCACCTCCAGGTGCCCGCCCGTTGCGGCGGCGTGACAGGTCGTTGAGCCCCAAAAGCAGCCCCGCTCCCGCAACCACTGCAACACCTTCAGGTGCCCGCCCCCGGCGGCGAAGGAACACATAAGCGACCCCTCATCCCACTCGCACCCATGTGCAGTCGCCCACTGCAGCACCTCCAGGTTGTAGCGACGCAAGTTAAAATTGAAAGCAACGTTTGAAAGCGGTTCATCACAGTTTAGTGTCAAGCGCTGAGACTGGACACGCCTTCAACTCGGGTTTTGATACTGTTATTAACCTGCACCACCACACCAGGTGCCCGCCCTCGGCGGCATAGCGGCACGTCCGCGAGCTCCATAGGCACCCGTGCTCCCGCGCCCACCTTAGCGAGTCCAGGTGCCCGCCCCGAGCGGCGAGAGCGCACGTCCACCCGTCCCACCGGCACCCCTTCTCCTTGGCCCAGGCCAGCCGCTCGGGGGACGTGCAAAAGTCCATCAGCTCGAGCCGTACACCCCCCCCCGCACGTCGAGGCACGTCCGAGGACCGCAAGTACCCGAGTGGCATCGCGCGCACTCTCCTAGCGAGCCGGTCGCACTCCGCGGGCGTCGACTGCCGCATCCCCACCCTCGTCCCCGCGCACGGGAGGTCGGAGGTCACCACCGCCGCCCTGCAGGCCGCGTCCACCTGTCCGAGGAAGGCGCGGTCCGCTGGGTCTAGGCGTTCGAGCACCTCCTTCTCGAACAGCTCCGGGTGCCTCTGGATCAGTTCGATAAACGGGCAGGTGTCGCCGTCGTCTTCATCGCTTCCGTCGCCCCCGCGGCCCACCGCCTCGGGCCGCGGTATGGCGGCGGCGGCGGTGGCAGAGGAGGAAGTTCCAGTCGCAGCGCCCAGACCGTGCACCTCCCCCTCCTCAACACACAGGTCGGGTGACCTCGGGAGCAGGTCGAGCAACGGCGGCGAGGTGCGCCTTGGCGGTTCGCCGTACACCGGGCGGCTGCGCTCGCTCGACGCCTGCCTGTCCACCAGGGCGGCACAGCCCCCGTCTCTCTGCGCTGCCCCTCCTGTCTCGTTGACGTCGCCTGTACCCCCGCCGCCCCGCCCCCCCGCGCTCGTGCCGTCGCCGTCGTCGTCCTCGTCCGCGTGGCTCGCCGGCTCGGCGTCGGCGGCGGCGGAGGTGGAGATTCCCGCCATGGCGCCCATACGTGTGCGTGCAGCTCTCGCGAGACAGGCGCGCGCGCCGGAGTGGGGTGAGGAGTGCGTCGCCCTCAGAATACGTTTGGTTTTCCGAGGCGGGAGGGCGTGCTTCTCGAGCCCCCATCTCTTACGAGCGGCTCAATATCACTGGGTTGGCCGGACAATGAGCCGATTGCCGACCGCTCAGAGTCGATTCAACTAGACTAAATCCTTTGAAATGAAAACCCCCCCTCCCGAAGGGATCTCTTTGTCTGTCCTGTGACTCTTGGCTGCTTGTGGGAGCACAGGCCCACCACTCCCACGCGCGCGCTCGCCTCCCCTAATACCTGAGCTGTGATCGCCATGACGGGGATCTCCTCATCTGCCGCCACCGCTGCGCCCTTCTCGCCGACGACCGAGGCTGAGGGCCACGGGAGCGGCGGCACCGACGACGACGACGAAAACGGCAACAACTATTTCCCCTCGCTGCTCGGCCCCTTCCTGAAAGGCCTGCCTGCGGGAATGTTGGAGGACCCGCCCGCCGGGTGCCTGCAGGCGTTGGTGTCGGCGGCGGCAGCGGCGGCAACGGCGGCGGCGGCGGGGCTCCCTAACTGTGTGCACACAGCGTACCAGTGCACCCGCGTACCTATACTCGCCGCTGACAACTCCTCCCTGGCCTGACCACGTTGGGCGCACTGCACGTGGAACTCGTTTTAGCAGCTCGTTCCCGACGTACGCGTTGAGCCACGTTGTCTTATATCGAAACAGGCCTCCCCGCGCGAAGCGCCAAGATTTACGCACTTATATATTTGTCGCCCTTATATTTCAAGTCCATCCCTCGAAACCCTGGTCAGACAGTAAACCCCCTTTAGACCTCCAGAGGGAGCTGTTTTCGCGTGGTGAGCCTTGCTCTGAACGTCGGAGACGGCGTACGGAGCCGGGTACCACGCGGGCACATCGCCTGTTCCCAAGGAGAGCCCTTCCCCGCCCCCCTCCGCTTTCCCCGCCGCCCTCGCCTACTCGACCTTGTTCGTGTCGGGTTCTCCGCTGCTCGACCTGCTCGAGAGGTTCCCCAACCTCTTTGCGCAGAAGGTGCTGCGGCACTTGGACCCCATCGCCCGCACCTTCTTCGCGCAGGCTGCGAGCGCGTGCCGCGCGGCGGTGGCGGCATTCGATCTGCCGCGCGCAGGGACGCGAGAAAAGGTGCTGGGCAGGGGTGTGTGGGTGGTGCAGCACCGGCTCGAGGAGTTTGTACGTCCGTCGAGCGGCTAGCTTGGGCAAGGTCGAGCAGCTGCCCATGGGATTATAATGCGTGTGCGCCTCGCCGCTCGGGGTGGGCATCTGATGGTGCTGCGTCGGGCGCGGGATCACGAATGCCCGTCGAACAGGTGGACTACTGTGGACGACTTCGCAAGCCGCTGGTGGAGGACACCTCGAGGTGTTGAAGTGGGCGCGGGAGCGTGAGTGCCCGTCGAATACGATGACGTGTCTCATGGCCGCTGGGCGCGGACGCACGACTGCCCGTGGATTAAGGGGCAGTGTGATAACATTTATAGGAATCAACCCGAGACGCTAGCATGGGTGCGGGCGCAACTTTAGGACGAATTGGATGCGTACATCACGCACCTTACACTCCTTACGGACGTGGCCACGCTAGATGATACGCTGGAGAGTCGCACGGGGCGGGCTCTAGGAGGTGAAGCGGCGGACGTGAGAGCAGTGGTGTCTCAAATTACTCACCATTGACCCTAGCTGAGCAACGCAATGCGCGGCACCCGACTGTTTTGTACAAGAATGCACTCACCATGATTCCTGATATACCACAATGACCCGTTGGCCCATAGGGCTCGACACATGTCATTCAGACGCACCCGCACACGCGCCCTTGCCACGCCACGACCCACCGTGCAGAAGATTGTCTCCCTAGCTAGGGCGCTTTTCAATTCTCACCGTGCCAAATCTCAAATCTCCACTTACACTCGTTCCCATTTCAGCTTGGCTCTTCATTCGTTCCAGCTCCAATCACCGTCTACATGATCCAACCATCTCAGCACCTCTTGGTGCCCGCCCCCGGTGTGTAGTGGCGAAAGCAGGCATTAAAAGCAGGATTTGAATGCAGTTTCATATTTCAGAGTCAAGCGCTTAGATCCAGGCGCTTACAACGTGGGTTTCAGCGGGTCCGCGTGCACTGCAATACCATTGGCAGTTGCTCGAACCAGAAAAGCATCCCACAGGCAGCCGTGTTCCCGCGCCCACTTCAGCAGCTCCAGGTGCCCTTCGCGAGCGGCGGCGCAACACGTCGACACGCCCCAAGAGCAACCGCGCTCACGCAGCCACTGCAAGACCTCCAGGTGCCCGCCCCTGGCGGCGGTGTAACACACGATCGACTCCTCCCCCCACGGACACCCATGCGCCCGCACCGACTTCAGCAAGTCCAGGTGCCCACCCTCAGCGGCATAGAGGCATGCCCGCCCGCTCCACGGGCACCCGTGCTCCCGCGCCCACCTCAACGCCTCCAGGTGCCCGCCCTGAGCGGCGAGGGTGCACACCCAACCATCCCACTGGCACCCGCTCGCCTTTGCTAAGGCCAGCCGCCCAGCAGAGGTGCAGAACTCGCTCAACTCGAGCCGCACAACCCCGCCAGCACGAGGCACGTCGGAGGACGCCACGTACCCGATGTAGCCCATGGCAGGATCAAACCTCCGCACCGCTCTAGCGAGCTCCTGGGCGCGGTCCGCGGGACTGAGGTGAGGCAGCCCCACCCTCGTCCCCGCACACGGGAGCTCAGAGGCTATCATCGCCTCCCTGCATCCGTGCGACACCTGCGCGAAGAAGGCGCGGTCCGCGGGGTCCAGCCGCCGCAGCACCTCCGCGTCGAATAGGTCGGGCAGCTTCTCGAGAAGGTCGAGCAGCGGCGACGCCTGGCCCTCCTCGGTTGTCACTATGGGGCTCAGGGGCTCACCTCCGAGTGAGAGCGCGGCGAGTGCAGAAGCTGCCATGTCGGTCACAGTAGGCCAGGCCAGTACCGGTCGACAGACACCAATCGACGCACCGCACCTCGGCAGCTTGTCTAGAACTCTAGATGCGGAGGCGGGGGGCGCGGAGATCTTTCGTCGTAGGGGTCAAAGAGGTCTCACTGCAGAGCTGCAGTCAAGTTGGGGAGTCCTTTCGTTAGTGGACTATGAGGGACGAGGCGCGCCGGGCATGGCAGCAGTGCGGCGCGCGCGCGTCGCCGCACTGTCCGGGCGGTCGACAGAAGCCGACAACAGCGGAGGCGGGCGCGTGTGGGTTGCCGGGCGTGCGGAAGACGCGTATAAGGTTTTCTTACCACATGGTGCAATCTGATAGGGAGGGTCGGAGTACGTAGTTGTCAGTCGTTCTTGTGTTTTCGCTTGAATGCGGACAGCAGAGCGGCGTACAGGGATCCGATATATGGCGGTGGCGGAGGCGGCGGCGGGGGTGGCGGCGGGGGCGGGGGCGGGGGCGGGAGCGGTGGGGGTTGCGCGGGGCAGCGGCGGCGCATGCAGGAGTGTATGGCCTGCCCCCCGGCGCCGCCCAGACAACAAGCAATAAACACACGCGAGCGCCCAGCCTTACTCGTAGGTGTGGACTGTTTGAAATCGGCGTTTGAACAAGCAAAGAGAAAGAGGTTTTTCGCGGCCGCCTCCACTCTGACGTGCGCGGGCGCTCAGGCGCGGTGACAGCGACGAGCGCGACGCCAGCCCCGCGCTCGAAGAGAAGAAGCCGAGATCCCGGACTAACGCTCGGCGGTGGCCGCGTGCGTGGGCTGAGGCGAGTTACATGACGTCCGGCGGCCCCTCAAACCCTGCCCTCGGTGCGCACGGAGTCGTCGGAAGAGAGCGTCGAGTCTGCGCCAAGTGCCTCGAGCCGGCGCAAGCCGGAACCAAGCTGCGTCACTGCGGAGCGTGCGAGCTAGTGTCATATTGTAACGCCGCGTGCCAACGTGCTCATTGGCCGGCGCACAAGCTCCCGTGTCAGGACGAGGTGGTTGAACTCGCAGCCAAGGCAGCAATGATTCGTGTGCTCAGCCGATAAGAGTCCCGCCGCCGCTGCTAAGGTGCAAACCCTCGCGGCGTCAATGACTAATCGGGCGAAAGCTGACACACTCCGGAAGGCAGGGCCCCGCAGAACATGCGCAAACCATCGCAGGTTGGCGTTTATCTAAACAAAGAGGCATCCGAATGTACTGAAGTTTGAAGGATATTGATAGAAGGAGTTTTGACGACGAGCTGTTTCTGCCAGACCTAGCGGAAGGAAACGGGCGAGATCATCTCCGCCTATCACGCCCGGGCCACCGTCCCGACTGTGCGCGTCCGTCTGATGGGACTCCGGGTAGGGCCTGGCAGATGGTGCTCTCCGTCATGGTGGGTAGCGGCGCAAGCTGCATTTCAAATCCACGTTTGAAAGCGGTTTCCCACGTGTCAGGTTCACGCGCTTAGTTCCAGGTGGTTTTAAAATGGGTTTCATCGGTTCAAACTGTTCCGCCTTATTATGTGATGCCAATTAGCTCCAGCATCAAGGGATCGCAATGTGTCGATGGCGTGGCGGATAGCGCGCCTGGTAAATATCGCTCTCCATGTCGTCGGATGCATTTATCTCTAGAAGGACTCAAATTGTGTGTCGATGACGTGGCGGGCAGTTTGTTGTCACTGATGCACGATGCCGCGCACCTCAACGGCAACGAGGCACGTAATTTGTTGAGAATCGCACTCGACCGACGTTGAGTCGACTAACAGGGTCCGCGCCGATGTATGAGCATTCACCGTGCAGTGAAGTCATGATCCCGATCTCGGTCAAGTGCTTGTCCACAATGACCCTCCTTCGGGGGGCACAGTCATTCGCGAAGACCCCATCGACTTCTGGGAGGTAGGGCCTGGCAGAAATTGTTTGCCTCGTCATCGACACGCATGAACCCTCGTGTCGTGAGAAGAATGGCATCCTATGACGTGGTGAGCAATATTCTGCCAGGCCTTCCGGGGAGCGGATCATCGTGCACCTCGATGACGGCACAGTGATCAGCGTCAAGGTGACCGACTGCGACTGAGTCAGTTCTCTTAGCATTCCAATAAATAACGGCTCAACTGTTTTGTACCCCACGGCAAACAGCGCCCACTCGCCAAAACATCATTGCTGACCGCAGTACTTGGCGAGCTTCACAGCGATTTATGTGATGGAAATTTTAGATACCTCGTGGAAAGAATGCCAAAATGAGACATGTAGTCAAGAATGGCACACGGCGAACACAATTATCCGTCAGCGTGCTACGTCTGATCCATGTAATCAACACCCAATACATCGATGGCATCACTCGGGAGGCATGCAATGACCGCGGACGAAACAAGCAAAGCCCTGATCAGTAGCTCCCGTGATGGAACGTATGCACAAATGCGTGTCAAGAGGCCGCTAGAGCTAAGCTAATACAGTATTCGTACAGCTATCGTTTGTTGTTCTATGATTGCTATTCTTGATGCCGTGGTGGGCAACAGTTATCTGCCCCCAACTTCTCCAACGGCCTCAATGGCGCTGCGGGCTATTTAGTATCCAACCCGCCTCCTCGTCACCGTTCGCTATTTTGTTTTTGGACGCCACGCGGCGTGCCTCTTGCTTGCTATCCCGCGCCTCCTGCTTGCTCTCTGGCATCGCGCTATCCCATGCCTCGCGCTTGCTATCCCGCGCATATTGCTTGTTCTTTGGTGTCGTGAAGCTTGTCACGGCGTCGGCGTCACCGTAAGCATCTGTGTAGCGATGCAATGACATCTTCAGCTTCGCAGCGTCAGCGCTCAGCACCCGTCCCCGCCCAACGTCAATCTGCACAGCTCGCGCCACTATGGAGGGGCGCAGAATGTGATTGAGAGCAGATTTTGCAAGCAGTTCATCACATTTGAGCTTCAAAGCGCTGATATCAAGCGCGGCCGAGCCGAGGTCGAACCGGGGTCAATCTGAGGTCAACCATCTCCGCCCTGCCTCGGCGTCGGTGTCGGCGTAAGTGTCTGCGATGGCGTGGGCGTTGGCGGCGGCGTCTGCTTGACTCAGCGCCCGGAGCTGCGTGGGAGGCTCCAACGTTGGACCCATGATGGCCTTTAGCTATGGACTGATGGATAGTGCTCGCCTCGTCATGGATTTCCAAACGCATTTTGAACTATCATTTCTTGAATTAGATGAAATCCATGACGTGGCGAGCACTATCCATTAGACCCAGCACTATCCATCAGACCATACCGTGAGCGCGGGGAACAGCAGGAGTGCTGCAACGGCGCCGCCAAACACCGCGGCGAGCTGATGTGCGGCGAGGATTGACACGAAGGTCCACATTGTACGGCCGCAAGTCGAATTCGAAAGCAGATACTGAGAACAGTGTATCGTTTCGTACATTAATTTCAAGCGCTGAGACCAGGCGCTTCCAACACGGGTGTAACAAGTTCGAGCTGCGCCGCCCTACCCCGCGGGCGCCGCTAAGGCGACTGCGCTGGCGGCCGCAGCTGCGGCTAAGGCAGTGTGCGCCACCACGAGCCCGGCGTCGCGCAGCATAGCGCACGTGCAGCGCCGCCGCACGCGGTCCCGCCGCCGCCCGCGCACCCTCCACGTAGGGCCTGGCGGATATTGCTCGCCACGTCGTAGGGTGCCTTTTACATCGTTTACGATGGTTCAAAGTGTGCCATATGACGTGGCGAGCAATATCCGACAGGCCCTGCTTCCACGGCAACCGGCGGTGCCGCCGCCTCTTGTCCAGCATCTCCTCCACCTCCTCCGCCTTGAGCGCGGCGAGGTAGGATGCCGCCAGGTGCAGCAGCCACGGCGCCGCTACCGCCGGCGCAGCAAGTAGGCTGGCCAAAGCCGGGGCGCTGACGTCCCCCGTCTCGTAGCTCCCGTCGCCGATGTCCAGTCCCAGTAGACCCGGCCCGGCGCCGAGGGCGAGCGCCGTCCATCCAGCCAGCATCGCCGCCGCCGCCAAACCCAGACTCCATGTTGCCGCCCCCACGGGGAGCAGCGTCGCTAAGCCCATCGCCGCCAATGTGGGCACACCTACGTCCCAAAACCCGTGTTTAGCCCAGTCCACCCAGGCCCACCAGTCGCCGGCGCCGCCCCAGCTCCAGCCTGGCAGAAGGGTCTTTGATAACATGCACTCGACCGAGATCAGAGCATGACTTACGTTGAGTGTGGCAGCTCATACATGCGGACAGAGTATACAGGGGAGGACGAGGAGGAATTTCAACGTCAGTCGAGTGTTTGTTCTCCATTAGTCCCCTGCCTGGAGGATTTGGCGAGTAGTGCACACCCCCGTACACCCCGGACACCGCTGCGCACTCCGGCACATTGCCCTCCTTGGGACCCGATGTCAGGTCGCTCGGCTGCTCGGTCCACACAGCGTCCCACCAGCGGCGCCACACGTGCGCGAGGTTTAGCGCGGCGGCGCGCGGCAGGTGTAGGTCGGCAGCCAGCTTCAGCTCGGCAGCAGCATCGAGGGCCAGGCAGGTGTTGCTCGCCTCGTCATAAGATGCCGTTTAACTCAATACACGAGGATTTATACGAGGTTTTATCATCCGTTGAGTGTTCTAGCGAGCAATATTTGCCAGTCCCCACCGGCGATGTGCCCGGACCCCGCAAGCGCGGCGTCGGCGGCGGCGCCTGTGCACGTCAGCGCGGACTCCGACGCGTCATGCGGGCTATCGGCGCGCAGCAAAAACGGCGCGACGTCCGACGATGAAACGGCGCCGTCATCGAACGAAATGGCGTCGCCAGCGGAGGCGGCGGCAGCGGCGACGAGGTAAGCCCGCACCGCCCGCCACCACGACCGCTCCTGCGCCTCAACAGCGGCGGTGCATGCCGCGCCTGTCCATCCCGCCGGCAAACGCCACTGCCCTCCCACGCGGCAGTCACATGCCGCCGGGCACCCCGTGATGTCCTCCCACGTCCCCACCGCGCCGCCACTGACGCCGCTGCACGCGTCAACCGCCCCACCGGAGGACGACGCGCTATTTACATAGTCGCGCACGTCCCGCACCCAGCAGGACGTCGCCGTCACGTTTCCCCTGCCCCCCTCCAGCGTAGCCGCCAGCGCGTCCGCCCCGTCGCACGCCGCCGCAACGCACCTCGTGGCAGGGGCTCACGCTCGTTAACTGTTTGGATCAGCGCTACGTGACTTTTGTGGGGTACGCTGGGTGGCGTCAGTATGTCAGTGACAAAAGCAGCTGAGGTTCGGCAGAGAAGTGGACGCATCAGTATGTTAGTGAAAAAAATAGCTTAGGTTGGGCTGAAATGTGGCCGAGTGTAAGCCCCTGCCTGGCACCCACGGACACGCGCCCCAGCGCCGGCACCGCGCCCCCCAGTCCTCCCACCGCCCAATAATCACTTGTGCCATTCACGAAGCGTTGCAGGTTTCCGTTGCCATCCACGTACGTGTCTTGAGGCGTGCTTGCCGCGATTTTGTACCTTCCTTGTATTAGCTGGCCATCGCCCCCCGGGATGACTCCAAACGCCAGGCGGATGCGAAGGGCCGCGCTCTGCGGCGTCAGCGTCAGCGGCCCCGCGTGCGATTCCACGTTTTTGTGAAACACCGACACTGGATCGCTTATGGGAAGCGCGCCCGGGGGTGGCCCGATACCAGCAACCGCGTGCATGTTACACAAGTAACACGCCACGGCCGCGATTCCTAAACCCACTGCCGCAATGTACCACCGAAACTGGGAGACTAACCGCCCAGACAGCAGGGTCATTGACAACAAGCACTCGACCGGGATATTGTACGGGTGAATGCTCATACATGCACACGGAGGAGGAGGAGGAGGAGAAGGAGGAGGAGGAAGAGGAGGAGGAGGAGGAGGAGGAGGAGGAGGCGAGAGTGTA
>Ga0307488_10004036_pt1 | contig 12238 bp, 16 predicted proteins | sample SB02metaG_FD_202248 | JGI IMG/M metagenome (GOLD analysis project Ga0307488, IMG submission 202248) | Sea-ice brine microbial communities from Beaufort Sea near Barrow, Alaska, United States - SB 0.2 | ecosystem: Environmental > Aquatic > Marine > Coastal | place: USA: Alaska | collected...
GGCGGCGGTGGCGGTGACCACGCTCATGCAGTGGGCTAAACGCGCGAAGCTTACACCCCCTGTGCGCGGCCTCAGGTTCTTCATCCCACCGCTGTGTGTGAGGAACGCCTGTTCACACGCCGCTCGTAGCGGGAACCGGGAGGTGTTGGAGTGGCTGCACAACACTGGCTGCCTGTGGAATGCTGCGACTGCGTCTGCGTCCGCTAGTGGCGGGCACCTGGAGGTGATGCAGTGGGCACGGGAGCACCACTGCCCGTGGAACTTATGGACACCGGCATGGGCCGCTGCGGGCGGGCACCTGGAGTTGCTGCAGTGGTTGCGGCAGCACGGCTGCCCTTGGACCTCGCACACTTGCACGTGCGCCGCTCAGAATGGACAGCTGGAGGTGTTGCAATGGGTGCGGGAGAACGACGCGACGGGCGAGGCTTGGGACGCGGACCTCGTGCGTTGCTGCGCCGGTGGGCCCAGAAAGCAGGAGGTGTTGACGTGGCTGGATGGACTCAATGTGCCGTAAAAAGTTTCCAGCGTGTGCGACCGACATGTATTCGACATACGACGTCGGTACAACGCGAAGCGTCATACATGAACATGATGACGCACTCCGTCTATGACAGCATCTCATCTCGACAATGCGGCATGCAAGAAGATATTCTCCGGGCACCACAATAGCTTCGATAACGTCTTGTTTGATACCTAGCTAGAGTTACAGGCGCCGTGCTGTCGATACGATATATGCGTACTCCCTCCATCGCGCCGCCGCGCCCTCGCGCCGCCCGCTGCCGCCTTGCATCTTGCGCTTTTTACTGTTTCTCCACTCAAGCCTTAGTTCAAATTTGACTTCGATACCAGCTCGACAGCTCCGACCTCGAGGGTGCCCAGCAAAAGGCTACGAGGGGTGAGCCGCCCCGACACAAGTTTCCGCGCGCCGCGCGATTCCCGCCGCCGCCAACACCGCTACCGTCAACGCACGCGCCGCCGTCGCATCCTGTGCCTTCTGCCCCCCGATCCGATGACGACCGCGGCGCAAGGCAACCCCTCCCCGGCGTTGCCGCTCGGCCCCGTCCTCGGGACCCTGCCCGCTCATCTCGTTCACACAGAGGTGCCGGGCCGGCTGGGGCCCACAGCCCTCGCCTCACTCGCGGGGGCGGGGCGCGGGTGCGCGGCGGCGGTGGCGGCGACCGCGCTCATGCGGTGGGCCAAATTCGCGAAGCGGGCATACCCGGGGCACGTCTTGTTCAACCTGACATCCGGGCGCATCGTCCATCTCCCACCGCTGAGTTCGAAGGAGGCCTGTTCATATGCCGCTCGTGGCGGGAACTGGGAGGTATTGGAGTGGCTGCACAACACCGGCTGCCCGTGGGATGCCACGACGACGTGTGCGGCCGCTGCGGGCGGGCACCTGGAGGTGTTGAAGTGGCTGCACAACCATGGCTGTCCGTGGAACTATATGACGTGTGCGTACGCCGCTGAGGGCGGGCAACTTACGGTGTTGCAGTGGTTGCGGGAGCATGGCTGCCCGTGGGACAGGTCCACTTGCATTCACGCTGCTATGGCCGGGCAGCTGGAGGTGTTGCAGTGGGTGCGTGATGACGACGCGAACGGCGAGGCTTGGAGCGAGCACCTCGTGCGCCGCATCCGCTACACTAATGGGCCTAGGACGCAGGAGGTGCTGACGTGGTTGGACGGACTCACCGATATATGAAGGGCCTACGATGCATCCAAGCAACGCATGTGCAATGTACGGCGTCGGTACCACACGAAGCGACGAATATTCATGGAAATGATGACGCAGTCCATCTACACGGTCTTCTTATCGACAACGCTTTATACATGAAATCATTTGCCACGGGCACCTGGAGGACGTGTGATTTGAGAGCCCTGTAGCTAGAGCTCAAGGTGCCCTGTGCATGTACGACCAATGACCACTCGGCCGGTCTCGCCCCGCCGCGCCGCGCGCCGCCTGCTTCATCGTTGCACCTGCATCTGACTCCTCTCCAACGATGTGTGTCAATATCCACTTCGATACCAGCCTGCCAGCTCGAGACCCCGCGCCGGGTGCCCAGCAAAAAGCCACCAGGGGAGAGCGCCCACACAAGTATCAGCGCGCCGCACGACTGGCGCCGCTGCCGCCGCCGCATATACCGCGCCCGCGCCGCCGCAACATCCCCTGGTCCCTCGCCTCTCCGCCGGTCATCCGCGGGCTCCTCGGAAACATAAACCTGCCAGCTGTAGAAAGGAACCGAAGAAGACTACGAGTAAGAAGAAGGGGGTTGCCCAGCCAAACCACGAAGAAGGAGCGCGCGCCCACGCAAGCATCCGCGCACCCCGCGACTGCCGCTGCCGCCGCCGCCGCAGTCAACACACGCGCCACCGCAACATTCTGATACTTCGATGACGACCACGGCGAAAGGCGACCCTCCGACCCCGGCGCCGCTGCTCGGGCCCGTACTCGGGACCCTGCCTCCCGACCTCCTACACACGGAGGTGCTGCGGCGACTGGGCCCCACGGACCTCGCCTCGCTCGCGGGGGCGTCGCACGGGTGCGCGGCGGCGGTGGCGTCGACTGCGCTCATGCAGTGGGCCAAACGCGCGAAGTTTGCACACCATGTGCACTATGGGTACTTCCTCCCACCGCTGTGTTTGAAGGAGGCTTGTTCACACGCTGCTTGTTGTGGGAACCGAGTGGTGTTGGAGTGGCTCCACAACACCGGCTGCCCGTGGGACTCGTCGACATGTGCTGTCGCCGCTGGGGGCGGGCATCTGGAGGTGTTGCAGTGGGCGCGGGCGTACGGATGCCCGTGGGGTGCGACGACGTGTGCGTCCGCCGCTCAGTTCGGACACCTACGCCTGTTGCAATGGGCGCGGGAGCACTACTGCCTGTGGAACTGGGAGACGCCGGCATTGGCCGCTTTTGGCGGACACCTCGTGGTGTTACAGTGGTTGCAGGAGAACGGCTTTCCGTGGGAAGAGTATGTTTGCGAATACGCCGCTCGGTCCGGGCAGCTGGAGGTGTTGCAGTGGATGCTGGCGAACGACGCGACCAGCGAAGCTTGGAGCGAGAACCGCGTGCGTCGCTGGGCTGGTGGGCCCAAAGGGCAGGAGGTGCTGACTTGGCTGGATGGACTCTCTGCGCCGTGACCAGCCTACGGTGCCTCGAAGCAATACGTGTGCTCTGTACGGCGTCGCAAGCGACGGCCATCCATGGATATGATGACACACTGCATCTACACAGTCTATCTGTACAGTATAGGCTTATCGCGTTAGTGCACATTACAATGTTTGCCACGTGCAACGGGAGGACGTCTCGGGTGATATGACAGACTCGTAGCTAGAGCTAAACGTGCCATGCTATACATGCGACGCGTGAACAGTTTTCCATCGCGCCCCGCCGCCTAGCGCGCCGCCGGCTTCCGCGTTGTGTGTCAAAATTGACTTATGAATAGCTGCGAGATCCTGGGGCACCTGGAGGAGCCTGGAGGACGTATCGTGTGATAGCTAGAGCTTAAGGTACCGTGTGATGTTATACGATCAGTGTGCACTCCGTCCATCGCTCCGCCACGACCCCGCCCTGCCTGCCCTCGCCTCGCATCTTGCAACTTACTCGTCTCACTGCTGTGTCAAAATCAGCTTCTATACCAGCCTGCCAGCTCACACAAGCGTGTGCCCAGCAAAAAAGTATGAGGGATAAAGCGCCACCCGCCACAAGTTTCCGCGCGCCGCGCGACAGCCGCCGCCACCGCCGCCGCCACCAACGCACGCGCTACCGCCCACATCCCAGCACCCCGTCCGCACTCCCCGGACCGCTGACGACCGCGGGCTCCTTCGAAAAGAATTACCTGCCAGCTATAGGAAGGACCGAAGAAGACTACGAGCAAGAAGAGGGTGCCCGGCCAAACCACGGCAAAGGAGCGCGCGCCCTCACAAGTACCCGCGACTGCCGCTGCCGCCGCAGCCCACGCACGCGCCGCCGCCGTCTCCTCTGATTCCTCGCCTGTCGCCCTCACATCCGTCCGATGAAGACCGCGGCGCAAGGCGACCCTTCCCCGGCGTTGCAGCTCGGCCCGGTCCTCGGCAGCCTGCCCGCTCACCTCGTTCACAAGGAGGTGCTGGGCCGGCTGGGGCCCAGGGCCCTCGCCTTGCTCGCGGGGGCGGGGCGCGGATGCGCGGCGGCGGTGGCGGCGACCGCGCTCATGCAGTGGGCCAAACGCATGAAGCGTACACCCCCTGTGCGCGGCCTGCATTTCTACCTCTCACCGCTGTGTTTCGGGGACGCCTGTTCACACGCTGCTCGTAGCGGGAACAGTGAGGTGTTGGAGTGGCTGCACATCGCCGGCTTCCCGTGGAACGCGAATACGTGTGCGTTGGCCGCTGGGGGCGGGTACCTGGAGGTGTTGCGTTGGGCGCGGGAACACCACTGTCCGTGGGACTGGATGACGTCGGCAAACGCCGCTTTTGGCGGGCACCTGGCGGTGTTGCAGTGGTCGCGGCAGCACGACTGCCCGTGGGACTGGCGCATTTGCATGTACGCTGCTGTCGCTGGGCAACTGAAGGTACTGCGGTGGGTACGGGAGAACGACGCGACCGGCGAGGTGTGGGACGAGGACAGCGTGCGCCGCAACGCCCAAGGGCCCAGAAAGCACAGGGTGTTGAAGTGGCTGGATCAACTCGGTGCACCGTGAAGCCTCCAATGTGTTCAAGCAACATACGCTCAAGGCGGCGTCGGTAACACACGCAGCCACGACCACATCAACGATGACGCGCATACTCCATCATTCTATATGATCTCTTCTCGCTAACGCTGTATTATCCATGAACATCTTCGCCGGGGCACCAGCACCACCTGAATGACGTATTGTGTGATAGCTAGATCTAGAGGGACCGTGTTATGTTATACCATCAGTGATTACTCCGTCCACCGCACCGCCGCGCCCCCGCCCGCCTACCCCCTCATTGCATCGCACTTACTCCTCTGTACCCTTGTGTGAGCCAGAATTTACTTCTATACCAGCCTGCCCGCTCCCCGAGGAGGGTGCCCAGCAAAAGCCACCGACGAGGGAAAGAGCGCCGCCCGACAAAAGTGTCCGCGCCGCACGACTGCCGCCACCGCCATCGCCTCGCCAACGCCAGCGCCGCCGCCCACATCCCGGCATCCCGTCCGCATCCCCCGGACCGCTGACGGCCGCGGGCTCCTTGGGAAAGAATTACCTCAGCTGTAGGAAGGACCGAAGAAGACTACGAGAAAGAAGAGGGTTGCCCAGCCAAACCACGAAGAAGGAGAGCTCGCACACATAAGTATCCGCGCGCCCCGCGACTACCTCCGCCACTGCCACCAACGCACGCGCCGCCACCACCTCCTATCACCCCTCGCCTGTCGCCCTCAGATCCGTCCGATGACGACCACGTCCGCGGCGCAAGGCGACCCTGCTCCGGCGTTGCTGCTCGGCCCCGTGCTCGAAACCCTGCCCCTCGACCTCTTGCAGCGGGAGGTGCTGCGGCGGCTGGGCCCCGCGGCTCTCGCCTGCTTCGCGCAGGCTTCGCACGGATTCGCGGCTGCGGTGGCGTCAACCGTTCTCATGCAGTGGGCCAAACACGCGAAGCTCGCACCCCGTGTGCACTCCGGGTACTACCTCCCACCGCTGTGCTTGAAGGAGGCATGTGCACACGCCGCTCGTTGTGGGAACCGGGAGGTGTTGGAGTGGCTGCACAACACCGGCTGTTCGTGGGATGCTATGACGGCGTGTGCTGCCGCTGCGGGTGGGCACCTGGAGGTGTTACAGTATACACGGGAGCACGTGTGCGCATGCCGCCCGGTATGGGCACTTGCACGTGTCGCAGTGGGCGCGGGAGCACCACTGCCAGTGGAACGAGGTGACGCCGGCATTGGCCGCGGAGGGCGGGCACCTGGAGGTGTTGCAGTGGGTGCGGGCGAACGACGCGACCGGCGAGGCTTGGGACAAAGACCTCGTGCGTGCCCACGCCGGTGGGCCAAGATGGCAGGAGGTGCTGACGTGGCTGGATGGACTCACTGCTCCGTGACGAAATAACCCTACATTGTATTCAAGCAACGTGTGAATAAGCTACGACGTCGGTTCCACGCAAAGCGACAAACTTTGAAATGATGACGTACTCCATCTACTACTCAATGTCTTCTCGACAGCGCTGTACAAATGTCACCTGGCATAACGGAGGACGTCTGGTTTATAAGGAGCTAGCTAGCGTTACAGTCACCATGTGATTACTCTACTCCGTCTCGGGGCTTCCACTTGTCCGCATCTCAGCTCAAATTCAGCCGTTGTTTTCCCTCAACCACCCAACGTATCTTGAAACAAAGGGTCAAGACAAGACGAACAGTAGACGAGCTTATCTAAGCCCGTTACTTCGTCCATCGCCCCCTGTCGCACCTGCGCCACCGCCCTCGCTGCCCGACCCCGCGTCTCACCATCCTCCACAAGTGTATCAGCCGAAGAATGCTCGCCGCGTCATCCACCGCATAGCGTATCAGTGCTCGCCACTCATCAACGGCAAAGTGTATCGTTGCTCGTTGCTTACCATTACCACGTCATCCACCATGAAGTGAAGCGGTGCTCGCCACGTCAGGCGGCAGCTAGTTAGGAACTATACCCTTACACGGGGGGGTCAGTCGGGCATTCTACCAAGTCCCCTATTTGACCCATTTCCGACTCGAGATTTCGTCAGCTGCAGTCAGGGAGTCATGTTGAAGGCCTGCTGTTTTCGTTCATGGTGCTCGGAACAGTGAGTTAATTACGGACATGGCTCAAAGACAGATGATTACGACATTCAAGGATAATGCGGAGGATATATTCTTACACATGGATGGAGTGGAGAGATAGAGAGCGGAGACACTAGCTAGCTTGCGACTAGAGAGAAGCGGCCTGTACTCATGGTGCCCCCGGTATGCTAATGATGCGGCTACCGTTGGGGGCGTTTGTAGCTGACTACTCGTACAATAATTCCGCTCGACTCTCACTTGATCCAACAATTCCGCTCGACACTCATCCCATCGTTGATCCAACACTGTTGGATTGACCGCTGCTGGCACGGTTGGGAACAAAAGAAACAAAGAGAAACAGCATGTGACAACAACATAGACAGCATGTGGATACAACAGGATAACATTCATCCATGTGGCATCTGACATGTATTTGTATGAAGAAAAGTAAGTTTTATGTGGATAACATCCATCGTGTGTGTGCGTGGTTGGGCGATGCAACACTCATGAGTGTTCGCGACGTTACAGCCGGTGCCGGCAATGCAGCTTGACTCACGACGTCACACGCGAGTCAACCTGCGGCCGGACCACTGGTACACTATGAGCAAACAGCCTGTGCCGTGGTCGGCCGGCTACCACGTCATGAGCGAGTCATCGGGCGGCCGGACCACCGGGCAATTACCGATAAAGCTCCCGTAGGCCAAGGCCTGGCAGATATTGCTCGCCACGTCCAAGGATGAAAAACGTTGCTTTCACGAAACGAGGGCTGATGCGTTTGATGACATGGCGGGCGAGTCGCATGGCAGATATCAATCGCCACGTCATGAGATATGATTTTGTATCAACAATTGAGGGCTCAAGAAGCTTTGGATGACATGCCGAGCAATAACTGCCAGGCCCTACCGTAGGCGTCGTCCAGCAGACTCGCCAGGTCGTTGAACGAGCGCCGCATCATGCCGGGGATACCCGCGAGTAGGGCCTGGCAGAAGCTGCCTGCCACGTCATAGGGTAAACTTGAGCTCATGCAACGAAGGCTCATCACACAAACTGGCGGAAGGGGTTGGTAAATGCTCACCTAGTGAAGCGCCTCAGGGCTCGATGAACGTGAGTAAAAAGCAGCGAGGGTGTACAATGCGTAGGCTGACGTGGCGAGCAATATCATTCAGAGCCTACTCGCGAGGCCAGTCTTGGACCATGTGGTGCGCGCGATGCCGGCGTAGTCGCTGCACTCTGTCTCGATGCGGTGCATCCGCTCCTCGATTGCCTCACGCGAGGGCCGGGTGAGCAATGAATCCCCCACGTCACAGAATGTTACATGACTCAATGAATGAGGGATCAAGATGTGGTTGCAGAGCTGGGGGAGTGAGGGGCCACCAAACTTCCACTTCTCAGCTCGACCTGAGTCGTCTTTTCCACTAATAGCCCCCAATATATCCCACAATAGATCGATTTCGGTATATCGCCTGGGTGAAATGCCCATACAGAGTTGCGGGCAAAGCGTCAGCGCTCCGCGCGGGGAAGCGGGCGTCAGTTTGAATGCCCATACAGAGTTGCGGGCAAAGCGTCAGCGCTCGGCGCGGGAAGCGATATACCGAAATCGGCCTATTGTGCTCACGTCAAGCCGAAAAGTGGACGAGCGGAAGCCCCTGATATGCGTCTCCCTGCCTCCTGCTTGGGCGATGCCGCGCGCTCCTCAGACACCGCGCGGCGCGGCGTGAGCCGCTGCGTCAGGGAAGGGGAAGCGTCGCGCCTCTCGACCGCCTCAGCAGCGAACCGCGTCTGGGCCGTCACAGCCTTGTCGCGGTGGTGATGTTGGTGGTGGTGGGGCTGCTCCTTGTCGTGCTTGTTGCAGGGGCGCAAGTTGAAATTGTAAGCAAATTCTGGATGCAGTTCACCGTATCTTGGCTTGAGAACTAATGGCGATCATCCTGGGGTCTACCTCAGGTCGACCGACACCGCCCTGCCTTGTGCCGCTTGTGGCTGCGCGTGTGGTGGTGGTGGTGGTGGTGCCCGCCCTTCTCCTTGTGGTGCGCCGTGTCCTTAGCGTGGTGGTGGTGCGCGGGGGCATGCTTGCGCTTCTTGTCGCTGCCGCTGTTGCTGCCCGCCGCGGCCGTGTTCTAGGAACCGGTCAAGTTTGTCTCTCAGCTTAGTGAGAGACTCATACTGTCACAAGCTGCCATCGGAACGAGTGGCCAGGCCAGGGAGGTGGATGCGGCGCGTGTGTGCGGTGGTACCAGTTCACTAAGAGCACACGGTGCGGGAAGGAGTGGCCAGGCTTGGGAGGAGGATGCGGCGAGTATGTATGGGTGCATCGGTACATAATGAGCCAAGCCCCTGCCAGGTCGCTGCCGAATGCGCTCTCGACGGAATCCAGATCCTCGGAAGTGGCGTCGAGAGAACTGGAATCGGCGCCGCCATCCAATAAAGCCTAGCAGATGTTGCTCACCGCCACGTCACAGGATGCGACGTAACTCGAGTAACGAGGGTTCACATGCGTGTTGGGTGCAGGTACACTACGTGCGAGTGTGTACAGACGCACCTCTGCCAGGGAGGAGGTCAAGTGGCGCGCAATATCTGCCAGGCCTCACCATCCAAGTCTGCCTCCGAGTCATCCATGGTGGCGGCGCTTGGGGAGACGCTACGATCAGGGCCGTGCACTGATTATCGTTTCGGCTTAACTCCAGCAACATGTCCCAGCAGTGAGTGTGACAGGTCCTTTACGACATGGAGTATCGATATATGTACGAGTAGATTACATTGTCCAGTAGCTGCAGCTGGTATGGCAGTGACTTGTTTCAGGAACGAAATGACCCAACTTTCAGCAGCCACAGCTGTCGAGTGTACTCGTGCGAAGGCAAAATAAGTTCCTGCCTGCGCTCACGCGCGGGGCGGCACGCGGCCAGCGCGTAGCTGCGCGCCTTGGCCGCTGCCTTGCTGCAGTGGCGCAACATGAATTTGAAAGCAATGTGTGAAAGTGGTTCATCAGATTACAGCTTCAAGCGCTGAAATTAAGCGCGGTAAACCTGGGGTCAAGCTGCACCGCCCGACCTTGCGCGCGGCACCGGTCGTCGCCAGAGCCGCTGCCATAAAGTAGGGCCTGATTTATATTGCTCGCCACATCATCGATGCGCATGACTAGCTCGGTTCCTGGCCGGACAGATATTGCCCGCCACGACGACGCGCATTATGAATTCAGTGTCTGGCCTGACACACATTGCTCGCCACGACATCAACGCGCATTTTCCACTCTCGGCTGTTGAGTTGAATGGCATCCTATGATGTGGCGAGCAATATCTGCTAGGTCCATTGCCCTCCACGCCATTGACCCCGACACGCGTTTCGAGCCCTCGAATCCTCGCATGTTGAGTTAAGTCGCATCCTATGACGTGGCGAGCAACATCCATCAGGCCTGCCTTCTTGCTGGCAACCTTGGCCGCCTTGCGCCGTGACTTCTCCGCAGCCTTCTCATCCTCGATGGCCTCACAGTCAGGGTCTGATTACAATCTCTTGAAAGACTTCAGTTTACTCATTTTTGCTTCAAGCGCAGACTGGTCCCAATTTGTAACCAAAGTTTGAAAGCATACGATAGTGCAGTATCATATTTTAGTTTCAAGAGATGACTTGGCAAAATCCAAGCAACAAGGCACATTCAACAGGCAACCCACCTTGAGGCGCGCAATGGCGGTCTGCACCGGCGTGCGCGGGTTGGTCGGCGACGGCGGCACGCTGCCGGTCACCACCAGCGACGACGGGGGCGTAACACTCGCGAGGCAGGGGCGAAACACTCGTCCACCGCAGCAGTCAACCTGAGCCGTTTTTGTCACTGTGTGACTCGACGGAAAGTTCTGACCGCACAATGCATACACCGCTTCGAACCACCCTCACGTATCCCACGAGAAGTGCTCACGACACCGAAAGCTGGGCGCGCGTAGCCCCTCAGTCCCCGCCAGGAAACCCGCGCATCGCGCGCGCAGGTGCAGGCCGCTGCGCGACGCCGTCGCGGGCTTCCGCGGCGCCTCATGCGCGCCCGAGTCCGCGGAGGACGAGTGAAACAAGTTGACGTCCAGCTGTGCCGAAGAGCAGGGCCTGGCAGAGGTACCTCAAAACGTCCTCACCGCATTCTCCAACCCTCGTTTCATTCTCCAACACTGCTTTGTTTAGTTAATGACTTGTCAAGTTGGCGGTGGTTGTTGAGTTGGAACTCGCTGAGTGTTTTAGTGTACATTTGAGCATTTTCTGCCGATGCCCTACCGTAGAGGGTGACGAGGACGGAGCGAGGGGATTGCGGAGGGACAGGCGGTCGAGCAGCGTCTGCCAGCGCGGCGCCGCCGGCTTCGCGCCGCGCGGCGACCCGCTGGAGCCGCTCGGCGAGCGCGAAGGCGTACTACTTCCCCCGCGCCCGTGCACAAACGGCGTACCAACGCGCTGCGGAGGCTCCATCGAAAGCATGTTTATTCGCTCAACTTCTATTTTGTTATTTTTTCTTTACGCAAACACTTCGTGTGTGTTGCGTAAGAGGAGAGGGAGGTAGCGAGAGGCGATATTCCACGCCTCGCCGGGGATTTCTGTGCACCGTGTCACTCAAAGGGGGCGCGCGCGTGTCGTCTGAGCGGCGAACGCCAAGTGAAACTGCCTGGAAACTGCGCGTATCGTGCGATATCGACAGCTGAGTCACCCCAGTCACAGATTTAGTCTGCTCCGCTCCGCGCCACGATTGCGATTGCCAGAATTGCGGAATTGGTCCGCCAACCCTTCCACTAATTTTGTCACTGGTCCGCCAACATTTCCACCTCTCACAAAATCCCAGCGGACGCATCGCTGGCCAATCACGTGGCCGCATTTCGAGCCTTGTGGATAGATGGTGTGTGGGGGACGGCGCGCCTCGAGCGCATTACCGCACCCGACCTTTCTGTCCACGTCGCAAAGTAATTCTCTAAACATGGCCTGCATGTCCCTCTCCATGAAGTGCGCGGTTGCCGCCAGTGAGTACCCGCGCGCCCCGCGCCCGCGCCTGGTTCCATCCCTACCCATTATTTCTGTAACTAATCGACCTCTACGTCACCCTCAACCGCTCCTGACCTCTGCTTACCCTCCTCCTCTGTGGTCGCGCAGAGCCCACGACCCGCGCGGCCAAGGCGCAGAAGACCGGTACGCGCCCTATGAATGATCGCTGGGTCAAGTTATCACAGCTCGCCGCGTCATCCTTCACGTTTCATTTGCAAACCCTTGTCTAGTGAAAAGGACGACATTCTGTGAGGACGTGGCGAGACGGTGCCCAGGGCGAACGCCTGGTGCCTCGTCACACACGCGGACAACTCTCCGCGTGTCTCTCTCCGCGTGTCTCTCTCTGACGGGGGTTAGGACTACCCCCTAGTGCCTCAGTAAACACGCGGAAGCGTCTCTTTCTCTCCATGACGGGAGCCATCGCGCCAGGCGACTGCGACTGACCCATTCCATCTTTGCTCGTGTTGCAGTGTCCAAGACGGTGACGGCGAAGGCGCCCAAGTT
>Ga0307488_10004037_pt1 | contig 12237 bp, 17 predicted proteins | sample SB02metaG_FD_202248 | JGI IMG/M metagenome (GOLD analysis project Ga0307488, IMG submission 202248) | Sea-ice brine microbial communities from Beaufort Sea near Barrow, Alaska, United States - SB 0.2 | ecosystem: Environmental > Aquatic > Marine > Coastal | place: USA: Alaska | collected...
GCTTTATCTATCTCTGCGAGCATAGCACTCTCAAACATAGCAGGACGTAATAACATTAATACGGTACGTTTGGTGGCCGCATTTTGACCGACTGACATACCTAGTTGGCCGCTAGATATAAGACAAGGTGCTTTGCATCCTGCAGTGACAGCAAAGCTACAAAGTGTTTCCGTGGCTACCTTGTCCGCAGGTTGTAAATACATGACGTAAGTGTCGTATTTATCAGCACCTTTCTCAACCTTTAGACTGCTACCAAAGAATCTCATTGGTTTATTGAGATAGTCTAGGTTATCAATGCACCATTGTTTAGCCGTTGAATTGATCAACGTGGTAGTCACTATTTCATTTAATGTAATCATATCTATATACCTATGGTTTAAATTGACTTGCTAATGACTGCCAGTGTATACGACAGTCATAGGTAAATCAATTATGCAAAGTAGTTATCATTCAATCTCAACATGTATGACCCGTTACTGTGGGGCATTGCCGTCATAACTTCTGTATCGTCGTCGTCCAGTGCCTTGACCCATCCGTCGCTATCGGTGACAGTGAAGCCACCTGCCTTTAACTGCTTGACTAGGGCGTTAACCTCTCGCTTGTTTTTCATAAACTTGACCATGTTATGCTACCTCCTTTAATCTTAAATCAGCAAATTCTAACCAGTTTTCATAGGTCTTTTTAGCCTTAGTATGTTCCTCGCTCCATAATACCAATGCCAATTTTACCCGTGGATCAAACAGTACAGAATCACTGGTATCACTTCTATTAACAAACTTCTCACCGACTAATTTGCGTGAGAATTCACGGATAGCATGACCCTCATCCATATGTTTCATGGCATTTTGCCAACAATAGTCGTCCCTCTCTTGACTGATATCTATATACGCTAGATGCTTCCATGTTTGGCACTGTGTTGCTAGGTTTAAATCTTCAATGCGGCCCTGAATTAATATCTCTAACTTGTTCATATCTATATGCCTTTAGTTGATAATGATTCTCATTTACAAGGGTTCCTCTCCCTTGCCTCTTGCACCCATTATAGGGCCTGATCAGCTACTTGGTAATGATTTGTATGCATAACCTATATAAACTATATGCATCCAGTGCATGACTATATGATACCTTCTATTATGCGCGCGTGCGCGTAGCAATAACCATGCCAACTATTGTAAATCGACAATAAACCTTTATAGGTGCCAGTGTATGACCCAAGCATAACCACGCTTAGAACGCAGTATAAGACCATCTATAACCCTATAACTACCAGTGATAGAACATTAGATCAACATAAGCCTGACTTATGAGTACTTGGCATGATGTATGCATGTAGGGTCTATAGGTATCCACAAGCACACTCACACTCCCGTTGTCAAACATAAGCTTGACCCAATAGCGGCCCTTGGTCATCATGCAATATCCGTGCCAACTTGTGGCCCTGTGGATAACTCATGTATAACCTGTGGATAACTTATGCACACCTTATGCACAGGCCCTGTATAACTCATGTATAACTTATGTATAACCTGTGGATAACTTGGGGGGCGGGGGGGCCGTGTGGCTTCTCAAGATTGTTACAGTACCCGCATGTATACAAAAAAGGAGTAATTAGGAAAAGTAACAATATACATATGTATCCATAAGTCATTGATTTACATGGGGAAACACAGGGTGGCCCTTAGGGTTAGACACAAGCAAATAAAGGACAACATGAGTTGACACACAAGTAGCCTGATTGGTCATTAATAGTTAGTATATAGTTAAAATAAAGCTTGACTTTTGATTCAGGATATGCTATAATATTCCTAAGAAGTAAAGGATTTCAGAGACGCCCTTAAGTATCCTTAAGTAAGCTTTAAGTAGGTTATTAATTATTAAATTAAAGAATATTCTAAAGTTTACTTAAGTATCCTTAAGTACATAAGGGGAAATACCTTGAGTAAAGAAGAAGAAAAAGTAGAGTCAGTCTCCTCCGCGAAGCGGAAAGGCCGCCCTAAGAAATCAGATGTTGTGTCAAGAAAGAAGGGCACTACTGGTTTAACCAGAGGTAGGCCGAAGGGTGATGCGGCAATCATCAACGAGTACAAAAGCCGGATGTTGACATCCCCTAAGTCTCGTAAAGTGTTAGAGTCAATATTTGATGCGGCACTAAACGATGATCATAAGAACCAAGCCGCGGCATGGAAGTTAGTCATGGATCGAATCCTCCCGACTGCTGTTTTTGAAAAGGACGTAGTTAAAGGAGCAGGTAGGTCAGCTATACAAATAAACATTACAGGTGTTGGCGGTGATACTACTGTCGTATCCGCAAGTGATGATATAGAAGGAGACTATATAGATGGCTAAGTATTTTTCCAGAGAAGAATTTGCCTGTCAGTACACAGGTGAGAATGAAATTAAAGATGAGTTCATAGAACGATTGGATGAACTGCGGGAGGCTTGTGGTTTCCCGTTTGTAATCACTAGCGGTTATCGCTCCCCTTCACATCCTATAGAGGCTAAGAAAAAAATTGCAGGACAACATTCAAAAGGTAACGCGGCGGACATCAAAGTGTCGGATGGCATACAACGGTTTAAACTTGTGGAACAAGCGATTTTGCTTGGGTTCACAGGAGTTGGAGTCGCTCGTTCTTTTATCCATGTTGACACCCGTGATTTACACGATGATGGTCTTAGCCCAGTAATGTGGACTTATTAATTGACTGAGCTTAATGTGTCGCTACTGCCGTGGCAACAAACAGTCTTTAATGATAATACTAGATTTAAAGTAATAGCCGCAGGTAGACGTACAGGTAAGTCAAGACTAGCCGCTTGGATGCTAATTATTAGAGCCTTACAAGCGGAACGTGGACATGTGTTCTACGTTGCCCCTACACAGGGACAGGCTAGGGACATTATGTGGCAAGTTTTGCTAGAGATAGGTCATCCTGTTATAGCAACTAGTCATGTAAATAACTTACAAATAAAATTAGTCAACGGTGCAACCATCGCCCTTAAAGGTGCTGACAGACCAGAAACCATGCGTGGTGTCAGTCTTAGGTTCTTGGTTATGGATGAGTACGCTGACATGAAGCCTGAGGTATGGGAGCAGATACTGAGACCTGCCTTGGCTGACCAAAAGGGTGATGCGTTATTTATTGGTACGCCAATGGGACGTAATCACTTCTATGACTTATATACATACGCTTGTGTGTCCGACGATGATACGTTTGTAGGTTATCATTTCACAAGCTACGATAACCCATTGCTAGACCCTGAGGAAATAGAAGCGGCTAAAAAGTCTATGTCGGCCTTTTCATTCCGTCAGGAGTTTATGGCATCCTTTGAGGCTCAAGGTAGTGAATTATTCAAAGAAGAGTATATTAAATTTTCTGAGGAAGAGCCTGAACAAGGTCAGTTTTACATTGCGGTTGACTTGGCGGGTTTTGCGGATGTCGCTAAAGTTACAACGAAGACAAAAAGACTTGACCAAACGGCTATCTCTATTGTTAAAGCAAACGAAGAAGGTTGGTGGGTTGCTAATATTGTACATGGGCGTTGGGGTGTCCAAGAGACTGCCCGAAGAATCTTCCAAGCAGTCAGAGACTACCAACCAGTAGCCGTAGGTATAGAGAAGGGAGCATTAAAAAATGCTGTGCTTCCGTATTTAAGTGACTACATGAAAAAGAATCAACGCTTCTTTAGGGTGGATGAGCTTACCCACGGTAATAAAAAGAAAACCGATAGGATTGTTTGGGCTTTGCAAGGAAGGTTTGAGCATGGTACAATTTCCTTAAACAAAGGAGAATGGAACAGTCAGTTCCTTGATGAGTTATTTCAGTTTCCTAACCAATTAGTTCACGATGATTTAATTGATTCCTTAGCTTACATAGACCAATTAGCTAACATAGCATACACATCGGACTTTGAGGAAGAGGAGTATCAACTATTAGACGCATACGCAGGGTATTAATATGCTAAATGAAGAAAGAGATCAATTTGTACTGGAACAAACACTTGAAGGTTGGGTAATTAACAAGTGTCAGGGTTGGCGTGACCACTTTGATACTAATTATTCACGTAAATTTGATGAATATTATCGGTTATGGAGAGGACAGTGGTCTTCCTCAGACAGAACTAGGGACTCAGAGCGTTCCCGTATTGTCAGCCCTGCTTTACAACAAGCAGTAGAGTCTTCAGTTGCTGAATTAGAGGAGGCAACCTTTGGTCGAGGCCGTTGGTTTGACATAGAAGACGATGTAAATGATGTAGAGAAGAAAGACATTGCGTTACTGCGTGAAACTTTATTCAAAGACTTTAAAAAGAATAGGGTACGTAAAGGAGTTGCTGAGTGTCTTCTAAATGCCGCTGTGTTTGGCACAGGTATTGCGGAGATTGTACTTGAGGAAGAAAAAGAGATGGCTCCTGCAACGCAACCCGTAATGGGTGGTGAGTTGACAGCCGTTGGTGTTAACATTACGGAAAAAACTTGCGTTAAATTGCGTCCAGTAATGCCTCAAAACTTTCTTATCGACCCATTAGCTACTTCCGTAGAGGAAGCTTTAGGTTGTGCAGTGGATGAGTTTGTATCCTTACATTTAGTTGAGCAGTTACAGGAACAAGGTATCTATAGAAATGTAGAAGTTACTATGGCGGCTCCTGATTTTGACATAGAACCTGATCAAGACCTAGTAGCACACGACGATGACAAAGTACGTCTAACTAAATACTACGGTTTTGTACCTAGACATCTATTAGAGATGGCTCAAAAAGAATCCGAAGCAGAAGAAATAGCTACGCTAGTTAATGATAATGAAGAAGAAAATAAAAGTTATTATGTAGAAGCTATTGTTGTTGTAGCTAATGATGGAACTTTATTAAAAGCGGAAGCTAACCCTTACATGATGGGGGATAGACCTATTATAGCATTTCCTTGGGATGTCGTTCCTAGTCGCTTTTGGGGCAGAGGAGTATGTGAGAAAGGATATAACTCTCAAAAAGCGTTAGACGCTGAAATACGAGCTAGAATTGACGCCCTTGCCCTTACTATACACCCTATGTTAGCAATGGACGCTACACGTATGCCTAGAGGTGCTAGACCTGAAGTACGTGCAGGTAAGGTTATCTTAACTAACGGAGACCCTCGTGAAGTCATACAGCCATTTAACTTTGGTAATGTAAGTCAGATTAGTTTTGCACAGGCTGATGCTTTACAGCGCATGGTACAGACAGCTACAGGCGCTGTAGATTCAGCAGGTATTGCAGGATCAATTAACGGTGACTCCACTGCCGCAGGTATTTCCATGAGCTTAGGTGCTATCATTAAGCGACATAAGCGGACTTTGATTAATTTTCAAGAAGCTTTCCTAATACCTTTTGTAACTAAAGCCGCACATAGGTACATGCAGTTCAATCCTGAAGCATATCCCGTTGCTGACTACAAGTTCCACACATCAAGCTCACTGGGTATTATTGCTCGTGAGTACGAAGTGACACAGCTTGTACAGTTGTTACAAACTATGTCGCCTGAAACTCCAATGTACTCACAGCTTATCATGTCTATTATTGACAATATGAACGTAGGTAATCGTGAGGAACTCATAGCGGCCCTTGAAAAAGCTAATGAGCCTAATCCAGAAGCACAGCAAGCGCAACAAGCAACTCAGGAATCACAGTTGGCGTTCCAAGCGTCACAGACTGCGGCATTACAAGGACAAGCTGTTGAATCACAAGCACGGGCGCAGAAGCTAACTACTGAAGCTCAAGCTATTCCTCAAGAGTTAGAAATTGACAGGATTAAAGCTGTTACTACTAACATTAGAGAAGGTAGCGGGGATGATCGTGAGTTTGAGCGTAGGCTTAAGGTTTCCGAACAGTTATTGAAGGAAAGGGAAGTTGCAGTAAAAGAAAACTCTGTTTCTCGTCCAACACCTTCCTCTCAACCACCCCAAGGAATGCAGTAATGGTTAGTAATAGAGAACTGGAAAACGTAGTTTCTCAAGTAAATGCAAAGTTTGAGGAGCTTTTTAATAAACTTGCACAGTTAGAGAAACAAATAGCTGATAATGTAGGAGCTACAGATGGCAACGCCAAGAAAGGGAAAAGCAAAGGTTAAGGTAACGTCTAGCGGTAAGAAGGTAAGCTACGGACAAGCAGGTAACGCTAAAGGAGGTGGCCCTAGAGTACGTGCAGGTACTTCTAAAGGCGATGCTTACTGCGCTAGGAGCTTAGGTATTAAAAAGGGATTGCCAAAGAAAAAACAAAACGATCCTAATACGCCTAACAACCTTTCCCGTAAGCGTTGGAAATGTTCAGGAGCTAAGTCTAAAAAATAATGCAAGGACAAACTCACGGAGGCAAAGGTAGCACACAGCGCAAAACAAACCCTAAGAAGTTTGCGGAGAACTATGACGCTATCTTTGGCAAAAAGAAAAAACCACCACAGAAAGGAAAAGACCATGCCCTACGGTAAAGGCACATATGGTAGTAAAGTTGGACGACCACCCGCAAAAAAGAAGAAAGTAGCCCCTAAAAAGAAACCAGTTAAGAAGGCGAAATAGTCATGGCTAAAAAAGTTAAGCCAAAAGCTAAACCTGCGGCTAAACGCGCACGGTCTATGCCCTTAAGTGACTCACAAGCTAAAGCGGCTATACAGGCTTTGAGAAATGACGCAGGGGCTAAGATTTACAGAAAAAACAAAGCTAAAGCTAAGAAGAAATAAAAAAAAAGTAGGAGATATAGATGTCTTTATACAAGAACATACATGCCAAAAAAGCTCGAATTAAAGCAGGTTCTGGTGAGACTATGAAGAAAGCAGGGCAGAAAGGTAGACCGACTGCTAAGAACTTTAAAAACGCGGCTAAGACGGCAAAAAAGAAAAAATAACTCTTGACTTTTCTTTTGAAACGTGCTATAATATAACTATACTATGTATTTAGTATATTTTATTTTAAATTAATAAACTGTCCTTTAGGAGAAACAGTAATGGAAGATAAAGAACTCGAAAAATTCTATAGAGCTTTTGAGGAAATGTTTAGAACGGAAGGTTGGAAAAACTTACTAAACGATCTTTCTCAAAATGCAATACAGATCAATTCAATAGAAGCTTGTAAAGACGTGAAAGACCTTTCCTTTAGAAAAGGACAACTTTCAATGATAGCTAACCTCTTGAATCTTGAGACGCAAATAGAAACAGCCAAGCAACAGGCTGAGGAAGAGCAAGAAGAATTAGAAAACGAAGATGAAATTATTGAAGAGTAATTTAAGTTGGCTATAATAATTGACTTCCGATGCGACAACGGACATACTACTGAAAAGTTTATAGATTCTAAAACTACTGAAATAGAATGTCCTCACTGTTTGTTAATGGCTAGTCGAATCATATCTCCCGTTCGCAGTCTTTTAGACCCTATTTCTGGTGACTTTGCAGGTGCTACCATGAAGTGGGCGAGAGACCGCGAAAGGAAGATTCAGAAAGAGCGTAAGGCTAACTCCTAACCGAACCCTTACATATAATACACCTCCATAATGAGATTACTCACGGAGTTTAATAATGGCAACACTAATAGATGAGCGTCAACCTTTAGACGACACAACTGAAACTGAAAACGTAACGGACATAACTAAACAAGAGCCTCCAGTAGAGCAACCTCTTGTAGATGAACAACTTATACAGGAACTTCCTGATAAATACAAAGGTAAGAGCACGGCAGATATAGTGCGTATGCACCAAGAAGCTGAGAAACTCTTAGGTAAACAAAGTTCTGAAGTAGGTGAGTTACGCAAAGTTGTTGATGACTATATACAGACACAACTCTCTAACACAGAAGCACCGCAACAAACTTCTGAAGACGAAGTAGACTTTTTCTCTGATCCTGACAAGGCAGTCGAAAGAGCTATTAGCAATCATCCTAAGATTAAAGAGGCAGAGCAAGTATCTGCTCAGTATAAACAAACTGCGGCAATGAATGAACTTCAAACTAGACATCCTGATATACAGGACATTTTGAAGGACAGTAAATTCGTAGATTGGATCAAAGGATCAAAGATTCGCACACAGCTTTTTGCACAGGCAGATCAGCAGTATGATTATGAGGCCGCGGATGAACTTTTCAGTAACTGGAAGGAACGTCAGCAAGTCGTAGGTCAAACTGCCGCTAATGAGAAACAACAACGCAAAGACACTATTAGGGCCGCATCCACAGGCAATGTTAGAGGAAGCGGAGAGCAGTCGGCAAAAAAAGTTTACAGGCGTTCAGACATTATTAAACTTATGAAGGACGATCCTGAACGATACATGTCATTATCCGATGAGATTATGCTAGCTTATCAAGAAGGGAGAGTCCGCCACTAATTAATTTTATTTAAGGACTTGTATTATGGCTACATCAACTTATCCCGCCATGGGCGGAGCAGTAGACAACACTAGCGCGGCTACTTTTATTCCAGAAATTTGGAGTGACGAAGTAATTGCGGCTTATCAATCTAACCTAGTATTGGCTAACCTAGTCAAGAAAATGAGCATGACAGGCAAGAAAGGTGATACTATTCACGTTCCTAAGCCTACTCGTGGCTCTGCGTCTGCTAAAGCAGAAAACACCGCTGTGACTATTCAGAATGCCACTGAGAGCGAAATCCAGATTTCAATCAACAAGCACTTTGAATACTCTCGTCTTATTGAAGATATCACTGAAGCACAAGCTCTAGCTTCTCTACGTCAGTTCTACACTGGTGACGCAGGATACGCACTAGCAAAGCAGGTTGACAATGACTTATTTAACCTAGGTAAGTCTTTAGGTGATGGTGATGGATCAGATTGGACTCACAGCACTGTTTATAACTTCTCAGGAGCTTCTGGTATTGAAGCTTACGCTGTAGATTCAGTAGCTTCCTCTGACGTATTTAACGATGCAGGTTTCCGTGCCGCTATTCAGGTATTGGACGATGCTGACGTTCCTATGGACAACCGATGCTTTGTTGTTCCCCCTTCTCTCCGTAATGCCATTATGGGCGTTGATCGCTACATGTCTTCTGATTTTGTAGACGGACGAGGTGTACGTAACGGTCAGATTGGAAACCTATACGGTGTTGACGTATTTGTTTCTAGTAACTGCCCAACCATCGAAACCGCTTCTGCTAACTCAGCAGGTGGTGATGTTAAAGCCGCTATGCTCCTTCACAAGGACGCTATGGTTCTTGCTGAACAGCAGGGTGTGCGTTCTCAGACTCAGTACAAGCAAGAGTTCCTTGGTACTCTGTACACTGCTGACACTCTATATGGTACGCAGGTAATGCGTCCTGAAGCGGGTGTTGTATTGGCTGTGAACGGCTAAGTAAGAAAACTAGGGACTCCTCTTTTATAGGGGAGTCTCTTTTTATTTTATTCAACAGAGGCGCTTATGGCTATATTTAGAGGCACAGGTGGTTCGGGTACTTCCACTAGTCTAGGACAATTAGACGAAATAACCCAACAAGCCCTCATTGCTACAATTAAAGCAACCGAAGCATCTCAAAGCGCTACTTCTGCTCTTACAGCTTTTGATAGTTTTGATGATACATATCTAGGTTCTAAATCTACCGCTCCTTTAGCAGACAACGACGGAGACTCTCTATCTTTAGGTAGTCTTTACTTTGATACCTCTCAAGATGTTTTACGTGTTTATACAGGATCAGGTTGGTCAAGTGTAACTTCAAGTGGGCAGTATTTACCTCTTTCTGGAGGAACCTTAACGGGTAATTTAAGCTTAAGCAATAATTCGTTTAATGATTTTCAAGTTGATGCGGGAAATTTTTAACAAATACTAGGGATTTAAGACAATGGCACAAACGATTAAAATCAAAAGAAGTTCGACTACTGTAGCGCCATCAAGCTTGGCCTCTGGTGAGTTAGCTTATAGCACTGCAACAGGTGTTCAAAAACTTTATTACGGTGATGGTACAGACGTTCTTGCCATTGGCGGTAAATCATACACTGACAAATTAGACGGTATTGAAGCAGGAGCAAACGTTACAGACGCAACTAATGTAGCGGCCGCAGGTGCATTAATGCTTACAGGTGGAACTCTTACTTCCGACCTTGTATTAGGAAACAATAACAAAGTTCAATTTGGCGGCACAACTACTAATCTTGAAATTTATAATGATGGCTCTACGTCTTATATTAAAGAAAATGCATCAGGTAACTTAGAAATACAAGCAACTGACTTCATTATTAAAGATGGTGGTGGTCAGACAATGATGAGTTTTGATGCTGATGGTGTTTTAAGGCTTTACGACCAATCTGCGGCTAACCCTGTCGAAAAGTTAAAAACGCAATCTACAGGTATTTATGTCAACGGAACAATGAATTCTACTGGTATAAAACTTGGTAATGAAGCTGTTACTATTGATAGTATAAAAGACGAAGATAATATGTCTTCTGATAGTGCAACTGCTCTTGCAACACAGCAGTCAATTAAAAAATATGTAGATGACTCAGTGCCTACGTCTGTTGCTACAGCAACTACAGCAACTAATGTAAATCTAACTAGCCTTGCAAATAATTCTACTGACACTGGGCCAAAGTACCTCACGTTTTCTGCTGGAAATTCTGGGTCTCAACCGTTAGAAACGCAAGACCTTTTGTATTACAACCCTAATACTGCATACCTTACGACCAAGAACATCGAAGTTCAGTCAGGAATGATTACTGGCCCAAGCGTAATGACTATCGACCCCAATGGTACAGGAGCGTCTGGCGAACTCATTATCCAAGGCTCTTTGACGGTCAAAGGGACTACGACAACCATTGACTCAAACACCTTGTCAGTAGGCGATAGCCTAATTGTACTAAACGGTGATGAAAATGGGACTCCAAGCGAAAACGCAGGAATTGAAGTAGAGCGCGGCACTTCTGGAAACGTGTCTTTGCAGTGGGTAGAGACAGGAACGACCAGTACGAGCTATTGGGCGGTTAATGATGCGTCGGGTGTTAGTCCCTACAGTTACCCAATCTTACATACTCGTAATGCACATGAACAAACTTACACCATAGAAGGTGGTGCTTTTTAAGGCCGCTTTTATCTATCTGATTCTCTCTCGTCTAAATAGACAGCCCATTTTTAGGAGCGATGCCAAATGGCACAAACGATTAAACTCAAGCGTTCAGCTACCGCAGGAAATACACCTACAACTTCTCAATTAGCTTTGGGCGAGTTAGGTATAAACACGACTGATGGAAAGCTATTCCTAAAGAAAAGCGTGAGTGGCACTGAGTCTGTTGTGGACGTTGGTGGTTTACCCCTATCTGGCGGCACTCTCACAGGCAACCTATCTCTTGGCGATAACGTCAAGCTACAGCTAGGCAATCAGACCAACGGTGACTTACAGATTTATCACTCAGGAACTCACAGCTACATTAAAGATGCAGGCACTGGAAACTTAAACATTTTAGCCTCTACGTCTATCAACCTGTTGAATGGTGATAGTTCAGATTACATGGCTCGTTTTAGTGATAACGGCAGTAATCAATTCTTTTACGATGGAAGTCAAAAACTAGCCACCACCTCCACAGGCATAGATGTAACAGGCTCAGTGACAGCCGATGGGTTGACTGTTGATGGCGCAGGGAGCATTGGTCTTGTAGCTACTGACAGGCTTTACATGTCTACAAGCGATGGGCTTGGCATTCAGCTCGATAAAGACAATAACAGAATTGTTCCTGTTGGCGCTGACGGTTCTACATATAACAATAATGTTAGTTTAGGCTCATCAGGTTTAGAGTTTAAAAACCTGTTTTTGTCTGGCTCAGTGACAGCCGATGGGCTTACTGTAGACACAGGTTCAACTTTTGCTTTGAGCGCGACACTTGGTCATACAGGTGGTTCGCAATTATTCTTTTTAAATGACGATGGCGGCTCAAGAAATCAAATAGACTCGCAAAAAAATAGCGCGTCAGCAGATTTAGATTTAGCAACTGGTGGAGTCAAACGACAAAAAATAGCTTCCAACGGTGACATCAGCTTCTATAATGACTCTGCAAATCAAGGCTTGTTCTGGGATAGTTCAGCATCTAGCTTGGGAATTGGTGTCACAAATCCTAATGCTTCTTATGCAATTACTGCAAACAAAGGGTTTAAAAGCGAAGCGGGTATTCCTAATTTTACGTTAGTCGAAACTGATTCAAGCAATCAAACTTGGCAAATAAACAGCACAGGTGCATCTCTTTCGTTTCGTGATGTAAGCAGAGCGGCTGACAGACTTACTATCAATACCGCAGGC
>Ga0307488_10004038_pt1 | contig 12237 bp, 12 predicted proteins | sample SB02metaG_FD_202248 | JGI IMG/M metagenome (GOLD analysis project Ga0307488, IMG submission 202248) | Sea-ice brine microbial communities from Beaufort Sea near Barrow, Alaska, United States - SB 0.2 | ecosystem: Environmental > Aquatic > Marine > Coastal | place: USA: Alaska | collected...
TTTTCTTTTTAATTCAATTGCTATTTGAAGTTAGTATATAGGGTGAGAAGCCTGTCCTGAGCGTAGTCGAAGGGAACCCGGTCTTTCGCTCTAAAACCTTCCTGATCCAGGAAGGTTTTTTCTTTTTAATTCAATTGCTATTTGAAGTTAGTATATAGGGTGAGAAGCCTGTTTTTTGCTCTGAAAAGGATTGATAATGAATCTGTCAGATTGAGCCTGTCGAAATCTTTTTAATGTATAGCCGTTTTTCTTCCAGCAAGACACCTACCCATCTCGTCAACCTGTCCCGAGACATCGGGAGTATTCAGGGTCTCCTCAGGACTTACCGGGCTTGTAAGTTCAGCATGACGACAAACCTGAATATAGCTAGTTAAAAGTAATTACGGGCACAAAATTGGACAACCAGTCTCTTTATAATTAAAAAGTTCAAACTTCGACAAGCTCAGTTTGACAAAAGAAAATTATTTATTTTGCAAGCTTAATTTTTATAGAGGTTTATTATCTCAAACTGAAATCCTAAAAAATAGAATATCCGGTAAGCGTGGTGAGTTTTTTCAAGGCGGCCATACCAAGTTCAGAATTTCCTTTTGGATTTAAAATGGGACTCCAAACAGCTACAGAATATTGGGAAGGATTTATTGCTACTATTCCTCCGCCAACACCACTTTTTCCTGGAAGACCAACTTCAAAACTAAACTCTCCGGCTTCATCATAAAAACCACAAGTTTGCATTAATGCATTTATACGTTTTACTCTTTTTTTTGAAATGATCTTTTCTCCGGTTTCTATTAATTTTCCTTGGTTAGCAAAAAGCATAAAAGCTTTTGCCAGTTCTTCGCAAGACATGGCAAGTGAACATTGATGAAAATAAAAATCCAGAATAGGCTCAACATCGTTTTTTATATTCCCTAATGCCTTCATGTAATAAACTAAGGCATAATTTCTATAACCAGTAGATTTTTCAGATTCTGCAACTTTCAGATCGTAATCTATATCATTATTTCCTGTAAGCTTCCGTACAAATTCTAACAGATCCTTTTTTGGGTCTTTTAAATTGGAAACCAATATGTCTGCAATAACCATTGCGCCAGGATTTATAAATGGATTACGCGGAATTCCATTTTCATGTTCTAATTGGGCTAGGGAATTAAAAGGATCCCCGGATGGTTCTACATCTACCCGTTCCCATAGTTCATCCCCTAAGATCTGCATGGCCATGGTCAAGGTGAAAACCTTAGAAATACTCTGTATGGAAAACTTTTCCTGACTATCGCCAAAAGAATAATGCTCTGAATCTCTATTGTACAGATGCATTCCAAATTTTTTGGGATCTACCTTTGCCAATTCAGGAACATAGGCTGCAACCTTTCCAATAGCGTTTTGATAGCTTAGCTCATCATGTATAGTATCCAGTATTTTTTGATAATCCATATTAGATGATTTCAGAAAGGTTACTATTAGGTTCTATTTCGAAAGGAGCTTTATCAACTAAAAATATTCTTGCTGAAAGTGAACCTCTAAGAAGTATTTTATTATTCTTTACTTCCAGCCAACTTCCTTCTCTTAAACCTATAACCGGTTGTGTATTTATTGTGTGAAATTCTTTGATGCGTGTTTCACGGGTCTCTCCTTTATGTTTAGAATTTGAATCTGGATCTAAGTAATGTGGATTTAAATTGAAAGGAATGATCCCTAAAGTTTTAAAGCTTGGAGGGTAAATAATAGGCATGTCGTTAGTGGTTTGCATAGTAAGACCACAAATATTAGTTCCAGCACTGGTGCCTAAATAAGGAGTTCCGGCTAAAATTGAATCTCGTAATGGCATCATTAATTTTTTGCGATGCAGTTTGTCCACCAATAAAAAAGTATTTCCTCCACCGGTAAAAATTCCCTGAGCTTCTTTTAATGCTTGTTCTTGATTTTTAAATTCATGCAAACCTTTTACCTTGATAGAAATAGATTCGAATGCTTTTTGTGCAAGTAAGGTGTATTCATCATGAGTTATTCCTCCTGGTCTCGCAAATGGAACAAAGACAATTTCGTCGATATTTTTAAAATGAGTAGCAATTTCCGGTAATAGGTAGGATAAATATTTTTGTCCGTGCAAGGTAGAAGTACTTGCGAGAAAGGCATTTTTCATTTGCTTTTTTTGTAAATTTAGGTATTGTAAATCTTTAACCAAAGTTTAAGTAATTCTTGTTATAATTATATTGTCTTAATTTGTTTCTTTATTTAAAACATTAAAATGAAAAAGCTTGCCTGCTTATTATTCGCCTTATTTTTTGTGCAGTTTACTTATGCGCAATCCAATGATAGAATAAAGATAAGGGGTTCTATAGAAGTTCCGGTTGGAGATGATCCTCAAGGGATTAGTATTTATAACATCAGTTCTAAGGAAGGAACTATCTCTAATTCTGATGGTAAATTTGTTATTTCTGTTGCAGAAAATGATACCATAAAGGTATTTGCTGTTCAGTTTCAGGAATTTTCTGTGGTAATAAATAAACGTGTTTTAGAGACAAAAAGATTGAATATCTATGTTAGTGAACTTGTAAACAGGCTTCCGGAAGTGTTGGTTTCCCCTTATGATCTAACTGGAAAGCTTGATGTAGATATAGAGAGATTAGAAGTGATTCAGTTACCCGTAAATGTTGAAGTTGAGTATCCTCAGGGTGAATATGCTAATGTAGAAAATGTGGTAAATTTAAGTAAGGCTCCTAAAAATCAGGCTTTAGCATTTAGCCAGACCAGACTCGTTAACGGACTCAATTTTGTGAATTTATTTAAAACACTACTTGTCTCTAATAAGCAAAATGATATCTCTAAACCGTATTCTAAATCTAATGATGCAATAGATTTAGAGATTCGGCAGTTATATAATGACGAGTTCTTTAAAGAAAATTTCAAAATAGAACTAGAAGACGTTCCTGCTTTTATTAACTACGCAGATAGAAATGGGTTAGATGAAGAGATGTTAAAAAAGGGAAATGAATTAGATCTTATAGATTTCTTGATGGAGCAAAGCAAGAAATATAAAAAGGAATTGGATAAAAATTAATTGATACCTGAAGCCTAGTATGAGAAAAGAAACTTATCTAAAAGTAATTACCCTACTATTATTTACTGTTTCTCCTTTATTTGCCCAAGAAAACATTCAACTTAATGGAACTATCTCTGCACCTTCCCTCGAGGGAACTTCCATCAATATTATAAATTCTACTCAAAAAACCGGTACTGTCAATTCAGACTCTGGATCGTTTCAGATCTTGGTGAGAGAAAATGATGAGCTTCTTTTTTCTTCCATTCAGTATAAGAACATCACTATTATAGTGACTTCAGAAATAATTAAGAAAGGGGTTTTGGAAATTGCGCTGACAGAAGATCTCAATATTCTGGATGAAGTGAATATTAGTAATATAAGCTTGACCGGAAATATAGCTACAGATATTGCAAATATGGAGGTTTTAGATGACCTTCCTTTAAATATCAGTTTTGGGGATATTAAAGACATAGCCTTTGAAGCAGATATTAACGATCCTGATGAAGCACCAAGAAATCTAGCTTTTGAAAGTAATACGATAATGAAACCAGGAGTCAATTTTTTGGGATTGCCTGGTGCAATAGCTGATCTTCTAGGAATTAAAAAAAAAGGTGTGGTTCGTGTTTATAGAAGTCCGGCCAAAACTTCTAGTGAGCAGCTAAGGAAATTGTTTCAAGATGATTTTTTTACAAAAACGCTATTGGTGAAGAAAGATCTAATAGATGATTTTATTTATTATGCAGATGATCATGGGTTGAGAGATCTTTTGGAAAAGTCTAATAATCAATTGGCTGTAATAGAATTTTTAATAGCACAAAGCATAATATATAGGACTGATAGATTGAATTAGTCTTTCAGGAATTCTTGGTTTTAAAAAAAATCGGAACGGTTATTGAAGTTTTTAGTTCAAAAACCCATACTTACCTCGAAAAAACAGTTACTTTCGATTTTTCTATTATTTCTATGAAATTTAAAATATTCCTACTTCTACTTTTTATTGGTTTTTCATCATTTAAGACGAATCATAAATTTTATGTTAGCGTTACTGAAATTGTATACAATGAAAAATCTGAAAGCCTTCAAATAATTTCACGTGTTTTTATAGATGATCTGGAAGATCTTCTTCAAACCAGATATGATAAAAACATAAAGCTTGGGAAGGGCAATGAAACTGCTATGGTCCCAGATTTACTTAAAAAATATTTAAATGAGAAAATTGAAGTCCAATTAGATGGAAAACTAGTGGAGGTTAATTTTTTAGGGAAGGAATATGAAGATGATATGCTTTTACTCTATTTGGAAATCCCTAAGGTTAAATCATTTAAGAAAATAACGGTAAAAAATGCGTTATTAACAGATATGTTCAACGAACAGAAAAATTTAGTTCACGTTACCTATAAAGGATCAACAAAAAGCCTGATCCTTAATAAAGCCAAACAAGAGGATATGTTAAATTTTAACAATTGAATGGTAAGGCTTCAGTAAATACTTATTTTTAGCAACATTAAAATTAACAAGAACAAAAGAACAAATGAGAAAATTTAAATCTGCCATTTTGGTATTTTTTGTAGTTCTTTCTACAGGAATGTACGCTCAGGAAACTGAAGGTCCTAAGGAAGAAGTAAAGGAAATGGGTCACACAAATCAAAACAAATTTAGACAACTTTATGAGGAGTTTTCAACTCCAAATCAATATAGAACAGCTTCAGGAGCTCCAGGTTCTGCTTATTATCAGAATCAAGCTGATTATAAAATGGATATCGAGTTAAATGATAAAACTCAAAAACTTACTGGTGTAGAAACTATTACCTATCACAACAACTCACCAGATGCCTTAGAATATTTATGGGTTCAGTTAGATCAGAACATCCGTTCTAAAAATGCTGCTGCATTAGAGAGAGATGGCAGTGAGGTCTCACAAGTTAGCGAACCAGGAAGTTTTGCAAAACAATTTTTGGACGAACCTTTTGATGGTGGTTTCAATATAGAGTCTGTTACTAAAGATGGGAAAGCACTTGCTTACACTGTTAATTCAACAATGATGCGTGTAGATTTACCGCAGCCTTTAAAAGCCGGGGAGAGCACTTCATTTTCAATTAAGTGGTGGTATAATGTAAATAACCATGTAACAAATAGAGCTAGATCTGGATTCGAGCATTTCCCTAAAGATGGAAATAACGTCTATGTAATTGCTCAGTTCTTTCCTAGAATGGCTGTTTACAATGATGTAGAAGGATGGCAGAATAATCAGTTCTGGGGGAATGGTGAGTTTGCACTTCCTTTTGGAAACTATGAAGTGAACATCACAGTTCCTGCAGATCATATCTTAGATGGAACTGGTGAAATTCAGAATAGAAAGGAAGTTTATTCTAAAGACATGATGAACAGGTATGAGCAGGCTAAAAAATCTTACGATAAGCCAGTAATTATTGTTACTCAGGCCGAAGCTGAAGCTGCTGAAAAGCAATTTTCAGACAAAAAGAAAACATGGAAGCTTAAGGCTACTATGGTGAGAGACTTTGCGTTTTCTACTTCAAGAAAGTTTGTAGTAGATATGATGAATGTAGATGTAATGGGGAAAGATGTAATGGCAGTTTCTATGTATCCTAAAGAAGGTAATCCTTTATGGGAAGAGTATTCTACTAGAGCAATAGCTACAACTTTAACTTCTTACTCTAAGCACACTTTTCAATATCCTTATCATAAAGCAATTTCTGTCCACGCAAAGAATCAAGGGATGGAATATCCAATGATCTGTTGGAATTATGGTCGTCCAGAAGAGGATGGTACATATAGTGACCGTGTGAAGTTTGGGATGATCAGTGTTATTATTCATGAGGTAGGACATAACTTTTTCCCAATGATAGTGAACTCTGATGAACGTCAGTGGGGATGGATGGATGAAGGTTTAGATACTTTCATGCAGTATTTGGCTGAACAAGATTTCGGAAAACAATATCCAAATGCAATTTCTCCGGAAACTGCATATCCATCTAGAAGAGGAATGCCAGCTAAGATCGTTCCATATATGAAAGGAGATCAATCGTATATTTCTCCTATCATGTCTAATCCTGAAAATGTATTCCAACTAGGAAATAATGCATACGGGAAACCTGCAACAGCTTTAAATATTTTAAGAGAAACAGTAATGGGGCGTGAGCTTTTCGATTTTTCTTTTAAAACCTATGCACAACGTTGGATGTTTAAACACCCTACACCAGAAGATTTCTTTAGAACAATGGAAGATGCTTCAGGAGTAGATTTAGATTGGTTCTGGAGAGGTTGGTTCTATGGAACGGACTATGTTGATATAGGAGTTAAAGATGTAAAGAAATATTTTGTTACAGATAAAGCTACCAAAGAAGGTTTAGCAACATTGGAACGCTACGGAGTTACAGATCCTGCAAGTATGAATTATGTATATGTTGTAGAAGAAGGAAGTGAAGGCTATTCTGAAGATATGAAAACCAAAAGTGTGCTGGAAAATGCTCCGAAATTAAATGAATATTTAATGGATAATTTTTCTGCTGAAGAGCGCTCAAAAATGAAGTCTCCTAAATATTTTTACGAGATCACTTTCAATAAGCCGGGTGGATTAGTAATGCCTTTAATTGTTGAATATACTTATGCAGATGGAACTACTAAAAATGTAACCTATACTGTGCAGGTTTGGAGAAAGAATGATTCTGAAGTTAGCAAAGCTATTGCAAGCGATAAAGAAATAATAAAAGTAGTTGTAGATCCTAACATGGAAACTGCAGATGTGAATCTTGATAATAACAGTTGGCCTCAAGAAGCCAAAGAGAATAAATTTGAACAATTCAAAAAACAAGGTGAAGAGTAAATTCCCCTAATTAAAAATTAAGCCGACTTTAACGAGTCGGCTTCTTTTTTTAAAATATATTGTGATTATCTTTGTTGCCTATGATAACAATTCCATTATTTATAAGTGGTGCCGAAATTGGTTTTATAATATTTATATTAATCATGGTTTTTGGTGCCGATAAAATACCAGACATCGCTAGAGGTCTAGGTAAAGGGATGCGAACTTTGCGTAATGCTTCCAACGATATTAAAAGTGAGATTACCAAAAGTGCCGAAAAACAAGGTATTAGCAAGGATGTTTCTGCCGATGTTAAAAATGAAATAAATAAAGTAAAAGAAGATTTAGACGAAATCACCGGGTCTATTAAGCGTAGGTTTTAATGCTGGAACAGTTAAATAAGTGGGACAGGGAACTGTTTGTTTATTTAAATAGTCTGGGGATAGAAGAATACGATGGTTTTTGGGTTTTCGCAACCAACATTAAACATTGGATTCCTCTTTATATACTTTTTTTCACTCTTTTCTTTATTGCTTTCCACTGGAAAAAAGCCTTATTAAATACTGCTTTTCTATTATCCTCTTTTCTTACAACTTTAGCTTTTACGAATTTTGTAAAAGGTATTACAGTCAGGTTAAGACCAAATAACAATCCTGAGTTGCTTGACATCATTAGGATCCTGCAAACACCTTCTAACTATAGCTTTTTTTCGGGTCATGCCTCATGTTCTTTTGTAGTAACCACTTTTGTGGTTTTAAGTTTACGAGAAAAATACAGGTGGATATATTTTGCATACATCTGGCCTGTTATACTTGTAATGAGTAGAGTATATGTAGGAGTTCATTATCCACTGGATCTAATGGTAGGTGCAATTGTTGGATTGCTCTTTGGGTTTGGCTTCTATAAATTATACCTGTTGGCTGGAAAAAGATTTTACTAAGATTTCCTCCTACTTAAGCTTAAGCCATCTCTTATTGGGAGCATTACTGTTTCTAAACGCGAGTCTTTAGCAACCAAAGTATTGTATTCTAATAACGCCCTAGTGGATTCGTCATCCTTTTTAAGTGCTTCCACAACCTTTCCACTCCAAAGCACATTATCTGTAAGAAGAATGCCACCGGGATTCAATTTGTCTATAATTAAGTTGAAATATGCAGGATAATTGGGTTTGTCGGCATCCATAAATATCAGGTCAAACTTCATGTTTAATGTGGGTAAGATATCTAAAGCTTCCCCTAAGTGTTGATGAATGCTGTTTCTAAATCCGGAGAGCTCGAAATATTTATTCTGAATAGATTGCAATTCTTCGTTGATATCCAGAGTGTGTAGTTCACCATTTTCTTTTAATCCTTCTGCCATACAAATAGCTGAATACCCCGTATAAGTACCCAATTCCAAAATTGTTGTTGGGTTCACGATCTTGGAGAGTATACTTAATAGTCTGCCTTGAAAGTGCCCGCTAAGCATTCTGGGCTGAAGTATCTTTTGATAGGTTTCCCGGGTTAATTGTGCCAAAATATCTGGTTCAGCCTGTGTATGGGCAACGGCATAATTATCTATAGCTTCAGGAAGAAAATGCATGGTATTTAATGTTTTCAGCAAATTTAAACATATCTACTTCGGTAAATCATCAATTAATTAAGAATTGATCTAATTGTAACTTTTTGTAGCTGAATATAAATAGTATTTTTACAACAAATATGTAGTATGACATTTGAAAATACCCTAGAATTTGCCAAGAAATTAGATCGTGAAGATGAATTGGCTTCATATAAAAATGAATTTTTATTTCCGAAGGTAAAAGGAAAGAATGTTATTTATTTCACAGGGAATTCTTTAGGACTTCAGCCAAGATCTGCTAAGAAATATGTAGATGAGGTGATGGAAGATTGGGCGAATTTGGCGGTAGAAGGACACTTCTATGCAGAGAAACCCTGGTGGGATTATCACGATAGATTTTCTGCTAAATTAGGAAAAGTAGTAGGAGGTAAGCCAAGTGAAATTACTGTAATGAATACGCTTACCGTAAATCTTCATTTATTGATGGCTACTTTTTATAAGCCTACGGAAAAACGATTCAAGATAATTTGTGAAGAAAAGGCTTTTCCAAGTGATCAATATATGATTGCTTCTCAAGTTAAATTTCATGGGTATACCGAAGACGAAGCGGTTGTGAAAATTGAGAAACGACCAAACGAACATTTTTTTAGAACCGAGGATATAGTTGCAAAGATCAAAGAAGTGGGAGATGAATGTGCTTTGGTTCTTATTGGAGGAGTGAATTATTATTCCGGACAAGTGTTGGATATGGGAACCATAACCAAAGCGGGTCATTCCATAGGGGCAAAAGTAGGATGGGATCTGGCTCATGCTGCAGGTAATATAGAATTGAAGTTACATGAGTGGGATGTTGATTTTGCGGCATGGTGCAGCTATAAGTATATGAATTCTGGCCCGGGGAATGCTTCCGGCTGTTTTATAAATGAAAAGTACCATGGTTTAAAAGATATTACAAGGCTCGAAGGATGGTGGGGACATAATAAGGAACGTAGATTTCTTATGGAGCCTGAGTTTCAACCGGAACCTAATGCAAATGCCTGGCAAATTAGCAATGCCCCTATTTTAGCAATGGCTCCTTATTTAGCATCTTTGGAAATGTTCGATGAGGTTGGAATGCCTGCGCTTATAGAAAAGCGAAATAAAATTGTAGCTTATCTTGAGTTTATCTTGCAGGAGATAGACAAGGAAGTGGATGCAAGTTTTGAAATTATTACACCCTCAAAACAAGAGGAACGAGGAACTCAATTATCGGTTTTACTCCATGGCGAGGGAAAAGAGCTTTTTAACTATTTAATGGAAAATGGGGTGATCACAGATTGGCGAGAGCCAAACGTGATTCGCTTGGCTCCGGCACCTTTTTACTGTTCTTTTCAAGAGATGTACGAATTTGGACAGATCCTGAAAAAGGGAATTCTTAAAGATTAATCCCTCATTGAGGGTTTAACACCTCCGAGGCCTGCCCTATCAGTCAGGCGGGCTCATCTCAAATTTTTAAAAGTATTTGTCAGTTCATAACTCGTGGACTTGCCCCGGAAGTTCTTGATTTGCTTTTATTTAAATTTGATGTCGGTAAAATATAATTGAAAACTACTATCGGCAGTTTTGTGCATTTTGGAGATTGGAATGCCTTTAAAGGTTTCATAATCTTCCCAGGTAGTAGTTAGTTCTCTGCCAGTGGAAGAAATATAGGTCCATTCCTGTATCATGTTATCATCCCCAAAATATACTTTATAGGAGTCATCCGGGGAATATCCTCCTTTGCCTTTATAATTTACGGTAAGCATTTGCATTTCGTCCTTGCTAATTGGTGCAATTCCTTTTTCATTATAAGTAGATTCAAAATCGCTCCACATTAATTGGTGTGGAAATAAAAACCAATAAGAATCATTAATAAATTTTTGGTCTACTGCTAAAGTTTTTTCGGTTAAACTATCTCCTTGTGTGTAGCTTATTGTTTCTCCCTTTTCTGTAAGTTCTACCTTTTTTGATTTTGGAAACCATTTCCAGGCTCTTTCAGAACGTAATGTATCGTTAATCTTTACATTGAATGTAAAATTTAGTTCCTCTAATTCTTTGAATTTTTCGACACCATTGGCATTGGCGATTTTCACTGTAACAGGAAGCTCCTCAGAAGTGGTTTCTAATGCCTGATTTTCTGAATTTTCATTTTTTTTAGAATCATCTTTACATCCAATAAGGAATGTAAAAATCATACATAGGCTAATTACTTTTTTCATATCTCGAAATTTTATTTAAAAATAGACATTCTAAGCTGAACTAAAAATTGGTCATAAAAAAAGCTCTTTGATTTTCAAAGAGCTTTTTAAAATGTATGTGGTTATTACAAACTTCTTCCTGTAAGAAGTTTGTATAAAATCAGAATTACAGCAATTACAATTAAAATGTGGATGATACTACCTAAATCTGGGAAGGCAAAATATCCGATTAGCCATCCAATAATTAATAGTACTACGATAAGCCAGATTAAATCTCTCATGTTGTTAGTTGTTTTAGTGCAATAAAATGTTGCTAGTTAATGCTTATTTACTAAGTAATTATAAGATGTAATTCCAAGTTAGATATCTCTAATTTTCCATACTTCTTATAAAATAACCATATTTGTTTTCTATACTAATTTATATAAATAACTAACTATACTAATTTATTTTAACTAGTGTTTAACTAATTTCTTAAAATAGTTTGTAATTTTTTGGTTCAGTTTTATTAATACATCTATCGTAATAAGTTGATTTCCAGTTTTATAAATAGAATTTTGTTTTATAATTCAACTAGAATAATTAAAAAAAAGATTGAAAATTTCAACTTTCGTTTTCAGCCTTATTTATTCTCATTTCTAGCTCTTCAATTACCTCACCAACAGAATCAATATTATCTGAAGATTTTTGATGAGCATCTTCCATAGCCTTTTCTAACTTTTTATCTGGATGTTGAAAAAGGTCTGTAATCACATGGTTTACTTTATCTATCACACTTTCTTGAGTGTGTTTAATATCTTCCAGTCTGTTTAGAATGCTTTTTAAGTGGTCTATTTTTTCTTGTTCCATTTTTAAAGATTTTAGGTTGATACATTTTGTGATATTTTTTATTCTCCTGCTTTTTCTTCTTGTAGTTTAGGGTAATCTGTATAACCTTTTGCTCCCGGAGTATAAAATGTGTCTTGGTTCCATTCATTTAACTCCGCATTTTTTTGAAATCGTTTTGGAAGATCTGGATTGGACACAAAAAGCTTTCCATAGGCAACAAGATCTGCATAGCCTTCTTTAATCACTTTATTCCCTTTGTCTTGATCGAAACCTCCATTAATCATTAAAGTGCCTTTATAGATTGGTCTATAATGTTTAGCGATATCTGTAACCAAGAAATCTATCTTAGAAACATCGGTGAAAGGCTCAGATAAATGTAAGTATGCTAAGTTATATGCGTTTAATTTTTCCACTATATAATCGAAAGTAGGAATTGTTTCTTCTGTTGCGGTAATACCAAAAGCTTCATGCAAAGAAGGATTTAATCTTACACCAATCTTGTTTTCTTCCCAAACTTCGTTAATTGCATCTATAACTTCAAAAAAGAACCTAGCTCTATTTTGTATACTTCCGCCATATTCATCTGTGCGTGTATTTGCGTTTTTATTGAAAAACTGGTGAATTAGATATCCATTAGAGGAATGAATTTCTACCCCATCAAAACCTGCTACTTTAGCATTTTGGGCAGCTTTTTTATATTCTTGAATAGTTTCCTTGATCTCTGCAATTGTCATCGCCTTTGGTTCCACAGTATCTTCAAAACCATCTGG
>Ga0307488_10004039_pt1 | contig 12236 bp, 10 predicted proteins | sample SB02metaG_FD_202248 | JGI IMG/M metagenome (GOLD analysis project Ga0307488, IMG submission 202248) | Sea-ice brine microbial communities from Beaufort Sea near Barrow, Alaska, United States - SB 0.2 | ecosystem: Environmental > Aquatic > Marine > Coastal | place: USA: Alaska | collected...
CCACCGAGCACATGCTCTTGCAGGATGCGCTCAATAACCTCTGGCGTACAACTGTGATACCAGGTTCCATCTGGGTAACTGACCATAATCGGCCCCCGCTGGCAGATGCGCAGACATTCCACTTTCGAGCGGTAGACACCGCCCTCCACATCGAGCAGCTCTAGCTCACGAACTCGTCGCTTTAAATATTCCCATGCATCATTCGTCTGCTCTGCAGGCGCACACTTACCCGCGGCACAGATCATCAGGTGCTGACGGTAGCTGTGTATTTTGCGTGCATCACTGCGCAGGCTGAGAAGTTTGTCACGATTCATTTGGGTGGGCTCGGGGTAAAGACGTTGAGTATCTATCAAACTTTAGGCATCTATCAAACTCTAGGGACCTATTAAACTCTAGGGGCCTATTAGACCTTACGCAACTATCAAACTTTGCGCATCTATAAAAGAAGTACTGCGGGCTAAAGGGTGGAGGTATTGCCAACAGCCAATCGAGCGCCCAACACAGAGATCAATTAGTGAACCGTGTGGGCTTTATTCTGAACAGATTCAGCCGGGACTGCAGGCTCTTCAACAACATCAAAAGCAGTTTTAATACCTGCGTCCATCATGCTCTTGGCCACATCCAGATGCTTACCATCGAGATAATCGAGGACATCGGGAGAGAAGCGAATGGTGACCAGTGTTTCATCACCTTCGGCGCGCTGCAGTGCAACTTCGCCGCTGTCTAACATAACTAATTCAAATTCCGCGAGAGGCATAAATAGGGTTCCCTAGAGATTTCGTTTTCTTCGAGCACAGGTTTAGTCTAGCAGTTGCGACAATCCCTGTTAACCGTTAACTGTGAATTGCTAAAACTCAATCATCATTTCCCGGTGACGATCGATAAGCTCTTCCAGTGATTGCAGCCATAACTGAGCTGACTCAACAGTCCACTCAACCACTGCTGGGCCGTCTAGAGAAATCATCGGCAGCCGATCCACATCCATTTCAGCTTTGCGTACTACAGGCAACAGATAGATATTTTGATGGGCCAGAAGCAGCCCACTGAGCCAGGAGCTAGAATCATGTTGCAGAGTTTGCAGTTCAACGGCTTCGCCGGGACACTTGCCCTGCTTGGCTAACAGCGCCACCAGAGAGTCGCCGTCAGTCACCGATTCCAAATCTTGCAACTTATAGCCTTCGCCTATATTGCGGAGGTGCCACAGCCAGGCCTGATGCAGCTGCACGGCAACCGACTGGGCCGTAGCTGCAATCTGATGACTGCTGCTAATAGACGAACCGCTGGTGCCGAGAATGCGCAGTAGCTGTCGCGCAAATACTAACTTCTGATTAACGGCTGAAATATGGGTCGACATAAGCCCGCCTACTTGCTGCCTTTCTCAGCAGCGACCCATTTGCCGCTGTTGTAAAAAGCACTCCAACCGGAGGGCTTGCCATCTTCTTCACTGCGCACATACTGCTCTTTAGTTTTGCGGCTGTAGCGAATGATGGTCGCCAAACCTTTGGGATCTTTAACCGGTGCGGTGAGCAAGAATTGATACTTCTCGTCAATCTGATCCTTGTAAGGCAGCAGCTCTTCGACGCTGGGTGCGCGAGTCTCGCGGTTCTTCGGGAACTGACTGGCAGCCAGGAATAGACCTGAAGCGCCGTCGCGGAGCACATAGTGATCTTCAACTTTTAAACAGCGCAGTTCCGGCATGGAAATGGGATCTACCTTAGGCGGCGCGGCCTGGCCATTGCGCAGTAACTTGCGGGTATTTTTGCATGGCTCGCCGGGAGCAGTCTCTCCAGTGCAGCCAAAGTATTTACCAAAGCGACCAGTTTTTAACTGCATCTCGTTGGTGCACTTGTCACATTCGATCACTGGCCCTTCGTAGCCCTTGATCACATACTGACCAGACTCAAGCTCAAAACCACTGCAATCTGGGTTGTTACCACAGACATGTAATTTCAGGGTTTCGTTCACCAGATAGCTGTCCATCACCGTGTCGCAAACCTTACAGCGATGGCGGTGCATCAACTGCTTGGATTCAGCTTCATCATCTTCATCGATATTGACGGCTTCGTCGCCAGCGGTGAGGTTTAAAGTGTGCTTACAGCGCTCTTTGGGCGGCAATGCATAGCCAGAACAACCCAAAAATACACCAGTGCCCGCCGTTCGGATCATCATCGGACGATCGCAAAGCTTGCAGGGAATATCGGTTTCAGTGGGTGAATTTGGGCGCATACCCGCATCCACTTCTTTGGCGCTTTCCACCTGCTGACTAAAGTCGCGATAGAAACGGTTGAGAAGATCTTTCCACTTCAGAGTGCCCTTGGCGATTTCATCCAGGTGCTCTTCCATGGTGGCGGTAAAGCCATAATCCATTAGATCGGTAAAGCTCTCGGCCAAGCGGTCGGTAACCACATCGCCGATCTTTTCCGCGAACAGACGCTTATTTTCAATGCGCACATAGCCGCGATCTTGAATCGTGGAAATAATTGAGGCGTAGGTGGAGGGACGGCCAATACCGCGCTTCTCCAGTTCTTTGACCAATGAAGCTTCAGAGAAACGGGCGATAGGCTTGGTAAAGTGCTGTTGCGGCACCAATACCAACATCGACATCTTGTCACCCTTTTGCAGGTCCGGCAGTTCGCCGTCCTCATCGCCTTTGCGATTGACTGGCATCACTGCCAGATAACCATCAAAGCGCGTCACGCGACCTTTTACGGTCATCTCATAGTCACCAGCGGCAACCGTGATCAATGTCGAGGTGAACTGAGCTGGAACCATCTGACAGGCAACAAACTGCTGCCAAATAAGCTGATAGAGTTTCTTCGCATCCACTTCCATACCGTCTAGGCTGCCGGGAGAGATATCAATATTCGACGGACGAATGGCTTCGTGAGCTTCCTGAGCGCCGGACTTGCTGCCGTAGATTTTCGGCTCGTCGGGCAGATAGCGGGCACCGTGACGCACCTTAATATACTCGCGACAGGCAGCTATGGCATCTTCACTTAAATTGGTGGAATCGGTACGCATGTAGGTGATGTAACCACCTTCATAGAGACGCTGGGCCATCATCATGGTTTTCTTAACCCCGAAGCCAAGCCTTGTGCTGGCGGCCTGCTGCAGAGTAGAGGTAATAAACGGCGCTGAAGGCTTCGATGAAGTGGGCTTATCTTCGCGCTTTGACACAGAGTAATCGGATTCCCTAAGGGCAGCCAATGCAGTATCCGTAGCGGCTTTATTCACCGGACGGAAGGCTTTACCCAGATGACGCTTCACTTCAAAGCGAATTTTTCCCACGTCTTCGTTGGCTGCTTCGGCCTCAAGGTCCGCATGAACTGTCCAGTACTCTTCAGGCAAGAAGGCGCGAATTTCGCGCTCGCGCTCGACAATCATTTTTAGGGCAACTGACTGAACTCGGCCAGCAGATAGTCCGCGACCTACTCTTTCCCAGAGCAGTGGCGAAACCATGAAGCCCACCACGCGATCGAGAAAGCGTCGCGCCTGCTGGGCGTCGACGCGATTGGTATCAACTACGCCAGGTTTTTCAAAGGCCGCGCGAATCGCTTTCTTGGTAATTTCGTTAAACACGACGCGCTTGTAACGGCTGTCATCGCCGCCAATCACCTGAGTCAGGTGCCAGGCAATCGCCTCTCCCTCTCTATCCAAATCCGTCGCGAGATAGACAGTGTCAGCATTCTTAGCCAGTTTCTTAAGCTCGGCTACAACTTTTTCTTTGCCCGGCAGAGTGGCGTATTCCGCTTTCCAATCATTCTCCGGGTCTATACCCATACTATTAATCAGCTGAGATTTGGCCTTGGCGGCGCGGTGAACAATTTTGTCTTCAGGCGACAGCTTGCGTGTTATCGCCGCCTGTCGGGCGCGCTCTTTGGGATCTGTAGGAACGCGATTGCCGCCGGTGGGCAGATCGCGAATATGGCCAACACTGGACTTAACAATAAAATCATCACCGAGGTAGCGATTGATCGTTTTGGCTTTAGCAGGTGACTCTACAATGACTAACGACTTTCCCATTTAGGCTAGTTTCCCTAATTGTGCATCTGCCATCAAAGCAGGATGCTGAAGATAATTTGGCTCAAATACTAACGAGCATTAGACTCAAGGTGCGCATATATACGTGTTTGTGCGCCCTTTGGTCAAGTTTCATCGACAAATTTCTTTTGCCTGATGCTGAAATTTCTTTAATTTGTCGATGATTTTTACTAAATCCGCGCCATCGTCGCGCTCATTCCAAATAACCCCGATACCGGCAGGGGTGGCCACAAGGGCACTGACACCAGTGGGAAAATCATCCATCTGATCAACTAACAGGGCATCCCATTCTGGTGCCGCTTGATTAATTGTCCAAAGCCATCCAGGACATACTGAATCCCATCCACGGCCACTAAAACGGTGTAGCACCCAATTCTGGCGGCAGTCTTCGTCGAGCCAGGGTATGCTATAACAAACGCACTCCAGACGCGTTTCTTCCTCCCGGGCATCCGGTCGGCGATAGAGGCTAACCTGCAGTCCGGCACTGCCTGCCGAACGCCTCAGTTCGGTAATCAGTTTTTGACGTGGCGACTGTCGAAACCACATTAGTGGTGATATCACTACGGCAACGCCTAATACTATTAACAACCATGTCATTTCGTACTACTCTTATAGTTAGCGATTTTAATCAGCGAGATACATCCTATCCCCTGATTAAAATGTAAGTGACTAATTATCTAGTCTCTGCCAAATCAACCTATGTAGCAATCGAAACGACAGTCATCAAAACAGTCCACAGGACAATAAGGAGTAACCTCATGTCTACTTACAAACACCTGCTCATCGGCCTTGATCTGTCTCCAGAATCACAGCAAGTGGTAGACCGCGTCAAGCAACTTTTTTCTGACCGCGATGTAAAAATATCAATTTGCCACATCCTTGAGCCTCTCGCCTTCACTTACGGCGGCGACATACCAGTGGACTTATCCGATGTACAGGTGCAGCTGGAAGACCAGGCCCGACTGCGCTTAGCCACCCTCGCCGAGCAACTGCAAGTGCCACAGAAAAGCCAGCATATTGTATTGGGTCAGCCAGCCAATGAAATGCGCCGCATGGCCAAAGATGAGAATGTAGACCTGATAATAGTAGGTAGTCACGGCCGTCATGGCTTGGCGCTCATATTTGGCTCTACCAGCAACAGTGTTCTCCATGGCGCCCCCTGTGATGTTCTGGCAGTGCGTATCAATGAGGACGACTGAGATAACTAAGCCCCTTTTGCTGGGGGCTGCTTTTTTTAGCGAAGGCTAGCCAATGGCTTCTTTTAAATTAAAGACAGCTAATGACTTTCTTTAACTGAAGCCTGCTAGGGGCGTCTTTCCGCCAAAAGCAGCTGTGGCCTCTCGACAGGCAATGGCTTTTTTTGCTATTGGGCTTCCAACACACCGCCCTCTCCCTATAAACTCTGAGCTGAGATTCTAGTATTAACCAACACCGCTTCCTATAAGGCTGTTCCTATTTTCAACCTCTCTAACTCCAGTCTAAGAAACGCCTTTATTGCGTCGGTGTTACTCTGCGGCTGCCCAGTGGCAAATGCCACGGACATTAGCTCAGACCAAGCTGCCCAAGCCGGCTTAGCGCCGACGACATCCAAGAGCCTAGTGCAACAGCGACAACTCTACACTGAGTCCTTAGAGCTAGCGCGCCGGGGTAAATGGCAGCAGCTAAAGCAACAGCGAGAGCAACTACAGACTTACCCTCTCTACCCCTATTTAGTCTATGCCGACCTAGCTGCCAACCTACGTTATTCGAGAAAGCAGGAAGTGAAGCAATACCTGCAAGACTATGCAGGCACTATCAAAGCCAAGCATCTGCGCAACCGCTGGCTCGACTATTTGGCCAGGCGTCAATCCTGGACCACTTTTATCAGCTTCTATGAGCCGCAACAGGCGAGTGCTAAGCAGCAATGTCTGTTTCAGCTGGCACGCTATTACGCTGATCCTAAAGACCCTCAATTGAGTCAACGACGCGAACAGGCCTTAACTGCGGCACTGGAATTATGGAATGTTGGCAAGTCTCAGCCCAAGCAATGCGACAAGTTATTTACCCGTCTAAGCGACGACAACCGAATCACCGAGGCATTGGCCTGGCAGCGATTTAACAAAGCACTGCTCAATCACCAGTTCCAGCTTGCCCGATATCTTGAGCGGTTTTTTAAAAGCCCTCAATATAGCAAGCTAGCCAAACTCTATTACCAGGCTGACCGGTCGCCCCAGAGCATTAAACAGTTTGGGGCTTTTAATAGCGACAGCCCCGAAGAATTGGGGATTATTCAACATGCCCTAGTGCATTTAGCTCGCCGCGACAGTCACGCCAGCCTTAAATATTGGAGCCACTACCAGCAGACCCATGAGTTTTCTCATAGCGCACGCAGCGCAATTGTCAGTGCAATCATTAAAGGTCTCTACAAAGAGGGAGCAACGGCGGTGGCCGACTCCTATTTCAGCGACCATCTGCAATTGCTTAATGAGACTGAAGACGGCAGCTTGGTTGAGTGGCGTATTCGCCTGGCACTGAAAGAAAAAGACTGGCCGAATATTGCGCTGTGGCTGCAGCGATTGCCCGAAGAGCTGCAAAGTCGCACCGGCTGGCGCTACTGGACTATCCGCAGCATGCAGAGCAACCCGCAGACCACAGAGCATCCGGCACTGCAGCAGATGACCGAAAGTTTGGCGCAAGAACGAGATTTTTACGGCTTTCTCGCCAGCGACATGCTCGACAAAGAGTACCGCATCAACCACCGCCCGGTGGTGATTGATCCCCAGCGGCTAGCCGCGATTATTGCTCTGCCGGGCATGGCGCGGGCACGAGAGCTTAGATTTCACAATGACAACCTCGATGCCAATCGTGAATGGTATCAAGCCAGTGCAAACTTCACCTATCCAGACTGGCTGGCAGCGGCCATAGCAGCCGGGCAGTGGCAGTGGCACAACAAAGCTATCGCCAGCCTAGGTCGCGCTCAATACTGGGATGATGTGGAGCTTCGCTTCCCTCTAGCCTTTGCCGGTGTCATTAATGACGCGGCGCAGACCAATCAGTTAGACAGCCCCTTACTGTTTGCCTTAGCACGCCAAGAGAGTGCCTTTGATGCCTCAGCCACCTCCTCTGCCGGAGCCCGTGGCTTAATGCAGCTGATGCCCGCCACCGCTAAGAGCACGGCGCGAAAATATAAAATACCCTACCGTAAAAGGGCTCAGTTATATGACCCAAAAACCAACGTTACCATTGCCAGCCGTTACTACGGCGAAATGCTTAAACGCTTTGATGGTAGTCGCATTCTCGCCAGTGCCGCTTATAATGCAGGCCCGAGTAGAGTCAAGCAGTGGCTCAACAAGAGCGACGGAAAACTGCCATTTGATATTTGGATTGAAGTGATTCCCTACGGTGAAACCCGCGCCTACGTGCGCAACATTTTAATGTATTCGATTATCTATTCCCGAGAAATGGGTCAACAGCGACCGCTGCTGATGCGCGATGAATTCTACAGGCTGTTGTAATTATGTTAATCGATATAGGTGTTAACTTTTCTAATTCACGCTTTGACAATGACCGTCCCGAGGTTCTTCAGCGTGCCCGAGATGCGGGCATCGAAAAGCTTATTCTCACCGGCACCTCCGTCAGCGAGAGTGAATCCGTAGTCGCACTCTGTCGTGAGTTCAGCGAACTTTTTCCAGACATGCTCTATGCCACCGCAGGTATTCATCCACATGACGCTAAGTCTTTAAATAAAGAGTCTATAGGCACACTAAAAGCTCTGGCGGACGAAAAGTATGTGGTCGCCATCGGTGAAATGGGGCTGGATTTTAACCGTAATTTTTCCACCCCAGCACAGCAAGAAAAAGCCTTCGAGGCACAGCTTGAACTGGCCGCAGAATTAAAGCTGCCTGTATTTCTCCACGAGCGCGATGCCGCCGATCGACAGCTGCAAATACTGCGAACTTTCAGAGATCACTTAGTTGACGCCGTAACACACTGCTTTACAGGCACAAGAGAGGCCCTCTACGGCTACTTAGATCTAGATATGCATATCGGTATCACTGGATGGGTTTGCGACGACAAGCGTGGTACAGAGCTTCAGGGGCTGGTGGCTGATATTCCGCTGCAGCGCCTAATGGTGGAAACCGATGCCCCCTATCTGATACCCAAAACAATGCCCGAACCACCAAAAGGCAAACGCAATGAACCGGCGTTTTTACCCTGGGTGATAAGCACGATAGCGGAGCAGAGAAATGAGTCTGCTGAAGAACTTGCCCAGCAGACCAGTGACAATAGCCTTAGATTTTTTCGACTGGGGTAAGCTCGTCGCCTACTGCGATAACACCATTGCCACGAATCTGTGCACGCAACCCCCCTTTGCCCACGAGCTCAGGCAGGATACTCACGGCTAGACGACGCTGGAGGCTGGCGCAGGGTTCACAGAGCTGCACACCATAGAAGCTAACATTGTTAATGGTGAAGGTTTTGCCCACCAGATCATTGAGACGAATACCCTGAGTCACCAGATTACGGCGGAAGTCACTCTCGTGAAAACTGTGACCTTCCTGTTGATTAAAGGATTCAATCACTTCGGATTCAATCAGGGTGATTTCCCAGTCTGGCTGACCTTTGTAATTAGATCGGTTCTTGCCTGTCTGAGTAAAGTAACGATCCCCTTCGATGCCCTTTCCCGCCCGCAATGAAACCTTTTGATGACCCATCACGCCAGCACCTTTGGAAGGCGCCACATAGATACCGAGAATATTCCCCACTGTCATTCGAATTCCTTAATCTTCAAAAAAGCTTTTGTACATGCTATTTTTTGGCTTACTAAACACCCTGCGGACCATGGGTTCAAAAACACTCAATTCTAATTTGGGCATCTCTGGATCAAAAGAGGGGTCATCGTACTTGGCTATAAATCTTGCGGTGCGCTTAAAGTTTGGATTGTCACGATACTGGTCGCGCATATTGCGATCGGCGCCGAGAAAATGGAAGAAATTATAGCCCTGAAAAATAGCGTGATGCTTGATCATCCAGTGATTTTCTGCCGAGACAAAAGGCTCCAATATCACTGCTGCAACATCGGCATGGTTCGCGCTGCCAAGGGTGTCGCCAATATCATGGAGCAGTGCGCAGACAACATACTCTTCATCTTCACCTGCTTCAGCGGCGCGGTGGGCGGTCTGTAGTGAGTGCTGCAGACGGTCTATGGCAAAGCCGCCATAATCACCCGTGAGCAATTCCAAATGAGCCAATATGCGATCCGGTAATTTCTTGAAATAGGTGATCTGCTCGGGAAGAATAATCTGCCAATCTTCCGCTGTGCTCTCAGACATCTTGCTAAATAATGCGTTCATACTAGCCCCTCTTGACGCTGGAATCTAAGCTCCGCGTCAGAATGATTTTATAGTTATAGTAAGGCGATATTAGCAGTATGGTGGGGGTTTTTCCATGCCTCAGAAAAGCCCCTAATCAGGCTCTTAAATAAGAGTGTAATGCAGAGCTTAATCCAGAACTTAATATAGAACTTAATGCAAAAACAGCAAAGCATCGAGCGAAACGCAAACCAGCCCTAAAAAGGGCTGGTTGCGAATACAGATAACGAGAATTTAGCCTGGGATCAACCGCATCCGACCAAGGACTTCTCTGAGATATCTTTGGTCACCCTTACATCGGCAATGGTAAGAGCAAATTCCTTAGAGGAGACCAAGACAAAGGGAGAATTAACCTTTTTCAAGTTGACGCCAACCTTTTCAAAGCAGCTCAGCTTAACTCCTAAACGAACCGGCTGACCTTCAGGAATCGCGCGCAGGATACGGGTTATATTGAGACCGCCGGAGCAGGGCCAGCCACAGTCCATACGCAGGGTTACAGCACCTTTCGGCTTCTTGTCGATTTTGACAATCATTACCAGCGCGGCGTCTTCGTCGCGCAGGTTGCTCAAATCAATACCGGCTTCTGACTGGAAGTAGAACTGACTTTCACGGCCACCTTTCCACTCCACCAGACGGGAGTCTTCCTGTACTGTGCCATCGACAGTGGTCACTGTCAGATCGCCAAAGGCACTGGCAGACTTATTGCCCTGAACCAGTTTCTGCCAGTTGCTTGAGTCACCCACATAGGTTTTAAACGGTGGACGAGCACTGCCACTAAACACGACACGAGCCGCCTTAGACAGATCAACTAACGGCTTTTCATTGAGGCCATCAGCAATAATTTCTGCATCGCCATAGCTCAGGCCCTGACCACGAGTCAGCAGTAAGTCAGTTACCGGGCGGGAGACATCCGTGCGGTCAAGTTCGCTGTTGGGCCAGTCAAAAGATAGTCTGCCAGTAAAGTCGAAGCGCGCTTTGCCTGAATTGTCAGCAACCATCACATCGGCCAGACCAACACCTTCAGAGCCAGGCAACCAGGCCACGACAAAGGCGTCCGAACTATTCAACTCAGCATTCATCCACAGAGGACGGCCGGTTAAAAAGACCGCTACCACAGGTATATTTTTTGCCTTCAAGGACTGCAGCAATTCAAGATCAGCTTGGTAACCATCGCGATAAACCAGTGATTCAATATCGCCCACGCCTTCAGCATAGGGCTCTTCACCAAAGACGACTACAGCTACATCTGGCGTCTTCACCCAGCTGTCATCCGCGCTCAGCTCAACAGAACCGCCGTTGTTTTCGACGGCTTGCTTGAGGCCAGCATAAATAGAGGTGGCACCGGGGAAATCACTATTCTTGTTTTCAGTACCCTGCCAAGTAATAGTCCAACCACCGTTCTGCTTGCCGATGTTGTCAGCGCCATCACCGGTAATCAGAATATGTTGCTCGCCTTTTAAGGGCAGCAGCTGATTTTTGTTTTTCAGCAATACCAGCGACTTGCGCACGGCATCCCGGGCAATGGCTCGGTGTTCAGCAGAGCCGATAATATCAGCCTCGCCAGCTAGCATACGCGTTGATGGAGCACCCTTTTCAAACAGGCCTGCCCGAATCTTGGTACGCAAAATACGAGTTACCGCATCATCGATGCGCGCCATAGGAATGATGCCGCTTTCCACTTGTGCCAGGGTGTTGGTGATTAAGTTCTTCCAGCCCTGGGGTACCATAATCAGATCCATACCAGCGTTGATAGCCTGAGGACAATTTTCAGTGGTACAGCCCACAACTTGACCTACGCCGTCCCAATCACTGACAACCAGACCGTCGAAGCCCAACTGTTCTTTCAATACGTCGGTAATAAGCTGTTTGTGGCCGTGAAGTTTCTGACCATTCCAGCTATTGAACGAGACCATTACCGACTGCACGTCAGCGTCAAGTGCACTGAGATAGCCTTGACCGTGTAACTCAAGCAACTGATCTAGATCGAGAATGGTGTTGCCTTTATCAATGCCGCGATAAGTACCGCCGTCACCGATCCAGTGCTTCGCCGTAGCCACAACCTTTGAGGGGTCTGCAGCCAACTCACCCGGCTCACCCTGAATGCCTTTAACAATTTCACCGGCATAGGCTTTGACCAGAGCAGCATCGCTACTATAGCCCTCATAAGTGCGTCCCCAGCGGTTGTCTTTGACCACCGCAACTGTGGGAGCAAAGATCCAATCAATACCAGTAACCGCCACTTCTCTGGCAGTCACTTCACCAATCTGGCGCAACAGCTGCGGATCATTTGCCGCACCCAGGCCAATATTGTGTGGGAACAGGGTGGCACCAATCACGTTGTTGTGACCATGGACCGCATCAGTACCCCAGATAATTGGGATGCCTGTGCCGCCGTCAGAGGTGTCTACAGAAGCATTGTAGTAAGTGTCTGCTAGATCAACCCAGTCTTGAATAGCCGAATTTTTACGCTCTCCAGGAAAGGAGCCACCGCCGTTGAGAATAGAACCAATATGGTATTTTTTAACGTCCGAGGGAGAGACAAATTTAATCTCTGGCTGAATCATCTGCCCAACTTTTTGCTCGACAGACATACCTGCCAAAATCGTTGCCACGCGTTTTTCAATAGCGGCTGCATTATTTACAGCAGTGAGATCTTCCGCGACCAACTTTACCGGCATCATAGAAAATGCCAATCCAGCTGCGATTGTTACCATGCCCTTTGCCAAGGCGTAATTTTTGTCTTTAACCATTATTAACTCTACCCTACCCTTTTTGGAAAACTGTGCAGCATAACAAAGCCGTTACGATGCAATCTGTGTGGTTTTGTATGCCTACACCACTTTT
>Ga0307488_10004041_pt1 | contig 12235 bp, 11 predicted proteins | sample SB02metaG_FD_202248 | JGI IMG/M metagenome (GOLD analysis project Ga0307488, IMG submission 202248) | Sea-ice brine microbial communities from Beaufort Sea near Barrow, Alaska, United States - SB 0.2 | ecosystem: Environmental > Aquatic > Marine > Coastal | place: USA: Alaska | collected...
GTTTAATACTGAATATTGAACTCTCGCCATTATAAATATAAATAATACCTTAGCCTTCAAACGGTGTCGGAAATTCTATCTTACCTCTGCCACTAACAGGTCTTGCATCATCAGTGCCTTCCCACGAAAACTCTAGTTCTGGCATTCGGGTATTAACAGCAACATCTAAATTACCTTTTACAGCACAAAAAATAAATTTCCCTTGGTCATTTTCATCAAAGTAAAAGTAACCTTCTTCAATTAAATCAACACTATCTTGTGCCCAAACTTCCATTTCAGTTATACGCCACTTGCCAACAAATTCATTCATTTTTACACCTCAAACGCATTTTATAATCGGTATTAAATTCTTAATATTCGATGCTTGCCCAATATAAAGGTCTTACTCTTTAAATGTATCATCCAAACCTAACAAGGTATTGTGTGATAATGCATTGAGTGTATGTCCCTTTTATCACTATGACCTTGCTCAAACTTAGCTATTATGGGGTCAATATCGGATATTTCTAACTACTTTAACATGTCATCTTTGATTTGTGAGAACTGCAAATAGGTTGAATCAGTGTTTAGTGTTCTTGAGCTAATAACAAGTGCTTTAACCTCAATACAATAAGTAAAATTCGCGCTAAAATAACCACAGCAACACTTAGTTTCTGAGTCGGTAAGCAAAGCCTTACTTCCTTGCACCAAGACGCTTTGGCGCTTTAACTCTCACATAAAAAGTATTTTTTCTAAGCTATAAATACTTAATACCTGTCACTGCCTGCACTTTACCTCAAGTTGGCTAATTTTTTAAAACCCTGTACCTGTCGGTATACTAATAATTTGAGAGAAGTTTTACGCGTAGAAGAAGGAGTACAGAAATCGGTGCTGTGTGACTAACCGTGTATCATTTTTTGAATGTAGGATTGATATGAAAGGATTTTAGAAAACCGCTTGAACTATTAACAACAGATCAAGCGGTGTCTAAAATTGGTGAGATGACGCATAAGCCGGGTTTTGTATCTCTTCCGAGGAAGAGTGACAATCATTCGTCTAGGCTATAAATCGCTCTATAGCTCAAGCAACCTACCCGGTTTCCACGCGAACCACGCTTATACTATGAAAACTTGCGTTAACATAGTCATGAAACCCTATTTGGTCTTGCTCCGGGTGGAGTTTACCCTGCAATTACTGTTACCAGCAATCCGGTGCGCTCTTACCGCACCCTTTCAGCCTTACCTGTGAAACTTTCGAAAAAGTAACCATCGGCGGTCTTCTCTCTGCTGCACTTGTCGTGGGCTCGCGCCCCCCAGGCGTTACCTGGCACCCTGTTCATTGGAGCCCGGACTTTCCTCCCCTCTATCTGTTTACCGCTTATTAAAAATAAGTGGTACAACGATAAAGCAGCGATTGTCTCGTCAACTCAGGGCGCATTCTACCCGATATATTCACTTAGGTCTAAATTAAATATCGCCGGTATAGATCTGCTGTTATAGTAAGCTAAAAATGACTTAGGCTTTATTTATGATCGAACTTTGGCATTGCCACAATACTCGCTCACTTCGTGTTTTGTGGGCTTTAAAAGAAATGCAGTTTGAATACACCTTGCACACCTTGCCATTCCCACCACGTTTTTTAGACAAAGCTTATTTACAGACCAATCCTTTAGGCACAGTACCTTTTCTTAAAGATGGTGCTACCACGCTGACCGAATCAAGTGCTATCTTGTTATACTTAGTAGAGCGTTACCCACAAACTCAGTGGAGTTTGCCTGCAGCACACCCAGAATACGGTGCCTACCTAAACTGGCTCTTTAGCAGTGATGCTACGCTGACATTTCCACAAACCTTAGTCTTGCGATACAGCCAGTTTGAAAAGCCTGAACGTCAACAGCCACAAGTAGTTAAAGATTACGCCATTTGGTATTTAGCGCGCTTAAAGCGCTTAAATATCCATTTAGAAAACCATCACTATTTGGTCGACAATCGCTTTACCATTGCCGACATTAGTGTCGGTTATGCGCTTTATTTAGGTGAACTACTCGGGCTAGCCAAACACTATCAGCCACAAACTCAAGCTTACTTACAAAGGCTTAAAAGCAGAGAGGGCTTTATAGCAGTAAAAGATATCGGTGAAAAAAACAGTCATTACAGCATAAAGCCAATAGACATCACCTAAGCCGCTACTCTTTCATTGCTAAAGCATATTCATAAAGTGCGTTTTTCTTCACCCCATGAATTTCTGCCGCAATAGCACAAGCTCTTTTTGGCTTCATTTCTGACAGTAGTAACTTCAGTGTTGCCACTACATGGGCGGGAATATCATTGGGATCAATTTTTTCCCCTTCGATAATGAGCACCATTTCACCTTTTAGCTGATTAGGATCTGCTTGTAAAAAGCTTAATAGATTTTCGGCCGTGTCTGAATGAATGGTTTCAAAGGTTTTAGTTAATTCTCGCGCCATTACCACATAGCGTTCACCGCCAAGGGTTTTAACTATATCTTCAACGGTATCAATGGCGCGTCGCGGCGCATCATAAAACACCATGGTACGTGTTTCGTTGGCCAATGCGTTTAATGTCGATTGTCGCGCACCTGTTTTTGAGGGTAAAAAACCTTCAAAGGTGAATCTGTCGGTGGGTAAGCCCGCGACAGACAGCGCCGCTATGGCCGCACAAGCACCTGGAATCGGCGAAACCTGAAGCCCTTGCTGGCGGCAATGACGTACCAAATGAAATCCAGGGTCACTGATCAACGGCGTACCCGCGTCTGACACTAAGGCAACGCTTTTGCCTTCTTTTAACAAAACAGCAATTTGTTCTTGGCGTTGACGCTCGTTATGATCATGCATCGACATCGTTTTATTTTTAATCGCATAAGCTGATAACAAACGTTGGGTATGCCGAGTATCTTCACAGGCAATAATATCTACCTGTTCGAGTATATCCCGCGCCCGTTGACTAAGATCACCTAGATTGCCGATAGGAGTGGCAACTATGTATAAGGTGCTGGGCTGAATTTGAGAATCCGACATAATAAAATACTTGTGTTGAGACTGAAGAGGATGAAGTTTATTATAAAGCACTATTAAAAAGTATGGATTTATTAACTTTGACACTCACTAAATGGTTTTCATCTTATAAAAGTGCTCTTTGTGCGTTGGCAACAGTGGCTATTTTGGCCAGTTGTTCAACAACTAAGCCAAGTCAACCAACAAAGTCAGCTGAAAAACAAGCTGAAGTTATGCCAGCGCTTGATACAAATTTAACCACTGAGCAACAGCTTGCACAAGCGGCATCACAAATATCAGCCAACCAGCAGGATGAAGCCCTTAGCTCGTTATTAAACGCCAGTGAGTTATATCTAGCAGAAGCTAAACCCCATAAAGCGCTTTGGTTAGCTAAGCAACTTAATGGCTTAGCGCCATCACCAATAGAGCAATATCGCCTAGCTATCATTGAGGCTAAAAGTTTATTAGCCTTGGCAAGAATACCTGATGCTTATCTCGCTCTAGAAAACGCAAATAATATTAAAGAAAAAGCGCAACTAACTCATCGCCTTGATTATTATCAAACATTAACCACAGTGCAAACACAAAGAAACCTGCCCATTGCCGCACTAGATGCAAACTTAAGAGCCTTTGCTGAAAGCTCACCGGCAACTGAGGACAATATTGACATTATTTGGCGACAACTTTGTCAGCTATCACCTTGGCAGCACCAACAGCTAATTAAAATGTCGCCACCAAACTTTAAAGGTTGGAGCAAATTGCTTTCTTTTGCCAATAAATTTGGTGATGACGACGCAAGATTGAAACGCTATTTACGCCAATGGCAACGAGAGTTTAGCAGCCACCCTGCGCAATATATTGTCGCAAGGTTACGACAACAACCACCAACATTAACTAACGAATATCAGAACATTGCCATTATTATCCCGCTTTCAGGTAAACAAGAACGCGCCGGCAAAGTAGCACAACAAGGTATACTGGCCGCTTACAATATTAATAGCGGTAAAACCTTACACTTTATTGATTCAACCACCTTAGATATGACCACTTTAAATGCTCAGCTAACCGAGCTAAAAATCGACTATGTTATAGGCCCGCTACTAAAAGAAAATGTTAACCTCTATTTAGCCCAAACCGAGATCATAACCCCCACGTTATTACTTAATTTACCATCCGTCATTACCTTATTACCTCATCAAGTTGCTCTATCAATGCGACCAGAAGATGAAGCGATACAAGCCGCAACTACGCTCAGTCGTCAACATTATCAATACCCTATAATATTAAGCCATCAAGACAGTGCCAGTCGTCGTATCGCGCAGACCTTCAGCCAACAATGGCAACATATCACGAGTAAGGCACCAGAAATTGTATTTTTTAATAGTGATGCTAAAATGCAAAATCAACTTAAGGCTAGCCTTGGCGTTGATCTAAGCCAGCAACGCACCAAAGAGCTAAATCGCTATATAAAATATTCTATTAAAAGTGAATTACGTAACCGTCGAGATATTGATATGATTTACGTCGTGGGATTACCGCTAGAAACCAAGCTGTTAAAGCCTTATATTGACGTTAACATCAGCCCTTTTGCTGATATAATTCCAGTCTATGCCAGCTCGCGCAGTCACAGCTCTAAAATAGACAAAAGTGATAATCGTGATTTGTCTGGTCTAATATTTACTGAAATGCCTTGGCAGTTAAAAAGTAAACAACAAAACCAAGTCTTAGCCGCACAAGCAAAAAAACTTTGGCCTAATCGTAGTGACAGCTTACAAAGCATTTTTGCCATGGGCTTTGACAGTTTAGCGTTAGTAGACAAAGTTTCTGCCATGCAAAATAAAACTTATATCCGCCATTATGGTCAAACGGGTATCTTACAATTGGGTGTTGATAATATTTTGACGCGCAGCCTAATTTGGGGCAAATACAGTCGCAGCAAGGTACAAGAAATTGCTATGGACCAATAAAACCAACACAGTCACTACAGGTAAGAATAGTGAGCAATTAGCCGCCCACTATTTAAGCCAACAGGGTCTAGTATTAAAGATCTGTAATTTTCAAAATCGTCGTGGTGAAATTGATTTAATCATGACCGAAAATGACGTTTGGGTGTTTGTAGAAGTGAAATATCGCAAAAATAATCACTTTGGTGGCGCTATTGCCGCTGTTTCTGTTAAAAAACAGCAAAAAATTAAACAATGTGCGGCATTTTACCTGCAACAGGCCGGATTAAATGAATATAATACCCCTTGCCGATTCGATGTTATTGCGATGCAAGGCGATATTACTAACCCAGCAATTACTTGGCTTAAAAATGCCTTTTAATTAATGCCTTTTAAGCAATGAAACAACGGAGCTAAGTCCACCATGTTAGAACGGATAAAAAGTAATTTTACTGAAAGCATACAAACAAAAATTGCCGCCAGCGAATTATTGGCAGGGCCAATTGAGCAAGCTGGCATGACAATGGTACAAAGTCTATTAGCCGGTAATAAAATATTAGCCTGTGGTAATGGTGGCTCAGCCGCTGATGCTCAGCATTTCTCCGCCGAGCTATTAAATCGTTATGAAACAGAACGTCCACCCTTACCCGCCATTGCTCTGACAACCGACAGTTCAACTATTACCTCTATTGGTAATGACTATCACTTTGATGAAATTTATTCTAAGCAAGTACGCGCATTAGGTAACAATGGTGATGTATTGCTCGCTATTTCTACCAGTGGCAATTCTCGCAACGTGATCAAAGCGATCGAAATTGCCGTTTCTCGTGATATGCCAATCATTGCCTTAACTGGTGGTGACGGTGGCGATATAGCTGGCTTACTAGGCGAAAATGATGTTGAAATTCGAGTACCGTCAAGTCGCACAGCACGAATTCAAGAAGTTCATTTAGTGGTTATTCATTGCTTATGTGACATCATAGATACTACATTATTTCCACAATCTGAGGCTTAGCATGTCGATAAAATCAATTTTAAGCATAATCACTCTTGCTGTGTTACTGCAAGGGTGTGTTGCTGTCGCTGTTGTTGGCGTTATGGGTGGTGCGAGTATGGCAACTGATAACCGTTCTTTGGGTAATCAAATAGACGACCAAAAAATTGAACTAGATGCGTATGCAAAACTCACACAAATAGACGCGTTAAGTGACAACACCAACCTACACGTGGTGAGTGTTAATGGCAGTGTGCTAATTATTGGACAAGCACCAAATAGCTATTTGCGCGATCAAGCTATAAAAGCCATTAATGAGGTGAATGGTGTTAAGCAACTACATAACCAAATTCGTATTAGCAACACGACATCTTTGATCACAAAAACTAGTGATATTTGGCTAACGTCAAAAGTAAAAGCCTCTTTATTTGGTACTGAGAAACTAGACGCCACCAATATAAAAGTGATAACAGAAAATGGCGAAGTGTTTTTAATGGGCTTAATTACTAAAGCACAAGCGACTATGGCGGTCAGTATTGCGCGCAATGCGAGTGGCGTTAACCGAGTATTTAAAATATTTGAATACCTAGATTAGCGCTTGAAATAACGTCTAAAACACTCATATATTGCAAGACAGTATGTCTGAGAGGCCTTCACATAGTTACTCTTTTACATCGATATACATCTACGATTAAGAGTAACGCAAGGGCAATTACCGAGGTGGCTAGGAGCGACCATATGATCGTGACGCCCTTCTTCCCTGAACATCACACTCTTCAATCATTTCAAGTGACCATTCAATACCTTCATCGATGGAAACTTCATCGAGAATAACTTCAACAATATTTTCAGTAAGCAATATGAAGTAAGCAAAGCTTAATCTATGTTTCATTCTGCTCCTTTTATCTAGATACTTTTGACTACGTTCCAGCGACTTTTTAGCGCTATTTTTGCTCTAGCTTGGTTGCCGCTTGATTGCTTAAGTGGCGTTAATTTACGGCCACTTTTATACACAAACTATTAACCGTAGTACTGAAAACGGGGTTATTCAAACAACAAAAGCGCTAAAATATTCGCCGTTGAATTCGCTATAGACTAAGCGCCAAATAATTTCTCTAGCCAAGATTTCTGCTTAATATTTTTAGGATATTCTTCGCACTGTCTATCATAAATCAGGCCAGTGGTAACAGCAGGCAGTAATTGCGAATTATCACAAGTTTGAGTCACCGCCCGACCACTTTTATTATCAAAGCGCACTAATTCAACACTTGCTGGTACTTTAGCCTGACGACTAACCGCCCCTGTTTTCTGCATAAACTCAGCAAATAGTACCAGTGCACCACTACTACCGGTTAATTTAGTTGGCTTGTTATCGTCTCGACCTACCCAAGTAGTGACTAAAAGTTCATTGTCATAGCCGACAAACCAACTGTCTCTTAGGTCATTGGTTGTGCCTGTTTTACCCGCTATTTTTTTATCTTTAAGCCGCCATGTTAACGAACTCGCGGTGCCTGACGTTGTCACTTTATTTAAAGCAAAGTTGAGTAAATAAGCCGCTTGGGTTGAGATAATCGCCTGTTCTAAAGCCTGAAACTGCCATAAGGTTTCACCACGAGCGCTGACTATCCGCTCTATTGCATGTGACGTTTCACCCACACCATGATTAGCAACCGGTATATAGAGTTGGTTTATTTGCATTGGTGACATATTTAATGCCCCAAGCAGCATTGACGGACGAGTAACAATATCATCCCGATAACCCAGTAGATGAATGGCTTGAGCAACATTGTCCAAACCCAACGCCATACCTAAATTCACGGTGGGGACATTAAGGCTTGATACTAAGGCGTCAATTAAATGCACTTGGCCTCGATACTGTCCATCGTAATTTTTCGGCCGCCATGCTTGGCCGTTTTCCGTTGACAAGGTAATGGCTTTATCGGCAATTAAAGTGGCTAAATTAAAGCGTTGATAACGCTCTAACGCCGCAATATATATCGCAGGTTTAATTAAAGAGCCAATAGGTCGCTTAGCATGTAGCGCACGATTAAAACCTGCGTAGCCCGCTTCTTTCCCTCCAACTAACGCACGAACTGCACCGGTTTTAAAATCAGACACCAGCATCGCCACTTGTAGTTCAGCGCCCGACCTTTGCTCTAAGCTCGGTAAGGTTTGATCAATACTGGCTTGTAATGCCAGTTGTTGATTAATGGCAAAACCGGTAAACACTCTAACGCCAGATTGCTGCTCATATTGGGATAAATGCCGCGCTAATTCAGCTTTGACTAACTGCAAATAGGCGGGAAATTTTTGCTGTTTTACCCGACGTTTTTTTCTGATTGATAACGGTGACTCGACCGCACGCTCAAACTCGTGTTGGGCAATAATTTCTTGTTGATACATTAGTCTTAAGACTAGATCTCGACGCTTGATAGTGCGCGCTGGAAAACGCCAAGGATCATAGTAACTAGGCCCCTTAACTTGACCAATAATCATCGCCATTTGTTCTAAGTTAAGTGATTGAATTGACTTGCCAAAGTAAAACTCTGCGGCGAGGCCAAAGCCATAAATGCCATTAGCATAATGCTGGCCTAAATAGACTTCGTTAATATAGGCTTCTAATAATTGATCTTTGCTATATCGATACTCTAATATCAGCGCCATAATGGCCTCATTAGCTTTGCGCCATAAGGTTTTATCGCGCGTTAAAAACATGTTTTTAACCAGTTGCTGCGTTAAGGTACTGCCACCTTGCACCGTTCGCCCTGCTCTAATATTTTGGTACAGTGCCCGTAAAATACCTAAGGGTGAAACGCCATGATGAAAATAAAAATCACGATCCTCGATTAATAATAAGGCGTCTAATAATATTGTGGGCACCGCTTGCAAGGACACCAAAACGCGGTCTTCTTTACTTTCAGGCAAAATTCTATCCAATAAAAGTGGCTCTAATCTCAATTTCGAAACCCTTTTATCGTTAAGGTATAAATTTTGCACATGACCGTTAGCCAGATCTATGGTCATTTTTGTTGCCGCTTCCACACCGACGCCAAAATCAAATGCGCGACGATAAATAATGGCGCGAGTTTTTGATAAGGCAAACTCGCCAGGGCGTTTAACATCAAACACTTTTTTATAACGATTAGCGATTAACGACTGCTTTAAGTTAGTCAGGGTTAACTCACTACCTACCTGATAACTTTCTATCGCACCATAAACCTGAACAGGCACCTGCCAGCGCTGACCTTCAAACTTATCGCGCACTTTACCATCAAGATAAATGCTATAGATAAATAGCACAAATACGGCGATAACAGCTATTTTCACTATCAGCCAAAATGACCAACGAATAACACTTTTTAAGCGGTTATTGCTCATATTCTCTGGTTTTTTTGCGCTGTTAGCTTGGTCATCTTTTGATTTATTGCTCGCTGTTTGTGCAGTTTTTTTGACTGTCATAGGTTATTAAAAAGCCTCAAGGATATGCGATTAAGCACTTATAATAATCTAGCTAAGACGAGATCCCAAACGATAATTTTTATCGTTTTAAAATAGTGCTTAACTCACAAGCATAACGGCGAAATTAACGATATAATTCTGCTTTTATCTAACTACCAATGGCTAAAGGTTAACTATGTCTGCATTTAACATGCTCGTTGTGCTTGGTTCAACAGCGTCGGGGAAAACCAAACTGGCAGTAGAGCTAGCAAGAATGCTAAATGGTGAAATAATTTCCGCCGACTCCCGACAAGTTTATCGCGGTTTAGATATTGGCAGCGGTAAAGACCTTGATGAATACCAAGAAATTAATCATCACTTAATTGATATTGTTGACCCTGGTTATGAATATAATATTTTTGATTTTCAACAAGATGTTATTAATGCCCATCAGCAAATAAACTTAAAAAATAAGCTGACTATTTTAGCTGGCGGTTCAGCGCTTTATGTTGACTCAATCTTAAAAGGCTATCGCTTAATTGCCGTACCTGAAAATAAAACCCTTAGGTCAACATTAGCTAGGCTAAGTCATGAGCAATTAATTCAAAAGTTAATACAGCTTAAACCTAATGTGCATAACACCACAGATCTTATCGAACGTGAACGACTCGTACGAGCCATCGAAATAGCCGAGGGCGAGCTAGCAGCACAAGATGAAATTAATGACTTTCCCGCACTTAAGCCACTTATATTTGCCATAAAATGGCCCAGAGAGGTTATTCGACAACGTATAACCCTGCGTTTAAAGCAACGCATAGCGCAAGGCCTTATTGAAGAAGTCGCACAGTTACATGCCCAAGGGGTTAGTTGGCAAACCTTATATTTTTACGGCTTAGAATATCGTTTTATTGCCCAACATTTACAGGGGCAATTAAGCGAGAATGACTGTTTTCAAAAATTGAACTCAGCTATTCATCAATTTTCTAAAAAACAAGACACTTGGCTGCGACGGGTAGAACGAAATGGCACTAAAATACATTGGCTAGACGGAGATAAAAATACGCTTGCACAAGCCATGGCCGTGATAGCAGGCTTAAATACTACCAATACTCGAAACGAGTGCAAAAAATAGCACAATAATATTTAGCCGTTGTCGATTAAAAATACTGTTTGTAAGCTTAGGTATTAACTGAGAAGAAAATTAGCCGAGTAACCTGTGCCAATAAAGGTGATAACAAAGATGGGCTTAGCCTGCGCTGCTCATAAAACCTAGAGCAGCGTCAGTTTTACAATAGGTAAAAAAATAGTGTGTTGTTAACCGCAACACTTTTTATATTTTTTGCCACTACCACATAAACAAGGATCATTACGGTTGGGCGTTTTGTCAAACCTAGTGGTGCTTGGTTTATTCAGTATGGCGCTCAGTTCAATAATATCTTCATCAGCGGTGCTATCTACCGTGATATTAGCAAACAGTTCATTATCGGCAACTAATATGGCAACTGCTAATTTCTTTTCTTCACTGGTCACCACTAGCGTTAACGGGTGTTTTTCTGTGCCAAGCTTAACAGCACGCTTAGTGTTATAACCTGTTTTTACATGGTTTACTCTGGTATGGATACGCCCTTTGTAATACAGATCGTGCATGATGAACTCCGCTAAATGAAAAACTAAAAATTAAATACTAGGTTTGAGCGCGGCAGTATAACGTAAAACGTAAAATAGTCGACTGTTGAATGCAGGAACTTAAGCCTTGCCTAGCTTTTAGCGAAAGGTGGCTAGAGATTAAGTTTTCTTGCTCATCAGCCACAGAGGTAAAGATCCTTGATTAGAAAATTAAGCCAATAGCGAGTTATTGGCCTAATGTCCTTAATATAAAAACATGGCGATTGGCTGCATAGCAACTGATATTAGTTAGCAATTGGGTGTTAATTAAGCTGGTACACTTAGAAAAAAGTCAGCGATAAAAGTGTCGCAAAGCGTAATTAATTAGCCTCACCGTTGGCTTTATCAAACTGTAACTCACAAAGCCTTTGATATAGTTTCGAGCTTTTTAACAACGATTTATGATCGCCTTGATCAACAATTCTCCCTTGATCCATCACCACAATTAAATCTGCATGAATCACAGTAGCTAATCGGTGCGCGATAATTAATGTTGTTCTATTGATCATTAATTCATCTAATGCGGCTTGTACATGGTATTCACTTTCTGCATCTAAAGCGCTGGTTGCTTCGTCAAGCAGTAATACCTCAGGGTCTTTTAAAATGGCTCGGGCTAAAGCAATACGCTGTTTTTGCCCACCCGATAATCGCACCCCTTGTTCACCTAAAAAGCTCGCATAACCTTGGGGTAATTGTTCAATAAACTCGTGGGCATGGGCTTTTTTTGCCGCGCTAATAACCTCTTCATCACTCGCTTGTGGCTTACCATAACGTATGTTGTGCCAGACATCAGAGCTAAACAGTATGGGGTGCTGTGGCACCATACCCATGGCTTGACGTAAATCGGTTAATTTTAGCTCAGTGATGTCGATATCATTAAAATTAATACTGCCTTTTTGAGGGTCATAAAAACGTTGTAGCAATTCAAATAACGTTGTTTTACCTGCACCCGATGGACCCACTAATGCAACAATTTTTCCCGTAGGTATGGCTAAATTAATCTGATGAAGTGCCGCACTATCTGGCCGTGACGGATAACAAAAGTCAACCTCTTTAAAGCTGATCACCGACTGGGCATGATTATTCATTACTTGTGGAGAAACTAACTCTTTGATATCACTTTCAATCTCAAGTAATGCTAACAGCCGAGTCGCTGAGCCTGCTGCTCGTTGTAATTCACCATAGACCTCAGCAATAGTGGCG
>Ga0307488_10004042_pt1 | contig 12234 bp, 12 predicted proteins | sample SB02metaG_FD_202248 | JGI IMG/M metagenome (GOLD analysis project Ga0307488, IMG submission 202248) | Sea-ice brine microbial communities from Beaufort Sea near Barrow, Alaska, United States - SB 0.2 | ecosystem: Environmental > Aquatic > Marine > Coastal | place: USA: Alaska | collected...
AGATAACTGATTTTTTCTAGCCAGTGGCGAAGCCACCAAAGCGTTAATCGGCAAAGCCGATGCTTTAATCTTTTGCTCTACCCTTGACTCAATAAGTGGTTGAACCGACGCAGTGGTCGTAAGAGTACGACGTGGGCAAGATTAAAGCGTGTTATAGCGTATCGAGATCTTATTAAGCCAGAATGTAAGGCGTCGTCAAAAAGAATGAAGGAATGGTGGTAAGTATGGAGGATTTTTTGCACTGCGAGAGCGAGTACAACCGAGGAGCCGGATGCGGGAAAACCGCACGTCCGGATCTGTATGGGGAGCTTTGTGTGAATGAAGTTCCTACCATGACTAAATTTATCTAGCCCATCCCTTACCTTTGTACTAACATGTATTACAAATAGCTACAATTGGATAAGAATATGAGTATTACAAGTGTTCGGCTTAATGACGATGTGGATAAGCCTCTAGATTCTCTTGCGAAAAAGCTCGATAGGAGCAAAAATTATCTTATAAATCAGGCAATCAAGGAGTTTTTGGTAAAACAATCACTTGAAGATATTAGATGGCAAGATACGCTTCAGGCTCTAGAATCTATAAAATCAGGTCAGTCTATAGACGAAGCAGACGTTAACGCTTGGCTTAATAGCTGGGGTACGGGCGCGAGAACCTCTTTTCCTAAACCATGAAGGTCAAATACTCACCAGAATCGATTGAAGACCTTCAGCGGGTTGTTGAATTTATAGAAAATAAGAATCCATTTGCTGCTCGAAGAGTTGCCATAGACCTTCAGGAGGGCGTTCAGAAACTTAAACAATTCTCTCAAATTGGCTTACCCGTTTTAAAAGCTTCTGACCCAGAGAGAATTCGTGATCTCTATTTAGGTCAATATACGGTTCGCTATCTAATTACCGATGAGGTCATTTATATTTTAAGAATTTGGCACGGAAATCAGAATAATAAAAATTTATAACAAACCGCTCAAATTGACGCCAAAAAGGCAGCGTAATTTAGCGGTGCGTTAAGTGAACAAGGGATCGTCATTGAATCTTAAGCTTTTGGTAACTATTACAACTATTTGTACGCTATCTACATGCACAACGGGGGAACTTTACTTCAAAGACGGATCAGGTAATCGTGTTTTAGGTTGTGATGTAGAGTTTGTTGGTTTACCAAGCGTAGATAAATTTGCAGTGGAGTATGCCCTAAGCCTTTGTGCAAAAAGTGCGATAAAGAAAGGATACAACCTAGAAAGTGACCAAAAATATCTTTTAAACATTGATACTTCTATTCCTGCTGCCCCTTGTAATCAGTTATGGGATCATGAACTAGCCAAAAGTGAATACAAAGATGGTCAACTTTCTAAAAAAGAATATGGGTATATAGTTGCTCATATAGATTTAGGGCTTGCAGCTGTTGAACAATGTTCACCTAACAAGAGACTATGGCGTCAATAGTTAATTTATAGCCTTTGGCGCTTCCCACATCACCCCATCTCCTAGCATAGAATTTAAGATAACTACCATCTTTCTAATACAAGCGATGATAGCCACTTTTTTAGGTTTTCCAGCTGCGACTAATCGTTGATAAGTCTCTTTAAAAACAGGATTACTTTGTATAGCCGACATCATTGCCATGTATAAAACGGTTCTGACTTGATGTCTTCCACCTTGGATTTTTCTATGTCCTTTGTATCTGCCACTTTCTCGATTCATAGGCGCAACACAGACTAATGCAGACGCTTGTTTACTGCTGATATAACCTAACTCAGGTAAATTACTGATGATGGAAGCAGAGGCTAGTTTACCAATACCTTTCATGCTTTGCAGGATGATGTTTTTAGCTTGATAATCTGGGCAGCTTTCAATTAATGAGACTATTTTGTTTTCAATCTTCTCTATCTGATTTTTGAACACGGTTAATACAGGTTTTATGGTCATCGCTAGATGTTGGGGCAATATCTACATTCTATTTTTCTCCATGGTTTGCATCACAAGGAGTTGATTTCGCCTAGCGACTAAGTCACTCATAGACTGCATGATGTATGGTCTTAAGGTTGACAGCTTAGGTTTAATGGCTTCGCCATAATGGGCTATCAACTGGGCATCAAGTTTGTCAGTTTTAGCACGTTGACCAATGGCACCTGCGAAACGTTTAATGTGGACCGGATTGGCAATCACGAAGGGCAAATTCGCTTTTGCACAGGCAATGATAAACGGCATTTCTAAGCGTCCAGTTGCTTCAATGACGATGCGTTCTGGCTTGTGTTTTTTGATTTCTTTGATGGCTTCATTAATGCCTTTATCGTCATTGGTAACCGTGAAGTAAATATCCAGAGGACGAATGTAAATGTCGAGTTGGAATTTACCCGTATCAACACCGACGTTAATGCTTTGATTCATTTTAGTATTCATAATAAGCTAACTCTTGCTTGCATAATGCGGGTCGGTATCCGAGTTATCGAGACCCAGTAGACTATTCGAGTGTTGTGCTTGGAGTCTTTCGCAGTGTTCATTCTTGTTATCGGTCTCTCTATTGAGGAGCCATCAATCAATCGAACTACTGCAAAAGAAAGCTTTAGTTGCTGCTAAAGCCTGGGTCTCACTTTACCGTAAACTGGAAATAATCAGTAATTTAGGTGGGGTTATTATCCATACAAGCAATTAAGGCTTTGGCGAGTCTGCGGGGTATCAACAATGGAATGCTTTATCCATTGCCCTTGACTATCACTTCTCGTTCCCCCAGATCTATTGTATACACACATAAACACATATCTAAAATGATGGCCTTATGAATAAACACTTAAAAATCGACATCGTATCCGACGTATCTTGCCCTTGGTGCATCATCGGCTACCAAGCATTGAATCAAGCCTTAGCTAATTTGGCCCCAGATATCCAAGCCGATATTACTTGGCAACCGTTTGAACTTAACCCACAAATGCCAAAAGAAGGTCAAGAAATTACCGAACATATCACTCAAAAGTACGGCATTACTGTTGAACAGAGTGATCAAAATCGTGCAGCCATTAAAGATCGTGGTTTGTCTGTGGGTTATGAATTTGGTAATCGTGGTGGTGGTCGTATTTACAATACTTTTGATGCGCATCGTTTATTGCATTGGGCTCATGAACAAGGCAAACAAACTGAATTAAAGTTAGCGTTGTTTGATTTGTATTTTCAGCAAAGTGGTAACCCTAGTGATCACCAACAATTACTCAATGTGGTAGAAAGTATTGGATTAGATGTGGCTGAGGCTACACAAATATTGGACTCAGATAAATACACAGCAGATGTGAGAAAACAGCAACAACATTATCAATCAGCCGGTGTAAGTTCGGTACCTGCTGTAATAGTTAACGATAAACACTTGATCAGTGGCGGCCAGCCAACAGAAGTGTTTGAAAAGGCGTTAAAGCAAATTGTGGCTGAAACAAACTAGTGTTTTGCACACACTTGCTATAACCCTAGCACGTCATTTTCTAAGGACTCCGGTGTAAAAGCTAACGGGCTAATTACATCTACCCCTAAGGGGGAAATGGAGTCCATAGATCTCTATGGTTTTATAATACTTGACCTGTTACTGGGTAACGGGGAAACCTCTATCTCGCATTAATGCTTCAACTTGGGCATCACGGCCACGGAACAAACGATAAGCTTCGGCTGGATCCATCGCATTACGAATAGAAAACAAGTGATCGACTAGTTTTTTGCTCAGGTCTTTATCGTAGAAACCACCGGGCGCTTCAGCAAAAGCTTCTGCTGCGTCAGAAGTGAGTACTTCAGCCCACATGTAGCCATAATAGCCAGAAGAATATCCTTCGCTTGAAAATACATGACCAAACTGAGTGCTGCGATGGCGCATCACGACTTCTTCAGGCATACCCAGAGCGGTTAGTTGTTCTTTTTCAAACGTCTGTGGTTCGATTAAGGCAGGATCTGTGGTGTGGTATAACAAGTCTATAATGGCTGAGGCCATATACTCAGTTGTCTTAAAACCTTCATTGAAGGTGGCCGCTTTTTTGATTTTTGCGACTAAATCAGCAGGAATTGGTTCACCCGTTTTGTAATGCACCAAATAGTTATTGATGACTTCGTCTGTTGTTAACCAATGCTCTAGTAATTGAGATTGAAATTCAGTGTAATCTCGCACACCAGAATGTGAAGTAGGGTAAGCAACAGTGGCAGATAGAAAATGTAATGCATGGCCAAATTCATGGAAATAAGTTTCTGCATCATCCCAAGATATGAGGGTTGGCTGGCCTTGTGAACCCTTCACAAAATTGGAATTGTTAGAGGAAAGAACCGTCTTTTTACCATCAAAGGTAGTATGACTACGATAGGTGGTGGCCCAAGCGCCTGATCGTTTGCCTTTGCGACCAAATGGGTCTAGGTACCACAATCCAATATGTTCACCGGAGGTCTTGTCTTTGACTTCCCAAACCTTAACCGTTTCATGGAATACCGGTACTGAACCTTCAGGTACCGGGGTAAAATCAAAGTTAAATAATCGACCTGCAACATAAAACATCGCTTCCCGTAATTTATCCAATTGCAGGTATTGTTTGACTTCATCAGAATCAAGAGAATATTTGTCTTTGCGGACTTTTTCGGCGTAATAGCGATAATCCCAAGGCGCAATTTTAATGTTAGCCTCTTGTGCATCTGCTATTGCCTGCATATCTGCCACTTCTTGATCCACACGTGCTATCGCTGCTGGCCACACTTTTTTCATCAAGTCCATGGCGTTTTCTGGGTTTTTTGCCATGCGGTCTTCTAAGCGCCATTGGGAGTAGTTGTCGTAACCTAGCAGTGCAACACGTTCATCACGTAAAGAAAGGATTTTTTTGATGAGTTGGTTATTATCAAATTCATCACCGTTATTCGCTCGGCTGTAATAGGTTTTCCATACTTTTTCTCTCAGTTCTCGTTCGTCAGAGTAGGTCAAAAACGGATCCATAGATGAACGAGAATTGGTAATGGCATATTGACCTTCTTTACCAAGACCTTTTGCTGCGTTCGCAGCAGCCGAAATCAAGGACACTGATAAGCCCGATAATTGGTCGTCATTTAGAAATAACACATAGTTTTCTTCATCTGCCAAAATGTTGTTAGCAAATTGGGTTTGTAAACCTGCTACTTCTTGGTTGATGGCAGCATAACGGGCTTTGGCTTCGCCTGTTAGTGTTGCGCCGTTGCGAGCAAAACTATTATAGGTAAGCCACGTAACTCGTTGTTCTTCGGTGGTTAAGGTCTTTAATTCTTCACTCTGGTAAACCGCTTTTACTTTCGCAAAGAGTGTTTCATTACCGGTGATACTAGAATTAAATGCAGAAATTTTTGGCACCATTTCTTTTTGGATATCACGAAACTCAGGACTATTATTATTTGAGCTCCAAATGCCCCAATAACTAAACACCCTGCTTAAAGCGCTTCCGGCTTTTTCTAAAGCCACGACTGTATTTTGAAAATTCGCCGGCTCTGGATTATTCACTATGGCATCAATTTCAACCAAATTCAGGGCCATACCTTTTTCTAATGCGGGTTTAAGGTCTGCTAAAGCCATCTTATCAAAAGCGGGTACGCCGCCATAAGGGCCTGCATATTCTGCCAATAATGGATTTTGTTGTGCCGCTTTTGCCTCTGATACTGTGCTTGTTACTTGGGTTTTAGTGGGGGTGGGTTCGCTACATGCACTTAGTGCAACTATCACCGCACTACTTAGTAGCGCTGCTAGTTTGATTTTCATAATTTCCTACCAGATGATTTTTATTATTTGGAACCAAGTTTTGATTGAGTTAGTCAGAATTTATCTGACCACAAAAGAGTGTAATGTTCTGGTATCAAAGTACAAGAGAGTATGCGCTTAATCTTCGATATAATGGGCTGCTAGATTGGTATAGATTATTATACACAGTGAGTGTTGGGTATACGGCAATTAGGTGTGGATTGTTTAAAGTATAACCACCTTAGCAATAAGTGAGCGCCTGAAATGAAATCCGTTCTACTGGCCACATCTTTACTGGTATCGAATTATTGCTCTGCCAATTTAGACACCTTAGCAACAACCTATCACTGAAAATATGGTGCTTGAAATGGGCTTGGGTTATGCCAAAGGCGCACATTCTTGGGGTGTTTTTAATCAAAAAGTTTCCGTAAAAGAATTTTCTTTTATTCCTCGACACCAATTTAGTCACAATGTGAACATCGGGTTTGGTGTGATTGTTCAATCACAAACTGAGTTTAAAACAAGCCAAGGATTTGAGTTCAATTTACCCAAAAACACCGAGTGGTTGCTCAATACACGCATTGATGGTGTTGCTCATCATCACTATTGGGAATGGACTGCATAAAGCCAAAAATGGCACTCTTCAAATGACCTAAGTGGGGTATTTGCAAATGGCGCTATTAATAATAAAATTGGCTTAAGTTACAATGGGTATTTCTGAGACATTACCGAGACTGATTAAACCGCAGCCTCTCTCGCACTTCTTTTATCCAAATGCTGTGCATCGCACAATCGCAATACTGATTTTTTATCTGTTCCATTGACTTCAGTAATACATGTATTTTGAAAGTCTGACAGTGGCAAGATAGCGTCATCCACTATCAAGTGTTGTCTAATCAGTTCTCGCAGTACTAAGCCATGAGTCATAACAATGAGGCTCCCTTGCATGTGCTGATAGGTCGTTAATACACATTCCCACGCAAGATGGACTCTTTCTATAAACTGTTGGTGGGTTTCACCATTAAGCGGTGCATAACTTTCAGCAAAAAAATCAGCGTCAATCTCTTCATAAGGCCTACCACGTAAATCACCAAAACTTCTTTCCCTCAGAAGCGGTTGGAGGCTAAAGAGAGATTGTTTTATGGCACGAAGAGGCGCGGCTGTTTGTTGGGTGCGTATGTAGTCACTGCAGATTATTTTCTCTATGCAAATATTTCGAAACGTCTGAGCAAGTTGCTTGGCTTGTTGATGCCCAAGTGCTGAAAGAGGGGTATCAGGCATTTGGACAATTCTATCTCTGTTGCCGTTTGTTTGGCCATGACGGATTAAATAGATAGACATCAAGCAAATACCACAGTTTTGCTCTTGTGAATGATCACGCGGTCTTCTAGATGGTAACGCACACCATTCGCTAAGGCTGTTTTTTCACAATTTTTACCCTTACGCACCATATCGGTAGAGGTATCGCTATGACTAATACGCATCACTTCTTGTTCAATAATGGGGCCTTCGTCTAAATCGCTAGTCACATAATGACACGTGGCTCCGATTAACTTAACGCCACGGTTATAAGCTTGCAGATAAGGTTTAGCACCAGCAAAAGAAGGTAAAAAGCTGTGATGAATATTGATTGCTTTGCCCGCTAACTTTTTGCAAAGATGATCAGGAATAATCTGCATAAACCTAGCAAGCACGGTTAAATCAGCTTGATAGGCTTCGATGAGTTTTTCTACCTCAGCAAAGGCCTTTTCTTTGGGTTGATCTTTAAAATCTACCCAATGAAAAGGGATATTGTGCCAGTCTGCAAATTGTTTCATTTGCGGATGATTAGAAATAATACAAGGAATATCGCAATGCAATTCACCACTGTGCCAGCGATGCAAAATATCCATTAAACAATGGGACTCGTGACTAGCCAACATCACTACTTTTTGTTTTTTGAGTGAATCAGCAATTTTCCAATGCATTTGGAATTTTTCAGCAATAGGCTCAAAAGCTTGCTTGATGTTTGGTAAACTCATAATGATTGATTCGGCTTTGATCTCGTGGCGCATAAAAAAGCGACCCGTTTGCTGATCGGTATGATGGTTAGCCTCGACAATAGTGGCATTTTGTTCAGCCAAAAACTGGCTTACGGCTGCGACTAACCCTATTTGATCTGGGCAATCAATGACTAATCTAAACGTTTGCTGCATAACTCATAAAACCTTGATTTCCTTGATTGCTCATTGTCACCCGCTAAAGCCAATAGGGTAAAGAACAAAAACGGCTATTTCAGATTAAATACAATACTTGCCATTGACATTGTTAACTCGATGATGGCCTAGTCAGTGCTCAAACTCAGACTGCTTTAAAAGCAAAACGTTTGGCCAATGGCCAAGAATGCCTTATATGATAAGACACCCCCTTTTTACCTGAAACCGATTCGTATAAATGAAACTCTGCGTTACACCAAGTAAAACTAGGTTCGATTAAAGCTGCTGGTGGGTTTACTGAGCATTTTCTGGCGAGAGTAAGATGTGCAATGTAATTTTGTTTAGGCAGTTGCAAGCCTATTGAGTTAGCTATTTGAGACAGACTTTTCGCAAGTTGTAGATGGGCATTTTGAGTCTCTTTGCAGCCTAACCAAAGGGCTTTGGGTTTTGACCAATACCCTACTTGGTTAAGCGACACATCAAATGTGTGTATCTCAGCCATCTGATTAACGCCCTCATATAAGGCATCGAGATGTTTAAGCGAAATCTGCCCCAAAAAAGCTAAGGTAACATGAAAATTGGCTGCCGGTACCGGTGCCTCAAAGTGAGGAAATGCTTTATTTCGCCAAACCTCTATCGCTAATTTAGTTTTGACGTCGGGTGCTAAACCAAAAAATGCGCGCATACTGTCACCCCTGATATTTGTTATCATCTAGATTAGATACTCTAGTCACACTTTTAATTAAAACCAAAGAGATGTCATTTGCTACCTGTTGAACATATTTTACCAGCACTGCATAAACAACTGGTTGTCGGTGATGCCATTATTGTGGCCCCGCCCGGTGCCGGAAAGTCGACCTGTTTGCCTTTGTCTCTGCTCAAATTAGATGTGTTTAAAGATAAAAAGATCATTCTGTTACAGCCAAGGCGAATTGCAGTTAGAACGATTGCCGCATATTTAGCGAGTCAATTAGGTGAATCAGTTGGGCACACCATAGGTTATCGTATTAGAGGCGAAGTAAAAGTAACGGCTAACACACGCTTAGAGATAGTCACCGAAGGCATTCTAACCCGCATGTTACAGAATCAGCCAGACTTACCTGATGTGGGTTTAGTGATTTTTGATGAGTTTCATGAACGTAGCGTACATGCCGACTTTTCACTGGCACTGTGTATTGAAGTGCAACAAGCCCTTAGGGACGATTTACGTTTATTAGTGATGTCGGCTACGCTTGATGTTGCGGCGCTAGGGACGTTATTGCCTGCAGCAAAATTATTAGAGTCTAGTGGGAAAAGTTACCCTGTCGATATCATTTATCAACCCGACAATTCAAGTTTACAATTGTTTGAAAAAGTCAGTCGTTTGGTCATCCACGTTTTTCCTAAACATCAGCATGATTGTTTGGTTTTTTTGCCTGGTGCCGCCGACATAAACAAAGCTGCACAGCGTTTGAGACAACATTTTGAAGGAGAGGGAAAGGAAGGGAAGGAGGGCGAAGTTGAGGTGTTGACGTTGTTCTCTGAATTATCGAAAAAGGAACAACAGCAAGCTTTGTTGCCCAACCCCGCAGGAAAACGAAAAATTGTCTTAGCGACGAATATCGCTGAAACCAGCTTAACCATCGAGGGTATTGAAGTTGTCATCGATAGCGGTATTGAGAAAAAAGCAATTTTCCAATTAAATCGCGGTATTACTCACTTGCAAAGCCAAAAAATATCACAAGCTTCCGCCACCCAAAGAGCGGGCAGAGCAGGGCGCTTAAACGCGGGCACGTGTTACCGACTATGGAGTAAAGAGCAACATAACAGGTTAGCTCAACAAATTACCCCTGAGATCATGCATAGTGACATGAGCAGTTTTATTTTGGAAAGTGCCATCTGGGGATCGGATGTGTCGGCGCTTGCGTTACAAGATCATCCCAGCGATGCACAGCTATCCCAAGGTTTTGCGCTGTTAAGCCAGCTTGAATTGTTGGATGACAACCACAAACTCACGGCTTTAGGGCGCAAAGCTCATGGCTTAGGTTGTCACCCTAGTATCGCTGTTATGTTGCTTAAAAGTGCGAAGATGAGCACAGAACACTTAAGTATGGCATGTGCTTTAGCGGCCCTCATAGAAAACAAAGACCCCATGGGAAGAACGGCTAACGGAGCAAGCCTTGCCGCTAGGTTACATTTTGTATTACAACAAAAAAATCATGTTATCTGGCAAGCAATTCGTCAGTGGCATTCGAAATTGGCATGTCGTCTTTTAGTTTGGCCCCTCGAAGATACCGCTGTTTTGGTAGCTTATGCTTATCCTCAATGGCTGGCAAAACAGAGAAAAGATGAACGTTATCAGTTGGTGAATGGAAGTGGCGCGGTATTATACCCAGACGACGCTTTAACCACACAGCGTTGGCTAGCGGTAGCAAATATGCAAACCAGTGATAGACAACAAGACAATGCGCAAATTCGCTATGCGGAGTCTTTAACGCTGCTACAACTTGAGCAACATTTTGAGCACTTGATTGAGAATAAAGAACGAGTTGACTGGGATCCTGACAATCAAAGAATAGTCTCAGAAATGCACAAGACTTTGGGTAAGATCATTATTCACAAACAACCCATTAAGCGACCTTGTGAGCAGCATATTCTGACTATTTGGCGAGATGTTATTCATGCCAAAGGCATTGCAGATATTCCTTTCAATGATGAAGCTCAGCAACTTATCTATCGTGTGCAATTGGCAGCAAGTTTTGCTGGGGCCCCATCGCTTTCGGCGTTTCAGGCATTTCCAGATTTTACGGGATCTGGTTTGCTCAATTCAATTGACAGCTGGCTGCTGCCCTACCTTACGAATATATTAACTTGGCAGCAATTTACCCAATGTCATTTTCTGCAACAACTGCTTAACGAGTTGGACTTCGCACAGCAACAAAACCTGAACAAACAGTTACCAAAACGGTTGATTTTACCAAGTGGTAGCAATGCTCAGTTGACTTATACCTCGAGCAATAGTGTGGTGTTATCGGTGCGTATGACGGAATTATATGGTTTGCAGCGTCACCCGACGGTTGCACAACAACAAGTCCCCATTACTGTTGAGTTACTTTCACCAGGGGGCCGACCAATACAAACCACTCAAGATTTACCGAGATTTTGGCAAGGAAGTTACAAAGAGGTACAAAAAGAAATGAAAGGTCGTTATCCTCGTCATTTCTGGCCAGATGATCCGGCACATGCCCAAGCAACAACCCGCACAAAAAAAAGGATGAACAGTAAACCATGAGCAGTAAATCATGAGTAAAATCCCCGTAGGCAAACCTAAAGCTGCAGCAGTAAAAACAAAATCAACGAGCAATGCGTCGCAGAAATCCATATGGAAACGACTTAATCCTTTTAGCTGGTTTTGGCGTCATTGGGGTAAGTTACTGTCTATATCTATCTTAGTAATGGCAACTTACACATTGTACCTCGATGCAAAAATCAGCCAGAAATTTGCCGGCAATAAATGGCAAGTGCCAGCACAGATATATGCACGACCGATGTTTTTGAGTCTAAGACAAGAAATAAGCATCAAAGAGATTGAAGAAGAATTACAACTATTGGGTTATAGAAGGGTGACCCGCGCCGATAGTTCAGGGGAATATCAAGTCTTGAGGAACAGTATTCGTATTCAACGTCGTAAATTTGATTTCTCCCATAGCACTGAAGATTTACGAAACATTGAAATAAGTATCAAAAGTGCGCGTATTAGTCAGATACAAGACCTCAATAGTCGTCAGAGTATCAAGCATATTTACCTCGAACCATGGCTCGTCACACGTCTAGTCAGTAGTGGTCGGGAAGACCGTATGTTAGTACAAATCAACGATGTCCCACCTATTTTGACTCAGGCGTTAGTCGCTGTAGAAGATAAGGACTTTTATCAACACTTTGGCGTGGCGCCGCTTTCTATCTTACGGGCTCTCATGGCCAATATTTCTGCGGGGCGCACCGTACAAGGTGGCAGTACGTTGACCCAACAGTTGATTAAAAATCTATTTTTAACCCGGGAAAAATCTTTAGTTCGTAAAGCTAAAGAAGCCATGATGGCACTGATCATCGAAGTCAGATACAGCAAAGATGTCATTCTCGAGGCTTATTTAAACGAAGTGTTTTTAGGTCAAAATGGTGATACTGGTGTGTATGGATTTGGTTTAGCCAGTTATTTTTATTACGACCGCCCCCTGAATGAACTGCGCATTGACGAAATGGCTACATTAGTAGGCATTATCAAAGGCCCTTCATATTACAACCCACGTAAACATCCTCAGCGAGCATTAGAGAGGCGCAATATAGTGTT
>Ga0307488_10004043_pt1 | contig 12234 bp, 28 predicted proteins | sample SB02metaG_FD_202248 | JGI IMG/M metagenome (GOLD analysis project Ga0307488, IMG submission 202248) | Sea-ice brine microbial communities from Beaufort Sea near Barrow, Alaska, United States - SB 0.2 | ecosystem: Environmental > Aquatic > Marine > Coastal | place: USA: Alaska | collected...
GCACATGTATCAGGTTAACCACACGCCTACGCGGCAACCGGGTCTTTTGCAACGTGCAGAAAATCCGGCCCGCGATTTTTGTTGTAAGTCGTTGTGCTGTAAGGAGTTAGGGCAAGGAAATTCTTTTTATTTTTATGCTATTTAGCTATCGTGTGGGGTTGCAGTGTGTCGATACTAATAGTATAATACGCTCATCAGACACAACAACAGTTTAGGGGAAAACGATGGAAAGCGGAATGAGCGGATTTGTGATGCCGACAAGAGTTGTGAAATCTAGTAAAAAGATCCACAACATGATGAAGCAAGCAATGGCAGACATTCAAAAAATTCAAGACAATCTGACAATTGAAGTCAACAAAGAACATGGGGCAGAATACGTAAATCTGAAGGTTTTCGTAAAACTGGATAAGGTCTCCATTCATGGAGAAGAACAGAACAAAGGAGTTTGCTCTGAAAGAAAATGTTTGGAAATCACTGAACGGGCTTGACGGATCGTCTGAGTTTTGATACAATACGTCTTCACAACAACACAACGCGAGAAACCAAATGCGAGTCAAAACCAAAAATCTGCAAATCGGAATGATCATGGCTTCAGGTGAGGAAATCGCCAGACTGATCGAATTGCCACCATGCCGCCGCGTTCCAAAGAAAATGATTCAGGTCCATCTCAAGGGTTTTGGGTTTGACAGGATCACCGAATGGAATTACAATGGCACCGTCTCTGTTAAATCCCCTGTTGAGTAAGGAACGCCACGATGGACGCTACCCACATTAACGACATTCTCAGTGCAGATGAGTTGGCTGCACGCGACTTCGCCGCATTCGTTGAAGAGTTTGGCCGCGTTGAATGCGAGAACAACGATCCCGCCGAGCTGATCGCTGAGATGGAAAACTTCTTCTAAGAGGCGAGGGTGGCTTGCAACGTGCAAAAAACCCGGCCCCCCAAAATTGTTGTAAGTGCTTACGCCGTAAGGAGTTAGGGCAAGGAAATTCTTTTTATTTTTATGCTATTTAGCTATCGTGTGGGGTCGCAATGTGCCGATACTATTATTATAATACACTCTCACAGTAACACACTCGAAGGAAGCAAAAAGATGAAGAAGTCTACATATCATTTGATCAGTGGTGACGTGGTTAGATCATTCAATGGCGGTGGTGATAAGGTGATCACTACTGAACTGCCGTATGATCGGCCAAAGAAGATCATCATCACACTACTGAACAACAAGACAGGTGTACAACGTACAGTGGTGTGGGGTAGGTACACAACAGTTGCGATGCAGCCAGAGTAGGGTTGACAGCTTGATGGTGAAGCGGTTATAATACGTCCTCACAACAACTTCCCAAGGAACAAAACAATGGCTGACCTGAACGAAACGCTTTACAATGGTGGCGACGGCGAAGTGTGGACAGGCTGGAATCAAATCGAATTCTGGATGGATTCAGTCCGATACTGGACAGACCGCTTTGAAGAGTTTGGTGACAATGAGTCCACCACATACGCTTACAATGTCTCGCAAGCTTGGAAGATGGTTGATCACTATCTGTTGACAGACTGCTGAGCTGGTCGCTGAGATGGAATCTTTTTTCTAACGGGGAGCGGGTGGCTTGCAACGTGCAAAAAATCCGGCCCGCCAAAATTTCCATAACTCCTTTGGTGGTAACGACTTACGAGGAGTATTTTCTTTTTTATTTTCTCCATTTTCTTGTGGCTTGGGCTTGACTCAGCAGAGCAGATGGACGATAATACGTGTATAAGAAGCAACCACACAATCAAGGAAACGACGATGCAACGACCAGAAAAAGACCTTTGGTACTCAGTCCGTCTTGACGGCGTAGGTCCAAGCGATTTCTCCAACGAACTTGACTTTCTGCTGATTGTACAGTATGAAAACTGCAACTTCGAAGTCGCTGATCAAAAACACTTCAACGGTGCCTACGATATTGCTCGCGACGAAAACATTGTAAAATTCAAATTTGTTGCAATGTACGGTTGACAGCCGCCCCCTCTACTCTGTACAATACGTCTTCACAATCACGACCCACACAGGAACGAAAAGATGACTTTACTTGAACGAGCCAACGCGATCACGAATCCAGTCACGCGATGCGAGATGGTCGCACTGGTTCACGAGTGCCACGCGGCGATGCTCGAAGCAATCGAAATCCCCAACGAGCTGCTGAATGAGGATTACCAGAACAAAGCGTCGACCAACGAGGACACGCAACGCGAGGCATTCCAGCCGCTGAGCGTTTTGATTGCTCGCCTTGAACGTGAGGAACTCGCCGCCAATCCTCCAATGAGCGAACATGATAAGCTCAAAGCGATCACCACTGAACGAGCTGACAGGTATGCTTACCAGTTCGCAACTCGCGAGTCTTTCGAGTATGACGTGGACGAAGATCGCCTGTACAAGAATCAACTGGCATTCGCCAACGCAATCGGTATCCGTTTCGAAGTCGAGGATGAATTTGATGCAGAGTAAATTGTGGCAGGTTGTACAGTGGGACATGAGCGACGGGAGAATCATTCCTCTCGCTGATGTGCTGTTGGCATTCCCAACACTGTACAGAAACGACGTTGTGAACATCGATCCAGAATATCTCAGCACTGTGGCCGCAAGACTGAACGAAACGTCACCATCTGACATAACGTTCTTCGTCACTCAGAAGGAGTATGTAGAAGTGCACGTGTGAGAATGCGGTTGCCGATCCGCAAAAAATCGGGCCGGGCAAAATTGTTACAACTCCATGTGACATAAGGACTTACAACGACTTTTAGTAAATTCTAAATTCTTTACCGAATAGGTGGCCGCTGGGGTTGCAGAATGCCGATAATATAAGTATAATACGTTCTCACAAGCAATGACACCAACGGAGATGAGACGATGATTGAAGTTTGCCTGAATGACGGATTTGCAGTTTACCAGTACGATACTGTTGCTAAGTTTGTTGACGCCTTCCCTGATGGGTTGGATCAGTCGAATCTTGACAACGGGTGTTATCTCAATTGCTCAATCCGTGAGGCTCAGGATATCTCCTGGGAACGTGAGGATCGGAAACGTCGAGTGAATACGAGACTTCCGTTTGTTGGTCAAAAGTGTAGAGATTAGCCCTTGACAATGGGGTGAGGTGCGGTATAATCTCACTGTCGGGTATGTTACTGCTGGCCTATTATGGGGAAAACGATGAAACTTTCTGAACTAATCGCAATTTTGACCAAAGCCAAATCCGATTTTGGGGACGTGGAAACATCAATCACAAACGGCGAATCTGGATATAATGAGTTGATTAAAAATGTTAGTAAGGTTCATCCGTATACCGCCAAATACGGTTGCATGAATCGAGACGAACCCGTTAACCAAATTAACCTGTCAACATACAATAAATCTTCTGGCGATGATTTAACTCTTAACTCTTAAAGAGATTCTACGGAAACAACACACTCAACAATCAACGGAGTTTTAAGATGACGCCAATCACGAAGCGAGAAGTGCCAGACGGGTTCCAACTTGATTGGAATTCAGAAATCTGGAATGTTGGATTTGTGTTTATCTGGTCTGACGTATATGATGGCTATTTGCAACAGGGGCAAATCACCGTCAAGCCCGGCGACACGCTATCAGAAGCCTTTGAACGTGTGGTTGGTGAACCGCTGTTCTCTGATCGTGAAGTTTTCTTCGTGAAAGACTGACACGAAGCGGTTGCCGATCCGCAAAAAATCGGCCCCGCCAAAATCGCCCTAACTCCTTACGCCATAAGGACTTACGTCATTGTTCGTATCCTCATCTGTTCATATCAGTCTCAGCTGAACCAGCTGCCTAAGCGTACACGCTGACCGCCACCGCCAGCCAAAATGACCGCCAGCGGAATCTACCGCCAGCCAAAAAGTTTTATACATAAAGGGGGATTTCTTAAAGAACGGGCTTGCAATGGTCGATATTAATGGTATAATACCCTCATAAGAAACAACACAACAACGAAGGATGAGACATGAGAAGAAATCAAACGCTGGTTGGTTACAAGCCATACGAATGGACACCAGTGGCACCGGAGACTGCTGAGCAAACGGATGATCGCCGTACACGTCAAGCAATTGCAGCGATCAAGCGTAATCCACAAGTGAGGCATAACGGCATTGCTTACAATGCAGATGAGATTGACGGAACCACTGTCTGGTGTTCAGACGAAACGGGTTTCGAAGTTGAATTCCATGTAAATGAGTTGGAGCTGGCATGAAGAGAATTGTAATTGAGTTGGACGTGGAAGATGACGAAGTCTCAGACGAAGACATCTACGATTACCTTGACTTGCTGATGGAAAATGAGTGTTTGCACTGGACAGTTCAAGAGGGGGAAGAATGAGTCAGCGTGAAGTCAAAGTTGAAGAAGTGATCGAAGCCAAACGTTTGGCATCAGAGAACTACAACACGTGGGGCGATACCGTCGTCGAGTGTTACGAGCTGGAAGAATTGGTCGAGAGCCTCGCGGATTGCGATTCGCTGGAAACTTGGGTGCAGGTTATGAAAGACGTTGCGTCTGTTGGTGATGACATTCGGGCAACTGCTTTCTAAGAAAAAACTAAAGTTTCCCCCTTGACAATGCCGATAACTAAGGTATAATCAAGACACAACAACAAGGCCACTTAAACCCTTTGGAGAGACCAGATGAAGCCAACAGTCACAGCCGGAACAGTACTGTCAATCGGTACAGTCGTCAGCATCAACGCCACCGATGTTACCATGAAGCTCGGCGGGAGCACTTTCAACGTGAGTTTCAAAAATGTGGAAAAAGCGGTAGAAACCGCTTGACTTAGACCGCGACCCTGATACAATACACAAACAAGAGTCAGTCCTTTCTTTCACGGAGAACACAGAATGCACGCGATCACCAACTTTGTCATCGGCCAACGACTCCAGTGCAAGTACCCGCAGCACGGTACTCGCAACATCCTCTGCAATCGGGATGGACAAATCATCAAGGCTGGCGTTACCAAAAATGGCTTGTACGCCACCATCAAGAGTGACGACGGCACTTACCGATCACTCAGCGTCAGCCGCATGATCGACCCCGTTCTTTCCTAGCTATTTGTTCACTGTTATACAACGGGGCAGGGGGTCAGTCTTTCGAGGCTGGCTCCCTCTTTTTGTGCAAAAAATCCGGCGGGCCATTTTTTATGCAACTCATTGAGACATAAGGACTTACGTCTGAAGATTTCTAAAGTTTAGCCTTGCAATAGTCGATATACATGGTATAATGATACACATGACAAACAACAACAACGACCCACAAGAGTTGAAACCCTGCCCTTTCTGTGGTCAGGGACCAGAAGTGATCCACGAACCTTATGATCAGTACAAGGACAGAAGTGGTCAATATTCCATCATTTGTAGAAAATGTGGGATAAACTTTTGTGCAGATACTGTAACGTGGGATTATAAAATCAGTCGCAGAGTTGATATGACAGTAGAGACAATTGCGAAAATCTCTGCACGATGGAACAAAAGAATTTAAAGAAACTACTTGACAACGCCGATAACTAAAGTATAATGGTGATGTAAGACGCAACGAAGCAAACATAACAACAACCCGGAGGATTGGTCCCATGTGCAACTGAAACCCATGTCGCTGCCCCCAAGCTTGTGGCGATGAACGGGTGATTACAGAGTTTGGTGCTCCCTGCCGTGGAACGCCTAAGATGCGGGCAGGGGGTAATAGAAATTCCAAAAGAGAAGGACTGTTGAATAATATGGAAATGTGACCCATTAAGTGCGTCAGATAAACAACAGAGCAGCTCGCAAGGCTGTAGCGTGGCTAATACATAATCGCGGGTTCGAATCCCGCCCTTCTCACTTTTTAAGGATTTGCTGATGAACCTTGAACGCCCCATTGTTGAAAGCTACAAGTCAATCACTCTTGACTGTGCATTGCAACGCCAGAAGGGTGAATTGCTCTACCTGATTGGACGTGCAGACGTATTGCAGATGGAGCTGGTACGATGTACACTTGAAGTCCTGCGAGACTTGTGGATCAGTCAAGCTTACGGGTATAAGTACAATGAGGTTTTGGTAAGGCTGAAAGATGAGTGTCAACGGCTGATTGATAAACTCCCGCCACAAGAGCGAAAGATGAGAAAACGCTTGACAAACATCACAAGGTGGTGTACAATGGAGGAGTTGCCTAGTTACCTTCACATGATCAGGACGTATGAGAATGAAGAAGCCGCAAGTACTGCTGGAAGACTCCCAAGAGCTGGCTCATGAGCTGAGGCTGGCGAAGTTCATCGACTGGACAAAGAAGATTGAGGTTTACAAGAATCTCAACACTGAAGCAGGATTGTGGTCGGTTCGTCAAGGTGGAATCGTAAAACTCCACACTGACTACATTATCCTACGTAATGTAAAATTTGCTGTTCAGCCTGCTGGACGTGCAAAGGTTCTCAAGGAGCAGAGAAAAAATGTTCACGCTTTCGTCAGAGGTTACCTCACGACTCGACATATCGTTGATGCGATGGAGCACGATTGCATCGTTAGCAATCCGCGTTACAATCCTTACAAGTATGCTAGCTTTGTCGATGACGATGAGCAGCCAATCCATACCGCTGACCTGTGCGACATGTTCACGGGGAGCGACCTGATCGCTTGGACACGAGCACCAAAAACACAAAAAACACTTTTCTGACAATGTGGGGATGTGGCAGCTAGATAGATATGCTGTACCGTCTTGATAAGAGCGGGCTTGAGCGTCTGGATAAATTTCTAGAGTTGACCCCAGCCTAAGACTTCGACGGGAGCCTTAGTGTCTCAAATGTAGGTGCGACACCTGCCATCCCCAAGCCACAACGCCGAGTCTGCAACGTGCAGATTTTCGGCCCGGCCCGATTTTTCGCAGGTCTTTACGCCGCAAGGACTTACGACATAAGAAAAAACTTTGCAAAATAGACTGAATTCGCTTGCATTAGAATGCCGATAAGATATAATAGAGGAGTCAACTGGCAAGGAGCGGAAAAGATGGAAGATCACAATATCATTTGCCGCGTGTGTGACGTGGAACACATTGTCACGTTCAGTCGTGAAGATTTCGTAAAATGGGTTGCGGGTGCATTCATTCAGGATGCGTTTCCGTACCTGACTGCTGATGAGCGTGAGCTGATCCAGTCAACCATGTGCGGCAAGTGTTTTGACAAAATTTACCCACAAATGGAAGAAGAAGATTGACATTCGCCAGTCGAGTGTTATAATGGTGGAGTGAGAAGAGTTAACCCTTTGTTTCTTTTGGAGAGTGCTGATGTCTGTTGAAACTGCTGATCGTGGACTTGCTTTGAATGTCATCAAGAGCGAGTTCGATTTCGAAGTCAACAAGTTTCCGTTGTCTGGTCCAGACAACATGAAAACCCCGTTCTACGGTTTGTTCCGTAGCGACAACATGTCCGCGATTGGAGGTGGGTCGGTTTCGAAGATTTACGTGCCGCATCAAACGGATGACGTGCTGGCTCTGGTCGAGTCCGCGATTGAAGCGTTTGATTGTCCGATGAACGTGGATTGTGGGTTCAACGCTGGTCACTACGTCAATCTGGCTCCGACCAATGATCAGCGTCGTGCTATTTTCAAGAGCAACGACAACATCTTTCCGCGAGTCTACATTCGGGCTGGCTACGATGGCAAGTCGTTTCAGGCGTCACTCGGTTTCTACCGCGATGCTTGCAGCAACCTGTCGATGCTTCGCAGCGTGAACGCTTGTCACGTTTCGATTCGTCACACGTCTGGTCTCCGGAGTCAGATGGAATCGTTGATTCAGCAGTTTTCTCTGCTGAAGGAATCGTGGTCAACGCTGGCAAGTGTCGTGGAGCACATGCAGTCGTCCACCGTGGACGTTGCTGATTTCCTCACGACTATCTACGGTGAGCCGTCTGAGGTTGAAGGTCGCAGCCGTACTGTTCACAAGAACCGTACTCGTGCTATCATCAACCGCATGGTCAAGGAAGGGTTTCGCACTGGTCGTGATCGGTTCACGGGGCAGGCGAGTGCTTGGGAGGCGTTTAACGCTGTGCAGGGTTATGTCCAACACGATTCCAGCCGCAAGGGCGATCCGAATACGTTTGATCGTGTTATCCTTGCGTCGAATGACGCCGCCGTTAGGAAGGCCGAGGCAACCGCTCTTGCCTCACTGAGCGTTTGACGCAACTGCTAGTCTGCGTCCTACTCTGGTTGATCGTTGAAAGCATGGACAGAGGGGACAGGTGAAAGCCTGTTCCCCTCGCCCTGCCCTTGCGTTTTGAGAAAAACCCGGCCCGCCGGATTTTCCGTAACTCCATGCAGCATAAGGAGTTACGACGACACTTTAAACCATTTTCTCAATGATGGGAATTAATAATATTCTTTTTTGTTTAGTAATTAGTGATTAAGGTGTTGACATTGGAATGTCGATAGATATAATAGGGATGTAACAACGACGGTAACCCTTTTCTTTCTTGGAGTGTTTCGGCATGGTGAAGTTTTCAGCGGCAAACGTCAAGATTCAGGCTCTGAAGCTTGTGGTAGCAATTACCATTTTTCTGGCGGCGAAACGAAAGGTGTACAGTTTTGACCTGCTGTCCGGATTCTCTTGTCCATTTGCTGAAGAGTGTCTCAGCAAGGTTCACATCGTTGACGGTAAACGCAAGCTGAAAGATGGTCCAAAAACCAAATTCCGGTGCTTTTCCTCATCGCAGGAAGCGACCTATACAAACGTGTACAAGCTGCGGAAAGCGAATTTCGAAGCCCTGAAAGGATTGTCAGCCGCACAGATGTTCACGGTGATCAGTAGCGTATTGCCTAAGAATCTCGGAGTGTGCCGAATTCACGTCGCTGGCGATTTCTTTTCTCAAGCGTATTTTGACGCATGGCTCGCGATTGCTATCGCGTGCCCTGATCGCCTGTTCTACGCTTACACGAAGTCTCTAACGTACTGGTTGAAACGCCGCAACGATATTCCTGCAAACTTCGTACTAACGGCATCGTATGGTGGACGTCTGGACGCTAAGATCGAAAGCGAGGGACTACGATCAGTCAAGGTTGTGTTTAGTGAACAGGAAGCCAGTGACCTCGGATTGGAAATCGACCACGACGATAGCCATGCTGCTGATCCGTCCAAGGTGAACAAAGACTTCGCTCTGCTCATTCATGGTATACAGCCGAAGGGTAGTGATGCGAGTGAAGCAATCAAAACCCTGAAAAAAGAAGGAGTCAAATTTTCCTACTCACGAGACCAGAAGGTGGTGAACGTATGATACAGCTGCTGGTGCTAGTACTGTTCATGATGTCAGTGGACGGAGTGACCAAGTGCTACTCTGAATGGTAGTGAACATTTCACCCGACCTGACCCCCTCTAGCACAGGGGGTCAGGAAAAATCGGCCCGCCGGATTCTGCGTAAGTCCTTGACACACAAGGAGTTACGACGACGATCTGAATCATTTTCTCACAAATAAGAAAAGAAAAAACTTCACGATTTCCCCTGATTACGGTTGACAATGAAAGCCGATAAGATACAATAGAGATATGAGAAACACCAACAAAAAAATGATTTATCTGGACGTGATCTGTCGCGTGTGCGATGTCAAGCACGTGGTCATCGTTACAGACGTGGACGTGAACAAATGGCAAGCAGGTACGTTTATTCAGGATGCGTTTCCTTACCTTACTGCCGCTGAACGCGAACTCTTAATGAGGGAAACATGTGGCCAATGTTTCGATAAAATTTACCCGCAACTTGAAGAATAGACTTGCTATTTAACAATAGCTTGATACAATGGTGAAGTAAGTTCCTTTTCTTGTGGAGTGTGAAGAATGCTGAAGTACTCGAAGGCTAATTCGAAACTGGAAGAACTCATTCAAGTTGCAGAATTGCAACAGTTTCTGGAAGGTAAACGCAAGGTGTACAGCCTTGATCTACTGTCCGGATTTTCGTGCCCCTTTGCAAAGGACTGTCTGAGTAAGGTGGTCGAGAAGGATGGCAAGCGTACACTGGTGGACGGACCTCACACGCTGTTCCGTTGTTTCTCAGCGTCTCAGGAAGTACAGTATACAAATACCTACAATCTACGAAAAAGGAATTTCGAGGCCGTCAAAGGTTTGTCAGTGGTCGAGATGTTCGAAGTGATTAGGGCGGCGATGCCCAAGAATCTTGGAATCTGCCGAATCCATGTCGCTGGCGATTTCTTTTCTCAGAATTATTTCGATGCGTGGGTGATGATGGCAAAGGCTCACCCTGATCGTTTGTTCTACGCCTACACAAAATCTCTGACCTACTGGCTGCGTCGTCGTGACGACATCCCGGAGAATTTGGTGCTGACTGCGTCATTTGGTGGACGGTTGGACAGCAAAATTGAAACGGAAAAACTCCGATCTTCTGTCGTTGTTTACAGTGTACAGGAAGCCATTGACAAGGGGCTGGAGATTGACCACACGGATGAGCACGCTGCCATTCCGTCCACTCGTGATCAAGATTTCGCTCTCTTGATTCATGGCACACAGCCAAAGGGTAGTGTCGCCGGTGCAGCAATCAAGGAACTAAAGCGGAAAAATGTAAAATTCTCCTATTCGAGAAAGGTGGTGAACGTCTGATTCATCTTCTGGTTCTGATCATTTTGTCCATGTCTGTTGACGCAGTCACAAAGCCGTTCATATCTAACCGGCGAGAATGAAAAACGTCGACCTAAGTCCTTACCCCGCAAGGGGTTAGGGCGAGGCCGCCGGGGCATTTTATTCTGACAAGTAGTTTACAAGTAATGGGGGAGATTACTAAAGAATGTGCTTGACAATGTCGATAACTATGGTATACTTGGGACATAACAAGTAACGAACACAAGTAACGAACACAAGGGGCGAAGAATGAAGTTTGTCAAGTTGGGATCGAAACCACGTCGAGCAAAAGTCGAGCACTATGCTTTTCCCGGTGGCTACCCTCTGTTCTACTACGTGAAGTCAGACGATGGCCATTTGCACGCCTGCCCTTCCTGCGTAAACCAGAATCGCGTTGGCAAGAACGTGAAGGAAACAAAGGGCCACATCAACTACGAAGATGAAACCCTGACGTGTGACGTGTGTGAAAAACGAATAGAATCCGCCTATGGAGAATCAGTATGACAATTGATCAAGTGAGTGCGTTGGTTGACGATCTGGATGAGAATCAGATTGTGATCACTCTTGAATTCGCTGGCACTGTTCAGGTGTTCGGGGATGAGATCAACTTCGCCAACGCTGACCGTAGTAAGATCATCAGCGGCGATGAATGGGCCTGCTTGTCAGTCGCTCAGCGTGGTGATTACAAAGTCGAAAACGCCCCTCGTGCTATTGCTTACGGGACTGGCACTTGGGACAAAATTAAAGTAAGTGTGTAAAACCCCTTGACTTTCCCCCTCAACAGTGTATAATACAAGGATGAACATGAGAATTGATCGAATCTGTTTAATCGTGGGAGCCTTGATACTTGCGACTTGCATTATCGACACGGCGACCAGAGACAAGTGCGATTGCAGCAAAGAAATGAAGTCGTTACGTGACGACGTCAACCAACTAACCGTAATTCTATCGGAACAGGACGATGAGCAAAACTAAACGACGCGAGCCGAAGGGCAATGAGAACACATCTGAGCGAGCACAACTTCAAAAGAAAATAAAGTTTGACAAACGGGGCAAGCGACAGCGGACCCGAAGAAGTGAAGCAGAAGCATACCGTGAGGAATTCACGGACTAGAATTAAGACGACTGAAATCCTGCACGTTTGGCAAACAAATGTCTGAAAGGACATGCGTGCAGGGTAATGCCTCCCCAAAGCCATAAGGGGTGTGAGTCACAAGTAGCTCCAGTCGCAACATGCCGCATTAGTTCAGTGGTCCAGAATGCCGGGCCTTCAACCCGGTGACGGGAGTTCGACTCTCCCATGCGGTACTTAAAACCCCCGATTGCGGTTAGATTCCGCTAGGCCCGAGACCGGGTTCCTGTTTGGCTCGGCTCCAAAATAAATACGTTGGAGCTTTTGGGGTTTCTTTTGATTGATTGACGTAAGTCCTTGCCGCGTAAGGACTTGAGACAAAACTGCCCCGCCGCACTGAACAGCCGATCAGTAGTAGACATGGATCAGTAGTGGACATGGATCACCTAATCCATACACCTCGTGCTGATGTGTAGAGCCAGCCAAAAAGGGTACACGTGGAAAATAAGACACAGTGGAATTGGGTAAGTGGGCCGATGGACG